>Ga0116231_10001852_pt1 | contig 43927 bp, 27 predicted proteins | sample S1TSphgellanicum_2_FD_89695 | JGI IMG/M metagenome (GOLD analysis project Ga0116231, IMG submission 89695) | Host-associated microbial communities from peat moss isolated from Minnesota, USA - S1T2_Fd - Sphagnum magellanicum MG | ecosystem: Host-associated > Plants > Peat moss > Unclassified... | reverse complement strand
TTTTAACGTTATTATGCATGTATAAACACATACAAATAAATCATGTGCACAATAATATATGCATTTGTATATATACATAAATGCACATGTACAACATTTTATCTATTGGTAGCGCCAACGTGTTTGTGACGCCTTGTTTATACATATGTAAAGGTTGTTTTTACTACCTACCTAATAGTAACCTGCTTGTGGGTTGTTAGTAGGTAGGTAGGCAAAATAAAAAATAAAAAATTGGGGCAACCGGTAATTAATGGCCAGCCTGAACCTGCACCTACGTTAGTACATTCATTGTCTTGAATGATCCATTTTCCCCATAATAATAACTCCAAGACGCATCAAGAAATGTTAAATTTGAACTCCAAGACCCTGATTTAGTCTAAGGCCCGCTTTACACTAGAATGTTATCAATAATAACATATTTGTTATTCAACAAACCGGTATCAACTTGATGACATGGAATTGCTTTTCACAATTTCCTAGTGGTCCCTGGGATTCATTCCCAGTCTCGCTTGCAATTGGTAATCACATCAAGCTCATTGTGGTCCAAGATGTGAAGTTCATTCCTACTTATGGCAAATAGAAATCTTACATGGGTAAATTGTAACAGTGGGCATTCGAGCTCCATGTCAGAAAGATGAACTATTATCCATCCCTTCCCCTGATTCAGGGTGTGATTCTAAGGGATTGCATGTTATCTACATGGTCTGTCAATTCTGAGCAATCGGCTTCTGGGCTTCTCATCTTGATTGCATGATACTCCATGCCCATCCAGTGCGACATAGCTGGAAAATGCGGGTGTTTAAAACCTGGGGTCACAAGCTCCAGAATTGCTGTCTTCTCAGGCCTAGCAAACAAAAGATGTGCAAGGCCTGCCCCATGTGCCCCCACTATGATTGAGGATTCTTGGACTTCCTGTAACTGCTCTTCCATTGGCATGTGTGCAAACAAACCATTGACTACACTGACACCCAACTTGTCACTTCCCCCCCTCTGGCTTGCCCAAGTCTTCAGAGCATCCAGAAGTTCTTCTTCATTGCTAATGCAGGGTTCAGGCTTCCCTGTGTGTCGTGGATGTGCCAAATAGTCTTCTCATCTTACAAACAAAACCTTTGCAACCCTGGGTTTCTTTGGGGAATGTGTTGCAGATGAAAGATTGAATGCTGAGGTGAACATCTCACCAAATTCTTGCAACCTAGGAGTTTGGGAATCTTTTTCTTCATCTGAGGCAGAACCACCCTTGCAAAAAATGCCTTGACTCAGACCTTTGAAGAGGGAGCTATGGTACCCTAAGGGTGTGAAAATCAGATGGTTGAAGTATACTGGCCCTGCCAAGTGCTTCGAAAAATTCAGTCCACTGAACATTGCTTGCCATCCATCATCCATACTCGCCTACAAAAACAACCCAAACCAAGAACCGGATTCACTGCTGTCATGATAAGAAAAAGCAAATGTCTGCACAGAACTCTGAGGCTGTCTGTGGCTTGATGCAGTGGTAGATGTCCACAAACATTTTCTTAGTTCAACCTCACCATACAGGCATTATAGCTCAATATGTTGCACTGAAAGTTAGTGCGGCTGCAGATAATGCTTGGTCGAGTTCACTGTGTTACAATTTCATTGTAACCTGATTGCTAACACCTACTTTACATTGTGAAAACTGGGGCTGAAATGGGGGGAATCTGTAAGATTGAGCAGCTCCTGTACCTTGCAGTGCCCATCAACAAATATCAAGTGAGGTCACTGCTTCAGATTGGCTATCCATGCAGTCATATATACACTGTACCAATCTGTTACTGTGTGGAAGAGGTTGGCATACTCAAACCTAGTCACCACCATTGCTGGCTGTTTCACGATCTGTATTCAAGCCACAAAGTCTCATCACACATTGCACACCTCAATGACAAGGAAAAAATACATACATCATCAGAATTTACAAATGAATTAGATAACAGGTAAGGAAGAAACTCACCTGAGCACAGGTAACCTTGTTGACCGGGATGGTGTGAATCTGTTCAAACAGGTGCTCTTGAATCAGTCCCTGTGGCATCAGGTGTTGCAGCAGTGTCTTGTTGAAGAGAGGCTTCCTCTCCCCTTCAGGCACAATAATTTGGAATGCACCAGATGTGAAGCGGGGAAGCTCTTCTTCCTCATTTCTTCTCATCACTGATTCCAAAGGCTCCCCTCCCTTGGCCATCTTGGTCTTTTTGGGGTTCATAACCATATTTTTTCCTTCACAAATACAAGTCCTTAATGTTTCACTATAGAAGCAGCGGAACAAACTCTCCCTTAGCGATTGGATATGAGTTGCCTCTAGAGTTGTGTTTGTAGTGTGTACATCTGCTACACCAGTCAACCTTCCTTCATCCCCTTGTGACTGTTTTGATTTGCTCAGTGTCCAGGCCCCCAGCGCTTCCTTGAGATTAAATCTGAAAGAGCTTCGGTCCAGCAGCTCACTCTTCCTGGTAAGATTCATGCTCAACCGTCGCTCTGACTCCAAAACGCGGAACGTCTGAGTGAAGCCATTGCCGAAGAAAGCTTCACAAGAAACAGGGTCAAGATTTGGCTTTAATTTTGGGCCCATGATGTGAAGGAGGGCAGGTGAGGCCAGGGCTTTTCCGACACCTGAATTACAATGGGAGGGAATTTTGAGGGAGCGTTCTCGCCTCCCCAGGAATGAATCAAGTAGACTAACAATTGCAATGCATTCAACATCACCAGCATCACCACCACTCTCTTCACACGTGTCCTCTTGATTCCCCGACACAGCCACTTCCTTTTGAGTGTCCCCATCTAGAATTTACAACCGCACAGACTCCAAACCTCAAACTTCCGTCCCAATCGTCCCCGCTCAAATCCCCGCCTCGTTCTACCGCCCCTCCAGAAGCTAAGAGCAGCAGCGACCGAATCCATACAAAGAACCTGCTCACCTAGAATGGACTCTTTCCCCCCTGAATGCCAATCAAGAAACTAACTTCCTCCAAGTCCTTCATCTTCACCTTTTTCCCAAAACCATCCAAGACAGCTGCTCGTCTCCCTGGAAAATCTAGCTACCACCTCCAAAGAAAAAAGTATGCTAAATTCTCTACAAGGATGAATCCACCCCATCCATCGTCTCCTTCTTTTTCCCAATCCCCATCACTCCACTCACCTCCTCCGTCCTTCCCACATCCTCAAACAAGTCCCGCAAGCTCCTTTAATCAGAACACAAACACAAACACAAGCAACTCCAACACCAAAAACCATAAGGCTCGTGTCAAACCAGTCGTGTGCCAAAACACTTCCGCTATAGAGCCTGGGCACATACATAATTTTGTTGCTTTGCATCAGAAGAAGCAGTTGCCAGCATTTGTTAAGTAGTTACGTACCTAAACAATTCAATGTAAACATGTCAAAATTGTTGGCCTTGCCTACCAAGGCCCTTATATTGTGTTTAGATTCATTATAAAGTATAGTAGCTTAAGGGGTTTTTGCCCCTAGGTAATAGGTCTATTTTTATATGAGGATTTTTCAAACATGATATTTTGGCTTGTGTTGAAACTTGAGATTAGTTATAGAGTTATAATGTCTTGAAGGAATTTGGTTCTTTTAGAGGATTTTTCGAAGATTATATTTTTGCATGGTGAAAATATTTGAGTTTCCATAATTCTTCTTTTGCCTTAAGATCCTTTTTATTGTAAATGGCAAGGCCACAGTGTGACACACCCCTTGTTTATCAGTTGGGTTTCAGAGTGTAAGCTTATTTTCTTTATTTCTCCCTCACTGATAAGCTAACAACTTGCATCAACAAAACAAGCGTAGTAGTCATGGCTGTGCCTCTTATTTGCAAGTTCAAAGTTCAAAGTAGCAAGAACTTAAACCATGAAATTTTTCATGAAGTTCTCTGAAAAGCGGGTCACAGTTCATTATGACACATGGTGAACATTCCTCAAAATGTGAGACCAAATGATAAGTAGATTGTTTGGTATGATGCTAAACCTCCCCCTCAGAGCCACAAAGATCGCTCTAATCTGTCAAGAAATAAGAAAGATCTAAAGGCCGGGAGGTAGGGGAATAATTTTTTATTGAAAACGAACTTGATCATACACTTTGTGACATTTGAGCATACACTATTCAACTTACAACCAAATAGTCACACCCTGGACAAGTGCTTATTACCTACCCTGGTTTGCAAAACATGGCATGTGCAAAACTGAGCCATTTCCCTTCAACTACGGTTCATTTCATGTACAATCCAAATTTTATGTAGAAAATGGGCTTCAAAATCTCTGGTTTACATTTGTGTGCATTGGAATGTGAAAACCCTAAGGCTAACACCAAACACCCTTTTTCATATGATTGAACACTTTATCTTAAATGGTCAAAGAACATTTTTTTTCTCTCACCCGACGTTCAGTCAAAGGGCTTCATTTGATCAGTGGTAGGTGTTTGGCTGTTTGGTCACAGGCTCTTCTTTAGAGTATTCAGACATTCACTGATGAGGGTGTGTTCGATGATAGGGTGGGGCTAAATTCCACGAAGTCCCATGGAATGAGGACTTTCCATGTGTAAAAGACAGTGGAATTTGGACCTTATTACAATTCCCAGGGATCTCAGGGCAAATCCAAGGGACCTTGTGACGCTCCCAAGGGTGTAAGGCGTAAGGCCTGGCAGGCCGGATTCTGCATCAGAACCGACCTTAGAAATACACTTGAAAAAAATTCCAAGGTTTTTTTAGTTTCGACTTAGGCATAAGGTGCCTTGTTTTTTAAGGACGCACCAAATCTTATCCACGGTTGTAGGGTCATCTTCCTTCTCTGCGAATGCAAGCCAGAAGTAAGCCTGTGCAGAAAGGGCTGGTGATTTTGTAGTGTGTGAAAAAACATAGAGAGAAGCTGGCAGGTCGCGTGCAGCATGTCCTCCGCAATGGCAACGTCTGCGCCTTGCATACGCATTGCGTCCACAGGCTCGCCTGCTACCTGCAATGTCAAGGCCGAAATGCTTAACATTCGGTCTGTATTCTTGCCAGGAGTTTCTTCACTCTCCATGAAGGGAAAGAAGGGTTTTACATCTGCCATGCCAACAACTCTAGGAGCGAGGAAAAGAAAAAGCAAAGTTACGGGAGTGGCCATGGCGAAACGCGGGGGAGCAGTTGTGGAGGAGCAAGAGAAGGAAGCGAAGAGTGATGATGGGAGATTCCGGTTGAACAATTTGTCACCGCAGCCGGGTTCCAGGCACAGGAACAAGAGGAAGGGGCGCGGAATTGCGGCCGGGCAAGGGGCGAGCTGCGGGTTCGGAATGCGAGGGCAAAAATCCAGGTCGGGGTCGGGAGTACGCCCAGGTTTCGAAGGTGGTCAGATGCCGCTATACCGTCGGCTTCCGAAGCTTAGGGGCATAGCGGGAGGGATGGGTGCTGGGCTTCCGAAATACGTGTCGGTTAACCTAGCGGACATATCCGCGGCAGGCTTTCAAGAAGGCGAGGAAGTTTCTCTAGAGGCTTTGAAAGCGAGAAGGATTATAAACCCTTCGGGCAGGGACAGAAAGCTGCCTTTGAAGGTGCTGGGAGACGGGGAATTGGAGGTGAAGGTGAGGATCAAGGCAGGAGCCATTTCAGTAGCTGCAAAGGAGAAGCTGAACAGCCTGGGATGCGAGTATGAGATTCTTCCAGGCAAGAAGAAATGGGTGTCTGCCGCAGTGAGCAAGAATCTAGCCAGGGCTGAAGCTTACTTTGCAAAGAAGAAAGGTACTAGTAGCTTATAGTCTCTCTCATGATGATTCTTCTTTGAAATGCTTTTTCCATGTTCTCTCTACCAGTTGCCTTGGAAGTCTTTTTCCCCTCTTTAGAGGCTATCTCCCCATGAACTCCAGTCATGTAATGGTCACTAAAGGACTGATCACATTCCTAGTCTTGTGCCAACTGTGCCCTGGTGGATGCATGCTATAAGAGATGCTGGGCTGGCTCCTGGAAACCACTAAGTTCAGGATAGGTCAATTGAAGTTGTAAGCAGTTGAAACCTTAATAATAGGGTATCCACATTACTTGAAAACTTGATGAGAGATGATTGTGCAAAGACTGGTGTTGTTAGGTCTCTTTATGCAGTTCAGATCTGTGGTTGTGCATGGGTGATGAAATGTCTGAGTACATGTGAAAGCGAGACATGAGAAAGGAAGCTTCTTATGGGGAAAGGTGGACAGTCATTCAGCTTTAGGAACTTACTTGTTGCTTCTCTTATCAATTCTGCAACTGCTTAGAGATTATCATGCCTAGGAATTTCTTGAATTAGACAGCAATTTTTGGCACTTTCTATGTCAGCTGTGACTGAAGTCTCCTAGAAGTGACAGTGTAAAAGCTGCAGCTTCAGCTTCATAAATTGAGGAAATACACTGTTTCTGTGGGTGCATATGAATCCTAGGTGTACATATTCTCCCTACTAAAATATCTTGCTACTTTGAAGGTTAAAATCTCCCAACAACTGACACAAAGGTCAAGTCATGACTGAACTGTACCATTGAGAGAGATTAGTGAATGGAAGGTTTCCCACCTCTTTTATATGAGGTGTTTCCCTTGCAATGATGCGTCACTTATTGTGGTTCCTGGTATTCTGAAGCTGTATTGATGGTTTTTCTGTGCTCTAATACTCAAGATGACTTTTGTGCTGCATTGGTGCAATTTGTCCTTGTTTGTATTTCCCCTTTTGTCTGTTTTTTCTGTTTCTTTCTTCCTATTGTGTGTACTCTTTGTTTTTCTGCTTTTTCTCTCTCTGTTTCTCTATGTCTCTTCCCTAGTGTGGTGTGAGGTGCTAGCTAGTATCATGGTTGCATCTTCCCTTTGCTTCTGGCCTTGCAACAGGAATCAGTTTGCAGGCTAGTGGTTACACTCACTATACCCACTGAAGGGAGCTGATGAAGGCAAAGGGTAAGTTGTGATAGATAAGTAGCTAGCATACATTTTACTGTTGATGGTCTCTGAACAAGTGGGAGACTGTCATTTTTGTTGATCCTGCTAGTTTTATTGTTCTTCCTTCTACTTCTACCCTTATGTGTATTTCTTCCCTGTTCCAGTCATTGTCTGGAAGTCTTTCTTTGACTTCAAGGAAAAGTTTTAACCTTGTTCTAGGCTTTCTTAATAGTATGGAGATTTCTAGACTCTCATGAGTTATGTGTTTGGGCAATTTGGTGAAGTTTTTGGTGCATAGCTACTCATCTATCTCATAGAGGATCTTATCCAATGGTTCACATGCAATATGGAGGTACTGTAAGGCAGTTTGAACAAGAAGACACTACCCATACAAGCAAAGTGCATGTTCACTTTCACATGGTATACTAGTTCTTGTCATGATGTTTTCCACCCATCTTGGATGCTCACCTTGTTAGACCTGAATTTTTGGCAATGCGGAAGCTTGATTATATAGAATTGACGAGTATCCAGCCTTTAACATCATATGCAGATATATGATGTTCAATGATCCAAAGGGCTATGTTAATTGGAATTTGAGGTCAATTATTTAGGGGTGTACGTGCATCATTACTACTTGGGATTGGAGAATTTTTACAATATTTGTTATGAGTATCACACACCCACATTGATATGACAATATTTTTACATTTTTAAATCAGGCTTGTGACAAACCATTTCATTGGAAGATAACAATGCATCAAATTACACAATTGGCATCTTTTGAGGATGCAGGAGCAATTACTTTAGCTACACCCATGAGGTGTTTGTGTAGATGATATTTGCTTAAAGGCACAAGACGACTACTTAGAATGGAATGCTTTCACCTTGTAAAGCACACAACATTGGGCAAGGAAAACTACAGGATGCCCATGAGTGGCAAGGGTGTGATACTTGAAATGATGTTTATTGCATTTACTTGTGCCTGATGAAGATGACAAATACTTGACATCCAACCCAATCACACCATTTGGAAAATATCTTGATGTAAAGACAAATGGTTTTGACACTCCCACTAACATTGTATAATTTCGCCTGAAAGCAATTAGAAAGACTACAAGACAAGGACGAAACATTCTAAAGGACATGGTGAAGGATGTGCAAGGCCACTGAGTAGTAAGAGGAGGATGTCAAACATGCTTTTCTGCAAGCAAGTTGGAATGTCATGTCAAGTTGAGTTGACAAAAGAGTCGACAAAAGCTTGTTAAGATCAAGTTTAGCTGTTTTAAGTTGTGATCACACATGGTGTTAGGACACTAATGATAATTTCCCTGATACCTGCGAACTTTATTCAAGAGCCATGTGACATATTTAGGCATGATGTTATGCATGTTGATAGCTAGCATAGACAGAGCTTCACATATGTTATGGCAAGTAGAAGTTATATCATAAATGTTATGGTACTTAACATAGTGATCATTCCCATTTGTGATGATTATTTGGATGTGTTATGTAATGCCCATAGATGGGGGCATTACCAGAATCAGGTGCCCACTTGAGGTGGTAATCAAGGGCAGTGTTAAAATTCGAGTAATGTGCATGTCCAAGCGCCTTACCATGCATAATGACCATGTTAGCTCTTACTTATAACATGAAGAGCCATTACAAAAATGTAAGAACCCACCCAAAAACATAAAATGACCTCCAGTGTTAGGTGAGAAGAATACGAATTTGTGGCCCCCTCCAACCACATTGGGAAATGTTTGATAGGTCATTTACATTGTTCCATAGCTGTTGTTGTCTCCTTAGCATCTTTGTCATCATTTTGGTGTCAATGTTGTGCTTTGCTTGACCTTTCTACTTCCTTTCTATCAAGTCATGTCAACACTTTCTGCTCATCAACATTGCAACAAATGTATATGGTATACTTTTGTCTTATTGTCTCTTCACTTCCATATTCAATGTACTTTTTTCTCTTTTATTTGTGTTCTCTTATTTTTGTTGTTCAATGGGTTGGAGGCACTATGAAAAAATCAAGAATTGGATGCAATGTCTAAGATTTTTCCAATTTTTTTGAATGCTCAATTTCTTTGTACTTAGAGACGATGGTATTGAAGATTCCATGATATCAACTATAACACTTAAAGATGGAATCAAAAGCATTTGCATGAATGATTGAAGAGCAATAGAATTGAAAAACTTCAAAACAAATGGACAACAAGAGAGCCAAGGAGAAGTGAGGATCTCATTAAAATATTAGGAAATTTTTTTAGCTATGCAAATTGTGAGATAAATCATCCGATTTTTGGGCTACTATGTGAGATCATGGTTTTAATGGTATATGCTTAGCTTTTAGAAGATTATGTGTTACATTACCACTATGCCACAATCAGCCAAACATTAAGCTAACACCTTGTGCCACAAAGCATTCACATTTGTTTTCCTTAACTAACATCTTAGGTCTGATTTGGTGAAGGAACACATGTTTGCTAAACCTTTCTTATAGGTTGAAAAAATCTCACAACCAACAATTTTTTAATTTTTTGGATAAAGACAAATTGCAACAGAAACAAACCTAAATTCAATCAAACCTCACATCAACAATAATTCAAAATAAAGCCATAAAAATGCATGAAATATGCAAAAAAACAACAAAAAAAATATTATTGAAAATGTGAAAAGATGGAAACATGAAATAAAAGAATCAAAACTAAAAATAAAACTGTACCTCATATTAATGTTTAACTAATTGAAAATAATGGGTGGTTAAAGGGGGGAGGGGGCGTGAAGGTACCTCTATTGTTCAAAGGATTTGTTTTTGTTGTTAGTCATAGATAGGATTTGTTTTTGGATAATGTAATTACCTTGACACATTTTCTTCCAAAGGCTAAAACATTTCACATCCTTAGAATTTGCAAAGTCTTATTCAAGTATTTTAAAAAGTTTTTTGGGTGGTCATTTGCTGGTTCCACTTTTAACTTGTTGAAAGGGGCTAAGAATTTAGATTAACAGTGTTCCTTGCACATACAAAGTTGTATTGAAAGAAAGGCCACAACGAGACTCCAAAATGTGTGTACGAAGTACATCTACATGTGCAATGATGACTAACTAGGACCACTTGAGGTTTAGAGCCTTTAAATCTTGAATCAAGGTGGAACTACACAAACTAAAGGTTGTTTTCCTACTTAGAGAAGGAATCCATGAGAACCGGGAGCAAGATTGGGCACAATGATGAATAGGGTGAATATGCCTTTGGAGCCTCAAGGTGCACATGAAAGAAAAAGAAAAATGGAAATTATAGGGTTTGCCCAAGGAGATGAATGGGATTGGGGACAAGAGGTTTGGAGCCCTAGTCACTAGCTAGTCTACTAATAAGCTATTAAAAGCTATTAATCTTATAACTATGTCTCAACTATTTACAAAGTTCTAAGATTATCTTGCAAGGTTTCCATTAAGCTTGTGAGGGACCAACATAAAATCTACCTTTAAATTTGACAAGTATTTTTTCTAATTGCCTTTCCATGTGATAGACTTTTTGTTTGGTTTTGTCTTTCTTTTGACAGACTAGGTTTTTTTTAAACCATTTTTTGGCCTTTCAAATAGCTTGTGACATTGCAAAAACACAGCCTTGCCTACAATTCAGAAGACACATTTTTCTCAAAGTTGATTGTTCCCAGAGGTCCAATACCCTTGTCCAACCCTTTCTTTCTTATCAACTGGAACAGCTGGAATGGGAATTAGTTGAGGTGGTGGTACCCAGGAAAAAGTGAGATTGTTGCCACAGAGTACGACGTGGTGAAGCACAGGCAATGTCAGCCTCATGCATCAGTAGTTGCAGAACAAGCAATAATCCCCCAAGACAAGAAGAGGGAGACAACATCAAACAATGGTTTGTTTCTGTATAGCCAGATCCAAGAGTCTCGAGTTTCAGTTTTAGAGTGGAGCAGGAAACCCAAAACCAAATCGTTGAAGTTCGGGGTCATACCATGTATAATTTATAGCTGAGTCCTAAATTATAGCTGATCTTTCCGGCTAATTATGTGCTAATTAATGTTTGTGACAAATCCTTGTGAAAGTCTTCATGGTTTGTTCAATGTTGTGTGGTCACATCTCTCATTCCTTAATCACAAAGTTCTATGCTTTTGCAGATACAAACTTGGTTATGTTGAGCCCTTCAAAACTCTTGCAGGACTGTGTTTAGATTATGTGACCAAGCACCCATCAATGCACCATCCATTGAGTACCCACCTCTCCACTTTGCCCACAGTCAAAATGAATGAAATTATTCTGCTACCAATTTCAGTTTTGGCAGGGACACAAATTTCACTTTTTTGAAATCCCCACTTCTGTCTTCTGTTTCAAAATCTCTCTTTCTTGGCACACAGGTCGATTATATATATATATATATATATATATATTGCCCCTTTGAGCAGATTCTGGGCAGATGTAATACTTTTATCTTGCCCAAATTCAAAATAGGGTAGATTAAGTTCTTCACTTGGCTGGTGCAGAAGTCAGTCTTTTTAAAAAAGAGTTCCATGGTGGCAAGTTTGTTGTTTATGCTTGGCCCCATGCTTCCTTAAAAGAGTTTGTCATGGTTCAAATGTCATGGTTGCCAGAACATCTTACTAGGATCCAAATTTGTATGGGCGCAAGACAGCAAAAGCCAGGCATTTGACCCAAGCAGAGAAGAGTTGATCTTTCTATGGTTTTTTGGCTACACATTTAAAACCAAATATAAACAAGGGATGTGTCACAGTGTGGCCTTGCTGTTTACATTAAAAAGTATCTTAAGGCAAAAGAAGATTTATGGAAAGTCAAATATTTCATCATGCAAAACTATAATCTTCAATAGTTCCTCTAAAATAAAACCAAAATCCATTAAGCTATTGTAACTCTATAACTAATCTCAAGTTTAAACAGAGGCCAAAATATCATCTTTCAAAAATCCTCATATAAAAATAGACCTATTGCCAGGGGGCCAAAATTCCATTAAGCTACTATAACTCTATAAACACCATATCCTTGCCTACCTCAAAATCTGCCGATTTAAAAAAAATTCCCCCCTCACTGCTGGGGATTAAAAACCTCCAAAATCAGAGAAGAGTTGATCTTTCTATATTTTTGGCTACACATTTTAAACCAAATACAAAAAATCTGACAAATTTTCAAAATTTTCCCCCTCACTGCTAGGGATTAAAAACCTCCAAAATCAGAGAAGAGTTGATCTTTCTATATTTTTGGCTGCCCATTTTAAACCAAATACAAAAAAATCTGACGATTTTTCAAAAATTTCCCCCTTACTTCTGGGGATTAAAAACCTCCAAAAATCACTTCATTTTCGATTTTTCTATTTTTAATTTTTCTATTTGGCGAAATCTCGCCAATTTGTTTTCAAAAAAGGACTGGTAAAAAGCATCTGGCGAAACTGTTGCTATTGGTCACCAAATTAGCCCAGGTGCCCACCCTGTTAGCTAGCATGTTCAAAGTCTTCACTTGAAAAAGAGAAGAGAAGTGTTTGCTGAATTTCAAGGTTTGCATCACAAAGTTACAACACCAAAGGATTTCTTAAGTAGTACAATTGGAAGACTCCAGCTGCAACTTTGCCCATGCCTAGACTAGAGTCCCGTGTGATCATGTAAACTCAAAATTTAATGGAATATGTCAGCTCTTCTCACAGACAACAACTTATGTAATGACCTGCTTTTTCAACTCTGGAGACACTTATATTGTCTAAATCTAGTTGACTGTTGAGCTTATTTTAGGATGCAAAAAGGAGCAATGTATTTTCTAACTGAATTTAGATAGGCTTAAATCCAAAGAGGAGCTTACCTACCTGACAACTGAAAACCTGATCCAGGAGAACAAAGACCAGCAAATAAAGCACTCCCTGTTTGAGTTAATGCAGTCTCCTCATTTCATATCATGGCAGGTTTGTTGGTTTGTTTCTCTGAGTACTTCCAAAAGGTTTAGGGTTTAAGGCACCAGGGGTGAACCAGCACCTTCACTGGTACCTTCATCCTCTTCAGTAAGGCCTTTAGTGGCTATATTTCACCCCGGAAATGTTTAAATTTGAACTCATTGATGGCCCTGATTTGATTTCAGGATGAGATATTTACCATGGTTAGAGACAACCTACAAATTTGGAGGTTTTTAGGGGTGTTGAGCACTTATTAGAATGAGGAACAGATGTTGACCAGTTATCAACCTGAGCACACACACACACACACACACACACACACACACATACCCATTAGTTCTCAGAAGTTTAAAGAACAAATTTTGGGTAAAATTACAATTAAAAATATGAAAAAGTAAAGAACTGGTGAGAGAACCATCAAAACTGTTTTGAATTTTTTTCAAAGAACTAAAACCAATGGTTCTTTGATTCTGAAATATTTACAGAAACGAAAGCAGCAGTTCTTTCAAAATTCAAAGAACCACCCAAACCTTGGTTTTTAACATGGTTACCAGTGATGTTGCTCCCTTTCTGTAGATATTTCCCAAGAGTCTGTCGCCACTGGCCAGTTATCAACAACTACTAGGAAAATGAAGAAGATATCATTCAGCTCGTGAAAGATTCACATACCCAGCATAAATAGACGAGACGTGGGGAACCCAACACCCACATTATGACATGTTATTGTTGTCATTGAGCTTACAGCTCACAAACATGTTGTCACGTTCTTGTTGGTACCAAATGCTCGTGGTGATAAGTTGTCACAATGTTGTGTAGTTGTCAGCTGAAAAACAGTCCAATTGTATGTGTGCTGGTAACAAATTACAACATAGTATAAGTGTGGGGGAAACAGTGTATACATTGTAGAAGGATGGCTGGAAACATGGGCTCCATAAATTGGTGTCAATCCAACAAAATTCAAATGGCTACTACTACAGTGCTTCAATTTGCAGATCAAACTGCAGCCTGTCTACCAATCATCAAGAGGTGGCATGGGCTGGACCATAAACAGCTGACTCCTTCGCCATGGGGGTAACTAAGGACACCTGATGTTTTGAGACTATTCAGAATATTCTTGCATGTGTGTCTGCACTACACAACTCCAGTTTCACTCTTTGGCCAGGAATTAACTCAATAAGAGAACTCACTTATGTTACAGCTTCTTTCCTAAGAGGATCTCCATCTCACAACTGTAAACTACATCTCTGTATATATATTTTAATATTCAATGTCCCGAGTCATGAACATCAAAAAGTTCACTTTAACAAATTCTCTTTAAGAGACCATTTAAGTCTTTGCATTTAAATCAATCATTTGTCATGAACCAAAAGTATATATGTAACATGAATATATTTTTAAAGGTGTCCCTCATGGTCCGAGCATTTTGGCCATATTTAATGCATAGTAAGAGGATTTTCATTATCTTGTTATGAAATTTAATATCTAGGGAAGCTTATTGTTGTGAGGTGGAGATGCTTTAAAAGATTATTTGACCCCACACCCACTTGTGCACCATGGGATAGTAATATAATAATAGTGTACATTATTTAACCCAACACCCACTTATGCACCATGGGATAGTAATACAACAATACATATTTTCTATCCATTGGTTGTCTATCCTACATGGTGTGTCAGTGGGCCATCCATCTTGCAACATGGGCTGGTGGGTGCTGGTTCACTTTATAAGTAGTGGATTTGTGTGACCTAACATCCATCGATGCACTATCCATTGGAAACCCATTATGACTCAATTCTGGAGCCATCCACAACTAAGTTTACCTTGGTAACAGATTTTGTAAACCTTCATACTTCCACCTCACCATACCTAGGTAACTATCAATGTAAATGTGTAAGGGTAGTACCATCCATACCCCTTATTTGGGCCTCAAAAATGATTTTCACATCCAAGAGGCACATCCATGATAGAGGTGGCACTCAAAGATTGCGATGCCAAAAGCTACGGTGGGAACTATTTTTTGTGTGCCATTGCTAGTATGAGCTCTGAGTACAACTTTGTTTATGTTATCCCTCTATGTCTATTGCATTCTTCATTGCAAACTTACAAAGAAATACCTATTCCAATGGAAAAAAACATCATTCATTGTGATTTGTTCTGGGAACAAGACAAGAAATGAAAATAAAGAAACAAAACAAGATAGTTTCCTTATGTTTTGATGTTGTTTTCTTCTCTTTTGTTTGTCTTATTTCTTTTTGTGACCTTTTTTGGATTCCTCATGTGAGAGCATATGTCTTTGTTCATTTTGCAAAAAACAAAAACAAAAAAGGTTTTGTGTGAAAGGTTGAGGAATGGGAAATAATTCTTGTCGGGGTTCATGATGGTTTTGTTATGGGGCAAGTGCTGAAGGTTGGTAAGGTCTCCATCACATTAACTTTTGGTATGCTATTACAATGGTTTGTGTAGTGGAGATGTTCTTAGATGTTATGTCTTACAATATTTGGGATATAGTAATTTGTGGTAAGAATTGCTTAGGATTTTTAAGTTTGTCAATTTTCTAGCCTATGGTTTTGTATCCACAAAAAACAAAATAAAATCTTTTATCCAATTTTGATTGTAGGTAAGGAGCCATTTCTTTCCAAAAATGAAATGTTTTATAATGGCACAAGGCAATTCATTGTTTTTTCGTATGCCTTTATTTGTTTGACCATGCATTTTAAGCAAGGTCACCTTAATTTTGCTAGAAGTAGTGTGTACCTTATGACATAACATAAATAGGTGATCTCTAAGCACCACCAATATAAACTATTTGGTAATCTAAAATTAAATAAAAAGCCTCAATATTTTGGACTCAAAGCTCTAGAATTAGGTAAAGGGCACATTCAAATTTGAGGTACCACAACAAGAACCATGACACATATTTATATTGTGTCATTTTTCTTGAGGCAAAATGCATGTTTTGAAATGTTAAACAATGAACGATGAATATGTATGTTTAGTCTTTCAACCAATAAATGCAAAAAAATTTGATAAAACGAACTGAACAAATTTTGAATGTCATGTTAAAGTACAACCCAACAAGGAATGCAAGATTCCAAAACATTTTTAAAATGACAATTTCTCATTTGGATTGCCCAATTTTTATTAAAAATTTCAAATAATGTATTTTTAAATTCAAAAATCAAGATTTTTATATTAATTTCATAAAACTAGTGTTTTATAATGTTAAAACTTTATGCCATCATATAAAATATACTATATTTTATTTTTGGTTAAAATATGAAACAATTTGAACAAATATTGTTATTTTTATTAATTCATTTTTCATAAAACAACAAGTGGGACATGGGTTTTGAGCCATGTTCCAAAAAAATTAAGGATACGTTTTTATCATTAAAATTGTGATTTCCTTTTACCATATTGATCTTAATGTAACTCCTATTTAATGAAACAATAAAAAAAACATAACTTGTAAGTTATACAAATCATAAAAATCAATCAAAGTTGTAGTTTTAAGACAATTTTACAATAAAACAATCCTTTTCATATGTACCCCAATTGTGAATGAATGCAAATGATTTGATATTTGACTTATTTGAAAGATTTATTTCATTGTACTACATCATTTCATTTTGTTCATGTGCAATTAGGGTTGAAATTATATTTTCTAATTATAATGACCACTTGCAACTCAATGTAAAAATAGGACATTAGTTGCAACAAACATGACATGACATATATGGCACTCCATGTTATCATATATGGTGAATGTGACAACTCCCAACCTATCAACAATTAAAAACCTTACGTTTAGATTTGTGAACTATTTAAATGTCTGGTCACTAGCTTATGTTCAATGATGGGAGTGTTTACCCTACTTTCAACTATTGTTTTGTCTTTGTGAACAAAGCAAGTGGAACATTTGTTTGATACTCTTCAACTTGTTGTTTGCTCTTTTTCAGGAATGTACTATATTGTTCATCACAATTTGAACATTAAATCGAATGGAATTGTAAAACACATGAATTTTTTTCCTAATGTACTTGGAAAGCATTTATATTCATGAATTACCCTCTTCAAAAACTAAAAGACAAAGATGAACCTTATAACCTTCCCTTCTTAAGCTTGGGGGTTCTTATGCCTCACAATCTACATATGTTTAGATATATGACAACTTTTGCCTTATCCTTTATGATGGGTAAATACTATTAGTGGGGCCATTCCCAAAATGCAACCTCAACCTAGGCCACTTTTTTTTGGAATATGCCCATTGTGAAAATGTACCTTATGCATTGATGCCACACACTCAACAAACAAGTTTTTTTCATGACATTCATTTCCTTGTTCATATCAATTTGACCACCATGTAGAAGGAGTTCACCTTTGGTCTATCCATCCCTCTTTTAGGTTATTCATTCATAAGGTAACTTTATAAGATAAACATGATAATGAACATTGAAGTGTTTTTTTTTTGGTCAATATTTCATCAAAATTTTACCAAAAAATTGGGAAATTTTTAGATTTTAAAAATATATTTTAAAAAAGTTTGTTAATTTTTCAATGAAAAAAATCTCAAATATTGTGTGCAAGCATGATGAAGTAGCTCAAAAAAATAGTTTGTCCAAAATATAGTTTAAACATGAGACAAATTTTGACATAAACACAAGACAATATATTAAAAACTTATGCAAGTTGAAAATATAAAACTATTAAAACTTTCATCAAGTTTGTGATAAGTTGAATATATATATTTTTAATATAATAGAAGTAGATAACAAATACTTTTGAAACTGATTGATGAATATGATGTTCAAAATTACATTTACATTAGAAGTTTGATATATTATGATTATAATAGGCACACTTCTTAAAAATCAATATTTCATCTCCTAGCAACTCACTTTGTATAAGTCAAAGATTCATGCAAGTAGATGCAGTTTTAATTTTAAAAAAATTGAATGCATATTAAACATGTGATTCTTTAATTTTATTAAAATTTAAAAAGATCCTTATATTAATCATTGCATAAAATAATATCTATTTTCAATACATCAAATCTTATTTGCGATTACTTGTCACTTCTTGTGAAAAGGAACCAAAATTGCTTGCTATACCATGCTTGTGCAAAAATGAGAAAAATAAAATAAAACATTGATGAAGACCCTTAGAATGAAAACTTTGGACTTCGAAGAACTTGGACTTTGAGGAATGCAAGGATATAGTTGGCATCATGTGAGCATCCTACCTCAAAAATGAAACCTCTCGACACTTACACAGCCTGGTAAGTAGGAAGGAGGAATTATTATTCTTCTTACTTGCAGTGGTTGGCCTGGTCACTGGTGCTCAGTTCCCAGCTTAGTGCAGGTTTCGGGTTGTCTTTTCCTGGTGCCATTTAGTATTGTTTGGTGGAGACATTATTTATTATTGACCTTTTTTCATCCCCACTTTGTTGGCTCTCTCAGTTGAGGAAGATAGTACGGCAAAATTTAAGGTTTCATTTGGTCCCACATTTTGAGAAATATTTGCAATCTGTTGCTATTGAGTTAATTTTTTAAAGAACTTCATGGAAATTTTTTTGTCTTTTGATCTGAGTGCTGCAGCTTGCTAGTTTGAACTTGACATAAGGGACACAGCCCTTACAGCTATAGTAAGAGCATCCCCAGCTGTTCGGTGTGTCACCCTGCACAATAAAGCTCGATGAAGAGGTGTCAAAAATGCCGGTTTGGCTCAGCAAAATGGTTTTGGCCCAGCATATATGCACAGTTTGCTCTGGCTGGTAAAAGGCACATCAAAGACGTGGACCTGCCATAGAAGACTGTAAATAAATATGGTTTGACTACTGGTCCATGTTTCTGATTGGCCAATCATAATGATTGGTCCAGCTGGTTTGCTATTAGTAGTCTCCCACCTATTTGCAGTCTCAGTTTCACTCATAGGGGTGGGGTTGCGAAAAACTAAATAACTAAACTTGGATGCGGGAAATATTTTTGCAGGGTCACATACTGAGCACCACCGGGGATGCTCTTGGAAGCTTGTATTGTTAAAGTTGGTAATGGTGAAGGGAAATAAAGGAAAAAAAAACTCCCACTCCAAATTCCCAATTGACTAATTAGTTTGGGCAGGTAATACATTCATTTGATTAGGTACCTACTTGACATGCGCTGACAAAACTGCTTCTTATGATGTAAAAATCAGTTATTGGCCTGGGCACATGCACAATTTGACCCAGTTATGCCCCTACTTTGGACCCTGGATCCCACCAAGAGGAGGCAAGGGCAAAAGCAGCAAAGCAAAGGGCCCACGCACATGGGGTTGGTGCCAACTGCCAACCTAGGCAGGGTAAAAACTTAAAATTAAAAACCATATTAGTGGCTTAGTTCATGTTATAAATTATCTATTAAATTCTCCATCACTTAATCAACACATCCACATATATTGAAATTTTCTTCCATGAGATTTGCATAATGAAATAAACCAATTTGTGCATTTTTCCAAACTAAAAATAATTATTTGAAAACAAAGTTTGAAATGAAGAAAATTGTAACATAATAGAAAGCTTACACCCTCTTTGAATATATATATATATATTCATAAGTTTTTGTTTTGATGACATCCAAATGGTTTGAAAATTTTCATAGAAATTTGCATAATGAAGTAAATTTACCAAAGCAATAAAAATCAAAATCAAAGTTTGAGAAAAAAAAGACTTGAAACATCGTAAAACCTTAAACCCTGATTGAATATACATTTATAAATTTTTTAATAGCAGCATCCGCACGACTTGAACCTTGCTCAATCTGGTTTGGCTATTGAAGGAAACTAACTCATGCAATTTGCCAAACCAAAAAAAAATTATTTGAAACCAAAAAAAAGATCAAGGTCTGAAGCAAAAGGACTTGAAAGATCATATAAATTTAAAACCTTTTTTCACATATATTCATGATTTTTTTTTAATGACATCCAAGTGGCTTGAAATTTGAAATCACACTTGTGTAATTGAAACAAGCCAACTCATGCAATTTGTCAAACTAGGCTGTTGATGTCCAGTTGTTTGGTCCATAGTTGTGCCCCCAAGGCTTGAATAGAGGGCCAAACCCTATGGAATAGGTTAGCAAAAGGCTATTACAACTAGCCATAATTCATGGTATTGAATATTCTCATATCTCTTGACCCCTAGTTACAGGAAAGTTCTTGTGGAAAACCCAATAAGAAGCCTGGGCTTTTGGTGAATATTCCTCCTAACCAAGGGTCTAGTGCTAAAGAGCCTAACAGTTAAACCCATGGTTAGGCAGAATATCCACAAGAAGCTCGGTTTTCTTCTCCATTGGCATGAAAGTAGTTAAAAAACCCTTTCACTTTCTTAACCCTGGTTATGAAGAATATTCCGAAACCATTACCTGCTCCAATATTCCGAAACCATATTGCAAACTGCAGCACATGGTGGCAAAGGACTTCTCAATTTTGTGATAATCCACTTGCGAGTAGCACTGTGCTTTTGGCGTTGCCTACCAAGGCAAGGATATTGTGTTTAGATTCATTATAGAGTATAGTAGCTTAAGGGATTTTGGCTCCGAGGTAATAGGTCTATTTTGATATGAGGATTTTTGAAACATGATATTTTGGCTTATGTTGAAACTTGAGATTAGTTATTGAGTTATAATATCTTGAAGGATTTTGATTTCTTTTAGAGGATTTTTTGAAGATTAATATATTTTTGCATGGTGAAATATTTGAGTTTCCATAATTCTTCTTTTTCCTTAAGGTACTTTTTAATGCAAATGGCAAGGCCACAGTGTGACACACCCCCTTGTTTTAGTGTGATTCATACTAGTTAGTTTGGGGGGACAACCTTGACATTTTTTTTCTTTTGGTGATAGACCTCTCTGATTCGTTCATCAACCAAAACAAAACAAAAAACCCACTCTTGACACAATCCTAACATAGAAATTGTCCATATAGCTCGTTAATTGGCACTGATCTAAATGAAGAAGACTGAAACTTTTTGAAAATCTCCATGCAAAACAAAAGTTCTATTTACACCTAGCATGCAAAACTCTGGTCTCTCCATAACACAAAGAAATAAATTAAAAAATAATTAAAAAGAACAAAATGACATGAAAGGAAAATATTGAATTCAAGAAAAAATTAATAAAATTAAAAAGCAAAAAATAACCTCTAGTTTTTTTTTGTACATGTGCCACACCATGTAAGTGAAAATAATAAAACTTGTTTAGATCTCATTAGGGTAGATAGCTCGATGAACGAACATTTAAGAATTCCAAGGAGGTCAAATCCTCACATATTGTTCTTTAGCTTCTGAAGCTCAAAGAACATATGTAACCCTCCACGTAACACTTCCAACACCATAAAAAATTACTCAATTTAATAACAGAATGAGAAAGATATGGGATGTTTGGTGTAAAGAAGTTCAGTGTTTGGTGATGTGCAAATTAAAGCAGATTAGGATTTTGGCATATAAAGAAATTTTGTAAAACCCTAGTTTGTGCACCCATCAAGTTTTTAATCAATCAAAACAAATTAAAAATGAGGAAGATATGAGGTTAAAACTAGAAAAGGGTCTAGAACTATTTTTTCAAAATATTTTCTTTTTCTTGTGTTTTTTTGCATTTCTTCTTTACTTCAGACACTCAATGGACATCTATAGCCCTCTAGTTTGTGAGTCCAACAACAGAAAAATTGCTCAATTTGGTTAATGAACTAGAAATATATTGAAAATTGTTCGCTGATAAGTACATGTTCGATGATAGGTGATTTTACACTAACCACTTTGCAAATTAAATCAACACAAAAGTTTACCTCAAGTGTTTTGTCCATGTGGCCAACCCATGCAAGTGAAAAGAATAAAACTTTTTTTGAATCTCCACAACCACCTTGCAAACTGAACCAAAACAAAATTGTGTCATTATGACACAAAAAGCCAACCAGGACCCAAAATAGAAAAGAAAACACTCACAAACCCCTCCCCGCCCCCTCCCCCCAAAGAAAATAATCCTCGATCTCTAAGGTGCATGCTTCATCTCCCCACGGGCTGAATGGGATCTTGATTCTTAAATATGTTGGCCACCATTTTTGCCCCACACTAGGGTAGAGAGGCCAGCCATAGTACAATTAAGGTAGGGTTTCTCGTCTTTTGGGTCCCATTGTTTATGGTGTCCAAAAGTAGATGGAGCCCTCCTTTTTGTGCATCTGTTGCACTAAAAATCAGAAAAAGTGGACTAGATGCGAGAAAGTTATGACCTCTTGAAGTAGAGAGGGTCATTTTTATAAAAATTTCTCGATTAAACAATTCAAAGCTTATTTCTGAACCTCTCAAAAAATCTTTAAATATTACTATGTTGCCTTTAGAGTTACAAAATGAATTGTAGAGCTTAGGATGGGGTTTTCAGAGCAGTTCAAATCACTCAATTTGAACCAAAAAAAAAAAAGAGAAAGTTATGCATTGATGAAGTAGGAGAGGTCAAAATGGAGAAAAATGAAAAAAAAAGCGTTTTGCAATTTGAAAAAAGTATTTTCTTTACTGCTCTTTTTTGGGTGCTACTTTGGCTTTGCATTTCAAAGATGATTTGTAAAGCTTGAGAAGGTGCGCCTATAACATTTTAAATCACTCAAAAAGGAGAAGAATTGAGAAAGATCTGCCACAGTGTTCGGTGATAAGTTAATGTTTGGTGATGGGCCAGTTTACCCTAATGGCAGGGCACTAGTTGAGATGCATGGTGATGTCTTTTGTATTGTCTGGAAAAGTCATCTATTACAAAATATGTGTAGTAAAGTAATATTGCGCCTGATGGTCTGCAATTTGCATCCAGTCTGCAGCCAACAAGTGACTCAGTGTATAATAAGGGTGTGTGTCTGGTGTGTCTCTCAGATTCAAGCTAATTAGTTTGGGGGTGCTCCCAAAGTTATGACAAAAATTATTATTAAAACATTATACATGCCCAAAATAGAAACCCGTGAGAGTTTCCTTTTGACCACCTTTACAAGTTGTGACATTTTACTTTGAGTAGTAAATCTTATGAAATAAATTTTGGCAGACTTGGGTGCATGCTAGATTACCAAACCAAAACAAAAGAGAGGATGTGTTTGTTATCATCACTTTTGATTCGATCAATTATCATTAGTTCAATGAACTCGCATCTAGTTGGTTACCAAGTCCCCCAGTTTCAATTTGAGTTAGCTGACAGTCAATTCACTGGTTCCCCTTCTCCCAAAGTAATAATGATGGTCTTTTGTTTGGACTTTGGTCCTTTCTTTTTTTCTTCTCTTGTTCCCTTGTCGGGTATTATTTATTTATTCATTCATGATATATAGTCGTCACTCACACTTTAGAAAAAGAGTGACAAAGAGTTTTGAAAATCGAAATTTCAGGCAACCAATGAGAAGGCTTGCCATGCATTAAGGGGGCTTAAATAGGGAGGGCAAAGGGAAGCATAACTATGCTTCTCTATTGAGGAGTGGGACCCAAACGGTTCCTTCTATTGAGGACTGCCCAAGGTTCCGGAAAACTTGGTGACGGGCTGTTCAATGTAGCTCTTACACACACAAAAAAAATCTGCAAGACCACCCATGAACTAATCAAAAAGAAGGAACACTAGCTAGTGTGTTCTTTGCAAGGAGTTATAATCATGATTTTTCCTTAGGTAATAACTAAGGAACCATGGGTAGGGTGTTCATAGGAAGGGCTCTATTAGTCCAGGGCAAAAATAGTGGCAGCCAATTTTAGGATTAGAATTTCCATACAACCAATGAGAAGTCGCGTGATGAAGTGAAGAGTCCTCCCTTTTTGTTCTTGTGGGTACACATTCCAGTGACCAGTAATCAAACTGGGTATATGGGAGATTTTTTTGGGAATCTTTCTTATGGTTATCCATAGACCATTCAATAACTACCTCATTTTCAAATCTAACTACTTCGTTTCTTTCTTAATAACTACCTTTCTTTTATAACTATTTCACTCCTTTTTTCCTACCCATCAACATGGATATATATATATATATATATATATATATAATTTTTTCATGTCTATTAAATATGTATTAATTTAAGTTAAATTTAACATTGACATAAATAATGATGAATTTTTTAAAAACCGTACAAAAACATATGAAATAAAATAAAATAATTGATCGCTCAAATATGTATGTACATAGGTACATTACTTTTACCTGTTTCGCATAGCCTTTTAGGTGCCTACCCGTTTTCGTAAAGCTACTTACGCTTTTCACCCCAGCCTAGGGATGCGACTATGCATGGCACTTTTGGTTGGTATTCCGAAGCCATCACCCCCGTGCGCCTGTCTCACCCTCCAGTCGTCGCAGCGACCGTGCTTGTTCTCCTCTGTCGTACGAACTGGGGCATGCGTAAACTCTTTCCGAGCACCTGTAAGATTCGGTCCTCTTATTGCTAGAATTTGGGTTTTCTCTTGGCTTCTTGAATCTTTTTTTTCCTTTTTTTTTTCCCCCCTTCTATTGCTCTTTGAAATTTTGATCTTTGTGGGAGGATGGATTGCTGCTTGTATTATTAGTGTTTGTAGAGGTGGTTTGGATTTTTGTCGTGGTTTTGTTGTTGTTGTTCCTGTTGTTGCTGCTGCTACTCTTGTGTTTGTTTCCATGTGGTTTTTGGTGTTGGAGTTGCTTGTGTTTGTTCTCTGGTGAAAGGAGGATGGATTTTTGCTTGTAGAGGAAGTTTGGATTTTGTTGTTGCCGGTGTGTTTGTTCCTTTGTGGTTTTTGGTATTGGTGTCGCTTTGTGTCTCTGTGTTCTGGTGAAACGAGGGTTGCGGGACTCGTTTGAGGATGTGGGAAGGAAGGAGGAGGCGATTGGAGTGATGGGATTGGGGAAAAGGAGGATACGATGGAGGGGTTGGATAACCCATGTGGAGAATTCGACATACTTCTTTCTGGGAAGTGGCAGCCAGATTTTCTAGGGAGACGAGCAGCTGTCTTGGATGCTTTGGAAAAAAGGTGAAGATGAAGAAGGACTTGGAGGAAGTTAGTTCCTTCATTGGCATTCAAGGGGGAAAAGACTCCATTCTAGGTGAGCAGGTTCTTTGTATGGATTCGGTCGCTGCTGCTCTTAGCTTCTGGAGGGGCGGTAGAACGGGGCGAGGATTTGAGCGGGGACGATTGGGACGGAAGTTTGAGGTTTGGAGGCTGTGCTGTTGTAAATTCTAGATGGGGACACTTAAAAGGAAGTGGTTGTGTCGGGGAATCAAGAGGACATGTGTGAAGAGAGTGGTGGTATTGCTGGTGATGTTGAATGTATTGCAATTGTTAGTCTACTTGATGCATTCCTGGGGAGGCGAGAACGCTCCCTCGAAATTCACTCCCATCGTAATTCAGGTGTCGGAAAAGCCATGGCCTCACCTGCCCTCCTTCATATCATGGGCCCCAGAGTCAACTGTCGACCCTGGTTCTTGTGAAGCTTTCTTTGGCAATGGCTTCACTCAGACCTTCCGCGTGTTTGAGTCAGAGCCACGGTTGAGGATGAATCTCAACAGAAAGAGTGGGCTGCTGGACCGAAGCTCTTTCGGATTTAAGGAAGCCATGGGGACCTGGACAGTGAGCAAGGATGAAGGAAGGTTGACTGGTGCAGATGTACAGACACAACATGTAGAGGCAACTCAGATCGAACCTCTTGGGGAGGGTTCTTTCCACTGCTTCTATAGTGAAACATTACGGACTTCTATTTGTGAAGGCAAAAATATGGTTATGAACCCTGAAAAGATTGAGATGTCCGAAGGGGGGGAGCCTTTGGAATCAGTGATCGGAAGAAATGAGGAGGATGAGCTTCCCTACTTCACATCTGGTGCATTCCAAATCATTGTGCACGAAAGAGTGGGGAGGAAGCCTCTCTTCAACAAGACACTGCTGCATTACGTGATGCCACAGGGACTGATTCAAGAACACACTATGCAACACCTGTTTGAACAGATTCACACCATTCCACTCAATGAGGTTACCTGTGCTCAGGTATGTTTCTTCCTTACCAGTTATCTAGTTCATTCATAAAGCTTCTCACCAATGATGTGTATAATCTTTCCTTGTGATTGAGGTGTGCAACGTGTGATGAGACCTTGGGGCTTGAATACAGATTGTGACACAGCCAGTAGTGGTGGTGACTCGGTTTGAGTATGCCAACCTCTTCCACACAGTCACAGATTGGTACAGTGCATATATTACTGCACGGATAGCCAACCTGAAGCAGCGACCACAGTTGATATTTGTTGATGGACATTGCAAGGTAAAGAAGTTGCTCCATCTTACAGACTACCCCCATTTCAGCCCCAGTTTCTACAACATAAAGTAGGCATTGGCAATCAGATTATTGGAATGAAATTGTAACACAGTGAACTCAACCAAGCATTATCTGCAGCCCCACTAACTTTCAGTGCAACATGTTGAGCTATGATCCTGTATGTGAGGTTAAACTATTAAGAAAATGTTTGTGAATATCTCCCACTGCATGAAGCCACAGTCTCAGAGTTCCCTGCAGACATATGCTCTCTCTTTAGCATGACAACAGTGAATCCAGTTTCTTGGTTTGGGTTGTTTTTGCAGTCGACTATGGATGATGGATGGCAAGCAATGTTCAGTGGACTGAATTTTGCAAAGCACTTGGAAGGGCCAGTATGCTTCAACCATCTGATTTTTGCACCATTAGGGTATGATACCCCCCTCTTCAAAGGTCTGAGTCAAAGCATCTTTTGCCAGGGGTGTTCTGCCTCAGATGCAGAAAAAGGTTCCCGATACCAAACTCCTAGGTTGCGAGAATTTGGTGAGATGTTCACCTCAGCATTCAATCTTTCATCTGCAACACATTCCCCAAAGGAGCCCAGGGTTGCAAAAGTTTTGTTCGTAAGACGGGAAGACTATTTGGCACATCCACGGCATACAGGAAAGCCTGAATCACGCCTTAGCAATGAAGAAGAAGTTCTGGACGCTCTGAAGACTTGGGCAAGCCAGAGGGCAAGTGATGAGTTGGGTGTCAGTGTAGTCAATGGTTTGCTTGCACACATGTCAATGGAAGAGCAGTTACGGGAAGTTCAAGAAGCCTCAATCATAGTGGGGGCACATGGGGCGGGCCTCTCACATGTTTTGTTTGCTAGGCCTGAGAAGACAGCAATTCTGGAACTTGTGAGCCCATATTTTATACGCCCACATTTTCAGGCTATGTCACAATGGATGGGCATGGAGTATCATACAATTGAGATGGGAAGCTCAGAAGCTGATTGCTCACAAGTGACAGACCGTGTAGATAACATTTTATCAGGTTTGCTAAAAAAGAATGCAATCTCTTAGTATCAAACCCTGAATTGGGGGAGGGGACAGATAAAGTTCATCTTTCTGACATGGAGTTCAAATGACTGCTGTTACAAATCTTAGTTCAGTTCTGCAGTCACAAGTCATAGTGGTATTCCCACCCAGTCTTTCCATCCCTGGGACTCCCTAACATGCAGGGATATGCTGTGGCTGTATAATCTTTAAACCAATAAAGAGTAGTTGAGACAATGAAAATTGACTCTGGTCGGAAAAGCAACTAATCGTTCAAGATATTCTGTACAAGATACAGGTCAAGTTTGAGGCGAGAAGTTTCTCTTGTATATGAGGGTTCACCATGCCACTAGTTCAAGTCAAATACAGTTTGAGCTGGGAATATTTTACAACCAATGTGACCACCATAGCTGCAAGCTATTGTTAAACTGAATTATGGTTCCAAAATAGAAGGACCCCTTCCATCAACAAGCACCTCACATGTGAGCCATGATGAATCATCTTTCTTTCTTCCCTATGAGACTGGTAGCTGTATATGGTGCCCTCTTACATTTGGTTTATCAACTGAGATGGAGTTGATGTGCAATTATATGCAGTCATATGCACTTTTGTTGTGATGTAGATGCGTTCATCTGGTCTTGATGGCATAACTGATCATCACAAAAGTTCTAGTCGCTTGCAGAGGTTCAAGCCCTGTGAAAATAAAATGCTTATCTAGGGTTTGAAATCTAGATTCTCTTCAATCATCTCTATCTTTATCTGTTTCTCAGTTCCAAATATGAGACTCCTGCGTTGTATTCGGTAGAGGTTGAATTTGCCCACAGTATCCAAACCAAATTTTCCCGTTTGCCTGGAACAAGAGTTTCATATATTAGAACACCAGCAAAGAATATATGAAAGAATCCTTGTATTTCTCATAAATATGAAGCTAAAGCAAAATTGTAAACAACAGAGACCACTAAAACCCTTTTCATATGTACAAACTCACTCAATACGTGCGGCAAGACTGTAGTTTAGGGAGTACATCCAGAGCTTCCTAGCTCTGGGTCATGCCAAGAACACCCTCTTTCCCGGCAAAACCTTAGGGATCTTGACTATTAGCTTCATAGGGGTGCTCTGGGTGTACCCCCCTAAACCACACTCATGCGCCAAGTTTTACTTGCTGCATTCCTCACGCTGTACAGTAGCACAAATAATGGGATACAGAATGAAAGCTGTTAATACGGTAATGTGTTTCGACGTGTTAAATCTGCTCGCTGTTGGAGAGTAATGCATCTCAGCAACGAGCAGATACAGAGAATAAAAGTTGCTTCGAACCATGTCGCGTAGTATCATGACAATTCTGATTTACACTCTGTTTGAAAGCACCTCGGCATCAAGTGGGTACAGAGAATGGGACCTCTGAACTGTGTCATTTGTTATATGACGTTTCTGGTTCACACTCTGCTCGAGAGCTGATGCATTGAACAGATGCAAATTACTTCGGTGGATTAGAGCTCAGTTCAGAGCATCAAGCCCATAACTCTGGATTGTATGCCGCATCGCCAAGGCTCTGCACACTGCCATAGACAATGCGGCGTGTGAAGGACAAGTTCATCTCACATTCGTTGTCAGTCGAGGACATCAGTTTTCTGAAGGCAGTCAGTCAGTCATTGTCAGCCTACATGTGTCCAGCAAGAAAATGGATATGTCCTGAGCTGTAAAGTGCTGCCGTGCTGCCGTGATAATTACGAGTTGAGAGCCTAATCCTGGGCTCCAATGGGATCCTGCAAATGGCAAGTACAGTTTGCTGTCCCAAGTGGTCTAGTGAGAGCGGTGGACTTCCGCGAGATTGGCTTTCCACCTTCACCTGTCTCGTATTCGCCATACCTTCAGGTCATCAGGTAATGTACTACCGACGACGTTTATTATGCGGATCTCCTCCAAGCGTTATCAAGCAGCAATGATACATGTACGCAAGCACAACCCATATCATCATGCCATAGACGCCGAATTTTTGACTCGTCACTGAGGTGAAAATCATTTGAGTTCCTCTTGTGATCTCTAATCATCACGCTACAAACAGCCTTTCCAGCAACAGCAGTGTCAAATCAGGATCAGATACAAATACAGTATGGCTACATATGTATACCTACCTAGGCAGTGACAGGTTTCAAGGGACAATGCAAACCTTCCCGTTGCAGAGCCAATATAAGTGAAGTATCTCAGAAGTTGAACCTGTTGTGGCTCATATAATCACAGAGGACAAAGACTCTGTAACAGTGCTGTGACCTACATACAATTCCCAAGCCACCATCTAAGGACTTTATGATCATCACATGCTGGGTGGCCAAGCCATGTAGCCCTTGGCCTTCAATTAACTTACCACAGCCAGCACATTTCAAGCATCGGCTATGACTGCAAAAGCAAGCTGCCTTGATGTAACAATTCTCAAAGGTCTATAGAATCAATTTGCTTTGGTAAACACAGTCAATATTTCAACAGAGATGAGCCTCCACTCTGCAGGGCAGTTAAAGCAATCTTTCATGAACTTGCTTGATCACTTCCCATTCATCAATTTTGCAGAAGCATGCATACTTTAAGCTTTGAGGTCTGGGTGGAATCCCTGCCATGTTCTTCATCAAGAACACTATTTTGCCCTCATTTCAATCCTGTTACAAAGGAGCTAATTGGGTTTGACTTGCTTGAAAAGAGGAGACTAAATAAATGACTACTGTTGCTGCTAAGGATATCACATCAGGACTAAAGGTTCACATATAAACACAACTCCCAATTATCTTCACCTCATTGGTTTGTGAGCTACATAGAGAAGACAATAAGCTCAAGTTTGATAATTAGTCAAAGGTAAGATCGCAATTGCTTGTTATATACTTGTAGCACATCTCACTGGCAAAGGTTAGCCATCTTGCAGTGAATATCTGGACAAAAATACACTGGGGATCCATAGTACTGTAGAAGATAATCCACATTCCATAAGTAAACACTATCATTGCAAATTTATGTACACCAGTGTAATCTTTCCCTGATTGATTTGTAAGCCACATAAACCACATGCCAAGCAGACGTCACAAAAATCAGTTGCAGGTGAGATGGAATTAACTCATCATAAGCATGTAGAATGGCACAGTGCAAAAAGGAATACATATCCTCTCAAGAAAGGCAAGGAGACTGGACAAAAATAGATCCACAGGAATGCACAAGGTGATCTGCAATGCAGAAACTCACTATCATTCACCAGCCACTGATAAAGTAGTCAGAAAAGCACCTACCTGGGTCCACCAACCATGCACTGCCAACATCACATGCAAAAGGCACAGCCATCTGACTGTAAGACATCAACAACTGCCATATTGCTGTAGGAAAATGTGAACCAGGCATGTCTGTGACACCAGCATATTGCTGCCTCAAAAATCTGCTCAGAAGGTTGAGGAGAAAAAAGATACCACCATTTTCCACACTACTTGGCCATCATCATTTTTACAAATTCCTCATAGTCGACTTGACCATCACCATTTATGTCAGCTTCCTGAATCATCTGGTTAACTTCCTCATCTGTGAGCTTCTCCCCAAGATTTATCATCACATGCCGCAACTGTAGTCCAGAGTCCCCATGCTTACTCAGTAACACCAGACAAAGAACTTACACACGCCTGAGCAAGGACCAAAACAGGCTAGTGAAGCATGTAAATCTTCAAAATTCAAAGGAAATCTGAAAATCATGAAGACAGTTCCATGCTACAGGCAGATTCTCCCTTGACCAAAAAGCCATCTCAACCATTTTCCAAGAAATTTCTATTCAGGCTTTCCAGTAATCATGTACCTCTACATAATTTCCAGGGGTCTGATAATTGGAGGATACGAGCAAAACCATGGCCTGAACACCTTGGAAATAATCACTTCAACATAAGACTGTAAATTAAAGGGGCAACAATCGCACATACATACCTCAGCAGCAGAGATGAAGCCATTCTGATCCTTGTCAAAGACCTTGAAAGCCTCTTTTAACTCCTCGTCAGAATCTGTGTCCTGCAGTACCTTGGCAGAGTGGCCTGGAACTCGTCAATAGCAGCCCAGATTACTCAGTGGAAGCTTCTTACGTTCCAGGAAAGATATTGGACGTCCCAAATTTCGGAGATTAGATTGCTCTGGAAACACTCACTCTATAACAAACTCTCAAAATGCTTACACATCATCACCACAAACGCACCTTCATTTTCCGTGCCATCAGATTCAGAAACTCCGAGAAATCGATCGTTCCATTTCCGTCAGCGTCGACTTCACGGATCATATCCTTGAGTTCGACTTCGGTCGGGTTTTGTCCTAAGGAACGCATCACCGTCCCAAGCTCCTGGATCGTGATGCTGCCTGCGAACAAACAGAAACACGCGTTACCGACATCCGACCACCTCCGATGATTCTCCTAGAGACGTCGGCGGCAGCAGACGAACCGACTCGGTAATGGATTCACAAGATCGGTTTACAAGAAAACGTAAAAGCCAGCATTAACATAGTATACTGTATACCATCGCCATCCTTGTCGAATAAGCTGAAAGCTTCCTTGAACTCTCCGATCTGCTCATCCGTCAAGTGTTCGGCCATGATACTTTCACTACTGCAAAAAAGCACACACAGAAACACACGCACGCACGCACGCACAAACCCTCCGTCCGTCCCTGTAGCTCGACAATGTCAACCAATCTAGAGCTTCAAAAGGACTCTGCGCAAGAAAAGTAAAACGCAGGAGGAGTGGAGATTCGCAGAAAGGCACGTGAAGCGTCGCGGCATGCACTGTTCAGGGAGGCCAAAAAAAAAGCACCCTTCCAAAGGAAAACACCGACAACGCCAGAAAAAAAATAAAAATCTTAAAAGCCACTTAGCAACAACATCTAACCCTTGTGACAACAACTACTAAAACAGATAGGTAGCAACAACAGAATCCTAATCAGTTCTTGAAGAAGTCGCAACAAGAAACCAACAAAACCAATTACTTATGAGAAGGGGCACAACAGTGCAAACTGCAAACCATAGCTAGCGAGTGGCCATAGCTGAGCGAGCGTGCGAGCATGTGCCGAAGCTGGTCCCATTGCCGTGCACGAAACCGACTACCCATGCCCAGTAAGTGTAGGGTAGGGTAAAGCCGCAGAATGAGGGTATTACTGAAATAAAGGGCCTGCCCGAGGTGGTAGCCGAGGGAGGCCCCAATTTCGGTTGATGCCCTCATCCATCCAAGGGCTTTACTTACCCGACATAACGCATGTGGCAGTCCACCTTGGATGAAGAATCGTAACATCGCGATGTAGGAGCAGGAGAACCCTCAAGACATGAGGAAGAACCAAAAAGTCCCTTGTGAAAGATGAAATTTGCCCCCCAAACAATGGAAGGGAAATTACTGGCGTTGGGCCATTCTCACTATTTTTTGAGAATTGTTCGGTTTCAGTTCTTGTACAAAGTTATGAAAATTGAATCAATCTTTTATATATATTTTTTTAAATTAGGCTGTTAGAATTGGCCAAGGTATTAGGATTGTTATTCTTTTCATATTTAATCAGTTTTTCAAACATAGTGGTTCTCACAAATGCAATATCAGATCATTTTCACAACCTAGCTACCAAATTTTCATCTATTGAAAATGATTTTTTTTGACATTTAAAACAATAAAAATCTATAAAAAAATAGTTTGAAACAATGCTTTTCATCTAAATTCACATCTTCACAACTTCATCCCTTTAAAAAGTTCCTTCAAACTTTTTCAATTCCTCTTTTAAACTTGCACAAATCTCAATTAACTTTACCAAGTTAGAAGGGCTAGACTTGCAACTTATCCTAGGATCAATTGGCCAATTTATACTCATAAAAATTAATTTGTCTAAGTTATTTTATTATAAATGACATTTCAATAAATTAGTAAGTATTCTAACTAGGGGGAAAAAAAATTGATTTCAATTTGTGATCCAACAATCCTAAAGATTTAATGAGCAAGGAATCCAACTATAGGAAACATGGTCTCATGTTTCTAACACCACATAAGAAGACATATTGTCACCAAAAAGAAAGGGACCACACAACAACCAGACCCCTCTAGCTCTGCTTGTTTCTGACAGAGCGAGCATCGGGTATTCACACATCAAGAAAACAGCACAACAACATCACTGATCCATACCCACACGAGATATTCATCATTGGAGCACAACAGACTCGCCCGAACCTCTACAAACACAACTCCTACTCAGAACTTCTAGGATAAGAATGCATAATTCAGATTGCACAAAAAGGTCCTTGATAACACAAGCGTCCACTTTTCCAGAACGTGGAACAATGATCTAACAACTATTATGTCTACGATCGAGCTCTCCCCCAAAAGCAAACCACTCGAGCTGTCTATCCTATGCATTTCCCAAACTTCTCCGTTCTACGACCTCGATCCTTACTCACAATCAAACTCTCACCAAATTCAGGAGCTAGCCATCCCCTAGTTACTAACGCAGTGGAAGAAATCAGCAACTAGCAATCTCCTAAGCTCCTGCTCATTCTCCAAAGTCTCTCTCCTCTTCTCTGTTCTTTTCCTTTTTCTCTACTTCCTCTCTGTACTATTTTTCTACTCCCTAGCACCTTCAGCCTCTGCCAAACTCTCCGGACCAGACCTCCATTGCCGCTCTCCTCCTCCATGAATGCCAATTCCGGCGCCGCCATGCATTCCCACCGCCTTAGACCATAAAGACCAGCACCTCCGTTGCCATAATCCCGTGCCGTCCTCCTCAAGTGGTGAGCTTCCTTGATCAAACCAACGCAGCCGCCATGCATTATCTTAGTGATGAGAAGTAATGCGTCGCTAACCAAGTGATGGTGCAAACAAAATCACGATCAGAATCAAAATAGGAACGTTGTTCGGTCACCCCATGTTCGGTTACAATATGATGTTTTTGACATCAACTTAATATCACTTGAAAGTCAAAAGCTTTTTATTCACAAGCTCCGTTGCTAATTCATTGATGCTTAATATCATTTCAAAAATATCCAAACTACAATTTTCATCAGTTCTTTCATTAGCATAATCATTTTCAAATTCACCCAATCGTGTAAATGTTCATAACATTTCAAAAGCATGGGATATACAAACTTTGTATAATAATCTTCAAAAATGGCCTTCCTTCAATCATAACCTTGATAAATGATAACACAATACAAAAACGATTAAATACAAGGTCCAACATCAAGGAAAGCATATTACGAGTTTTTTTCTCTTCATATTTCCTTAGGAAAGAAAAAAAAAAATTGAAAATTCTCACATCCTTTTTGATATTTTGAAGTTAGACATGTTAACTCAAGAAAAACATTTGAATCTTCTTCCATTCGGCCATCAAAAGAAATTATAATTTCGATTTCATCCTTGAATTTCAAACTCATGGATATGGAAAAATTTAATGCATCACTTGACAACAAATGACCTCTACACTAGTTTGAAATACAAATAGACACAAAATGGTTAAACAATCAACAATAATTTGGGAAATGTGCCATGTCAAAGAAGGTGGCATTTTTAAAGTCATCCTCAAATTATTTTGCTTGTTATAACAAAATATAATAATTTCGTTGAATTGTAAAGCTTCCTAAAACAAGATAACTTTATTATCAAATTTCCAAAAGCAAAACAATATGTTAGATTATATTTTGTGGAAATTTTCAAAAGGAAATTAAAATAATTTTTTTCAATAAAAAAAAACCTTGTCATCTATGGTGTATTGAATTTCCTTAAGGGAAAACTAGAATTGACACTTGCATATTCCACTCTTATCTACTTTTTCTTGATATTTTGGGCCAAATGACATCACTTTTACAAATCTCCTTTGCAACCTTGGTAAAAACATATTTTAAATCTTACACATTTTTTTCATTTGTTGTAGGATACTAACATGTTTTAGAAAATGCATGCCCAAAACAAGCTTCTTGACACACCCCGAAGCTCCTGAATGGACTCAAATGTGAGTCTAAACTGAAAACAACAAAATAACAAGGAGTCGAGGCACACTCCTTAGCTCGCAGCACTTTGAGGGGGTAAAGGGGCGTGTTGGAGCTCCGGGATGGGACTAGGAAAAGTGACAAACATCAACTATTCACACGGACCTGCACAAAACCAACACAAGGTGGTTAGTGCATAATTAAAGCACCTTTAGTGCTAAGACGAACCACGAGCAACTCGGACTCACAAGACTCACCATGCCCGGACTTGGGGGAAGCCACCACCTTCCCCCTTATAGTATACTTTGTGCTTCTCCACGAGGCTCACATCCAAATGGTTTTTTGTCCCGGGACTCCCAAGTGGGAGTCCCAAAATTGTCAAAGTCGCGACTCCCGTGACTTTGGGGCCCCATAACTTTGTGTGAAAACCTCGGATTGAGATGTGATATAAAGCAAAGTTGTAGCCCTCGTAGAGATCTTTCCAACAGTATGTGGCACACTACCTGCACGCAAGGAAATCTGGTTGATTCCCAACTTTTAGTGGTTGGGAGTCAAACTATCCATTTGACTCCCGACCTTTCTTTTGGCCATAACTTATGTTTCAAATGTCAAAATGAATGATGCAAGCCCATTTTAGACATCTACGTTTCAATAAATTTCTAATGATATAATGAAATCTTCAAACCAATGGGTTTTGACCCCTGTAATTGCTCCTTGAAGATTTGAGAGTCTTTTGAGACTCCAACTCCCCAAGTGAGAGTTGCCTTGGGAGTGTGAGGGTTCATTCTCTCACACTGTCCTGCACTCCCGGGAGTATAAGATGTGCCTCCCAGGTCTCTCTTTTGTCTCACCCTTTTGCAAGCCCTTGCCTTAGTCGCGAGCCCAAAGTTAGGGTTGCAACATTCTCCCCCACTATAAGAAGAGGGCAATGTCCTCATTAACACTTAGAATTTATTTCCTCAATGCAATTGCTTTCAATTGGATCCTTGGCCATTGCTTGTCGACTTTTGTGGCAGGACCTTGCTTCAAGTTAACTTAGGCGTCCCCAAGTTTCCAACACTTTTTGGCAAGTCCAAAGGTATTTCATAAAAAACCCTTAACCTTTGCTTCATCAAAAGACCTAAACTAGCCTAATTGATGAAGCCTTCATTTGGGAGGCCATTATTTTAACCTTCCCCTCATGAGGAACTCAAAGCCAAGTCTAATCTTGACCTAAGTTACTTGACATGACTCCTTTCCCAACCTTGCACCTCAATCACAACAATCAAGCCTAACTAAAATAATGTTTATCAAGGTACAAGAAGCAACGTTTAGGCTTTGCAAAAACCTAAGCCCCAAGCTACATGATTATAGTACACGAACGGGGTCATGACTTCCCGTGTTGGCCGCCACTACCAACCAACCCTTTGGGATGCACTTTAAGCATGTGCACGTCCCTGCAAGCTCACCTTGCTTGCCTTCCCTTTTGGCGCCAAGGTTTATTTTAGTCGCAAGGTGGGAATCCAATTTTAATTTGGGCTTACGCAAGAAAGTTCCATTTGTCCATGCCACTCGACCACTTTTTTAATAATACTCATTATGTTCATGATGCAATTTTTTTGGAAGTTTTTTGCCTTTATTTCACTTGCAACTTGATGAGGTACATTTGTGTAACTCCCTGCCCCACTAAAAAAAAGGTGATGTCCTCATCACATTCTATGTTTTTTCTACTTCTTTGTCAATCTATTGTGAAATTCCTCTATGGCTTCTTGAACATGTTCCATATCGGACTCATTCACCCAAGATGCTTCTATTGGATGGTATCCCTTCCACTTGACCAAGTACTCTCGCTCTTGCCCCCTTAGTTACTTTGACTTGAGCATGGCCTCTACTTCAAATTATGGTTCATTATAAATCAGGTCCGATGGGGGCTTCGAATTATGCTCTCGATTAAGCCTTGAGGCATCAAGGTTGACTAGCTTCAAAAGCGAAACATTAAATGTGGGATGAACTCTAAGATTTTCCGATAGTTCTAATTTGTAAATGTCAGGAAATTTCTTTTCTAACACTTTGAATGGGTCCACATATGGGCCCAAGAACTTGTGGCTCAAACCTTCTGGCAACCGGAAATTTTTTATGTTCAATCACATTTTGTCTCCTTCAAAATTCACCTCTCATCGGGACTTGTTTACAAAATCCTTGTACCGTTTGTGCGCTTTCTCAAAATTGGCCTTAGCCATCTCCCACAAGCGCCGCCTCTCTTCATCAAGTTGTGTGACCATCAAAACTTCTTCACTTGCATCACTTGAAGGTTGCCCAAGTGTAGCCCAAGTTGTAGGCACAATTGGTGACTTGCCCGTCACCATTTGAAAGGGGGTGGAACCGATTGTCAAATGCTCCGAATTGTTGTAACGAAATTTGGCCATCTCCAAATGGTCCACCCAATCTTGTTGATTCGCCGCCACATAATTCCTTAAGAATTGTTGGATAACCAAGTTTACTCTCTCGGTTTGTCCATCCGTTTGGGTTCGGAATGAGGTGTTCATCTTGAGCTCCGACCCCATGCACTTCCACAAGGCTTGCCAAAACTTGCTTGTGAACTTTGGGTCTTGATCCGACACAATGTCCTTTGAGAGGCCATGATGTTTGAACACGTGCGTGAAGAATAACCTTCATGTCTCTTGGGCAGTGGCGGTTTCCTTGGTGGGAATGAAGTGTGCCATCTTGTTAAATTGATCAACCACCACCATGATCGCATCAAATCCCCTTGATGGTGGCAAACTCACCACGAAATCCATGGACACACTTTCCCACGGCCCCTCAAGAATCGGTAATGGTCGTAACAATCATGGTTTTTTTTATTGAATGTTCGATTTTGTCAGCAAATCAAGCAAGTCTTCACGTATTCCTTGGCATCGTCTTTCAAATTAAGCTAATAGTGGGACTTCTTGAGGAATGTTGTGGTGCGCTTTGCACCACCATGGCCCGCAAATGGGCCATCATGACATTCTTTCAAGAACACATCCCTAAGCCTCCTTTCTGAAACATAAAGTTGATTTTGCTTATACCACAACAGTCCATCTCACAAGTGGAAGTGTGACTTGATTCCTTTTTGAATGTTCTGTTTTATTTTCTTGGTCAACCCATCACGATAGTTCACTAGTCGAACTTCCTTTTGAAACTATGTTTCCCCCACGTACACCACCTTAAGTTGGTGTTTTCGACTTAGTGCATCGGGCACCACGTTTTCCTTCCCGGCTTATGTCGAATGTCCACTAATGGGTTAACGTTAATTATAATGGGTTAATGATCTTTTTGACATTTTTTTAATTAACATGGTACATGAGTTGAACTACTAATTTTTAATATGTTGAAACCATTACTTAGAAGTTACATTTTACACTTACCATAATCTATTAAAACACATGTAATAATTTTAAACCCCACATTTATATAATGATTTTTTTCACATTTATCAAACTATTAACATTTTTACATGAGTTGAATCATCCATTTTGAGCTTATTGAAACCATTATTCAAATGTTACATATTGCATTTATTAATATATATCGAAACACACATAACAACTTAATGTTTCACATTTATATTTGAATGGGTTAATGAATTTTTTTGTATCTCTTGAACTATTAACATTTGCACATGAGTTGAATCATTCATTTTGAATCTTGTTAAATTAATTCTTCAAAAATTGCATTTTACATTCACCACAATTTTTTTAAACGGATGTATAAAAATTTGAGAAATTTCACATTTATATTTGAATGAGTTACTGATTAGGTCAAATGTTCATGCATGCAAAATTTAAGATGCATGTAAACCTTTAAATTATTATTTTTTCATATATTAAATTATTGTATATTTATGTAAATTAGATTATATATTTTTTCCCTAATTTGTTTTAGGCATCATAGACAAGTTGTCACGGACGCCAATGCCATGGAGTTCATTATTTGAATGTTCATCCATGATTTGTATTAAACTTGTACTTAATTTTTAATTTAGTTTCAATTCACTCTTTATTAAATTTTAATTAACCCTAATTAACTCCCAATTGATTCATTGTTAAACCCGAATTAAATGTTAGTTAACTTTCAATTAAATTTCAATTAACCCATAATTGATTTTTAATTATGAAAGTTTTCAGGAAGTTTTCTTACTTGATGCACATATAGAAACCACCTTGGAAGCTTATTTGAGCTAAGTCCTTGAAGGTGTATAAATACAAATAGGACTCCTCATTTGTTTTAATCTATTCAACACCAATTTTAAGCATGATATTACATTATAGCCTTGTCATGTTCTTTTCATGTCCATGTTTACATATGTTAGCATAGTAAATATATGTTTTCACGTTCGTCTTGCACATCTCATGATCTTATTCATAAATTTTGTGTTTTTTATTTTTGAATCACATAATCTTGTCTTGTTCTTTATTTGAAAGTTAAATTTAAACTTTTCTTTTAGCCTTTGTTTTTGTGGTATTTCATGTCCTTGACACAAGTTTATTAGTATGAATGTTCATGATGGCACACCAAAAAGCCCCAAAAATAATTTGTAAAATTTCCCCCTTTTTTATTGGTGTATGAAAAAAAAATCTATGTTAAAACAATGGATTAAAATTCAAAATTTATAAGTATTATTACTATTATTATCAAAAATTATTAATATTTTATACTTTTTTCAATTTTAAATATGATTTATCAATTTTTGTAATTTTTTTGTTACAAATTTATGTTTAAATATTAGAGATGAATTAAAAAATTTCATTTTAAAAATAAATGAATGAATGAATTATAAATGATGATAATAAATATGGCATCAATGATTTTTTTAATCTTTTCATTTTCTTCAATTTTTTAATCTTCTCCAAAATCATCCATAAGAAAGTTTGGCCATGTTTTGGTTATAAGCCATATATAGAGGTAAAATTTCTTTAAATAGTTTTATAATTTGATTCTAAGTCCAAGAACCCATTGTAGAATTATGTCATTTTAAAAATATAAAAATGTAAAAACAAGAATTTAATCTTGTGCTGATGTTGATGGCCTTTCTTATGATTGCAAAATGGTAGAAATTCATTAAGAAAAAATCAGTAACATCATTAATATTTTCAATTTTTCAAAAAAAATGAATAAAATTTATAATGATCTCAGAGATTAAACTTATTTTTTTTCAAATAAATTTGATAGTATAATTGTTGATGTGTTTAATGTTGGAATTTTTTGAATTTTTTTGAATTACTCATTAGGAACAACCTTTTTTCTTTGAACTTTGTGACTTCAATTTTGCCAATTCTTTTGTTGTTTACATTTCTCTTGAATTTGCATCATTTTTTTCATTTTTTTGTTAACAAGAATTTCCAAGTTAGGAAAATTCAAAACCAAAAAAATATGTTAGTTGTGTGGGGGGTGGGGGTTAATCCAACTATTTAAACAAAACATTTCACCAAATTAAATTTTTTCTAATTTTTAAAAAGAGGAAAATGTAAAATATATTCTTACACCATTAATAATAATAATAACATGTTGATTTGTTTTTCAAATTTAGGTAATTACTTATTTGTATTAATCTTTGATTCATCTTATTCAACAAATATTGTTTTGATAATTAAATGGTTATATTAACTATTTAATTAATGTTTTTTCTTGTGGCCAAAATTTTCCAATTTAAGGGGGCAACCACATTAAGAAAATATTCTTTTGAAAGATTTTTTTATGTCAAATTTAAAATATGTATTTTCAAATTTTTATAATAAAATATACTAAGTAACCATAATACTGAAAGATTTAAACAAGTTTCTAGCTACACAACTTGTCTATAACGAAATGTGGCAAATTTTTTATAAATTATTACCATTTTAGCAACATCACAAAATAAATAAATAAATTGTACCTAATCATATTGGGGAAAATAAATTGAAATTCCATAAAACTTGGACATCTGTTATTTATTCAAAACAAAATTGTAAAAGACTTAATGAATGCATTTTTGAATCAATACTGAATTTACAAAGATTCTAAATCAATTTAAACCTATATATATATATATTGATGACATGCAATTTCATGTTTTTTTAAAACCTTTTACATTATTTTTTTTAGTTTTTAATTATTTTTGGAATACATTATTGATTAAAATATTTCTATATTTTGAATACAAGTCCTAAAACCCGTTGTAGAATTATATCATTAAAAAAATTAAAATTTTAGATATATGTATAAAGATTAAATACTCCTTTGTTGATGTTGATGGCCATTTTTTAATATTTTCAAAATAGTGGAAATTCCCCCAAAAAAACTTTGGTTATATGATTAATATTTATTTAATTTTTTAAAAAACATTGAATAAGGTTTATGATGAGTTCAAAGATTGAGTTTAAATGTTTTCAAATAAATTTGAAGTTGGAATTTTTTATGTGTTTAAGGTTGGGATTATTAGAATTAATTTTAAATTTTTAAAATCTATGATCCCAATTTTTGTTAATTTTCTGTTATTTAAATTTTCCCTTGAATTTGCACTATTTTTTCCATTTTTTCCCCAACAAGAATTGCCAAGTTTAAAAACTTTGAAATAAAAAAGATGTTGGTTGCGGGGAGGGGGGCTAACCCAACTATTTAAACCCAAAATTACACCAAATTAAAATTTGTTCCTTTTTACAAAGGAAACAAATGTGAAATGTATTTTTACATCATTACAAACAAAATGTTGTGATTTTTTTTTCAAAGTTGTGTAATTAATCATTGATATTAATGATGATTAATATTGATTAAAAAATATGGTCTTAATAATTAAATGGCTCTATTTATTGCTTAATTTATTTTATTTTTCTTATGTCCAATTTCTGCCAATTTAAGGGGCAACAAAAATTTTAAAAATTGAAAGAAAAGCTTTTTCATCCAAATTTTTTAAATATATTGTCAATGTTTTACAATAAAACAATGTAAATAACCATAATATTCAAAGATTTAAATAAGTTTCCAACTACACAACTTGTCTATAACCAAATGTGGAAATCTTCTTATGGACGATTACCATTTTAACAACATCATAAGCTGATTTTGAATAAACCCTAAACCCTAAACCCTAGGTGCTAATTTTCTACCTAGCTAGGTAAATAAGGTCGAATCTTTCTTGAAACTTCCAATTTCTTAAAAATCAAATAATAAAATAATCTGGATTAAATAATTAAAATAATCAAAATTTCCTAATTATTTTTATTTTATAATTATACATAATAATAATAAGAAACATATATATATATCATCTTGTAGTCACAAAATATGCAAGCCATTATGACTAGGACCAATGACTATGGCATTTGTGATTATGACCAAAAATATGACTAATGGCCTTTGCAACAAGTCCATATGCACTATAATCATGGTAGTCATATTTGTAGTCATATTTTTCACATTTTGGCATAGTGAAATAACCTAAGGTTATAATTTAAGTTAAATTAGATTAAACCTAAACTAAACATAAAAACTAAACCTAAGTTAAATTTTTAATTTCAACCTAAGTTAAACTTAGAGGTTAAATTAATTAAAAATTAAATTTAAAAAGTTCAACCTAAATTAAAATTAAAGGCTAAACCTAGGCTAGATTTAGACTAAACCTAAAAACTAAGTTTACAAATTAAATCTACTAAGCTAAACTTAGTTAAACCTAAAGGTTAAATTTAGGTTGAACTTAAATTAAACCTAGAGGTCAAACTTAGCAAAAATTAAGCTAACTAAAGCCAAACTTAAGTATAACATAATGTGAATGTACTTTAATGTTGGTTCAAGAAAAATAAAATTCAATGACATCATGTTGGATTAAGTTTATTTTGTGATTCATGTACAAATTTAGAATATTTAAAATCATGAACAATTAGTTGATGATAAAAAAATTATTCAATTGGAAATCTTTGAATAATATTTACAATTTTTAAAATGATAATTATGAACAAATTGCTCTTAAATGCATGCACTTAACTAAAAAAATTCTTTCATATAAAATTTAATCAACTATTTGATGTGTCCAATACATTTTGTCATTTGATTGAACATGGTTTTGAAATCAAATCACATGCCTTAATCATGTAATTATAAGCCTCATGACATGACCTAATCATGTAATCATAAACATAACTACGTTGTCTTACATGACTAAAGACATGATTACATGATTAAAATTTAGTCATAGTCACAAAAATGTCTAAATCATGGATGCCACCTTTTTGCATAATGAATGTATCAATTTTATCAAAAAAATAATTAAATGGTTATATTAAAAAATAATTTTAGTTAAATATTATTAGTATAATTCAGTGCATTACAATAGTGTTTTAAACTATACCTTATTAAACAATACAACATTTGGTGGCTACCAAGTAATAAAATTTATCAATATTGGTAATAGTGATATTGCATATGGTCATGCACAAAAAGTAGAAATATTAATTCTGAAAAAAAAATTTAATGAAATGATTAGTTGACATTTTATATGTAATAACCATAGTTTATACATTGTTTGATGCATTTTTAGCATCAAGATTCACCTTAACTGGACTAGACATAAATAACACTAATAGTATTTTGATTATTATTTTTTGTATTTTTTGATTTTAAGAAACAAGAAACAAGTTATTGAAATGTCTAACCATTGTTCTAGATATAAATAATTGTGTTTCCATTAGCCTATCAACAATCTTCATACAATTATATTTCATCCAAGTTTGTTGGTTTTTTTCACAAGCACCCACCATGGAACCTTGAACGTTTAAAAATCATTCTCATTCTTCATGATGTCTTTTTTTTTTTTTTTTTTTCCCCACATGAACAAGCTTTGGATCATTCAACCTCAAAAAAAAAAAAAATCTTAAATAAAAATCTTTAAAGTTTGGTTTA
>Ga0116231_10001851_pt1 | contig 43943 bp, 40 predicted proteins | sample S1TSphgellanicum_2_FD_89695 | JGI IMG/M metagenome (GOLD analysis project Ga0116231, IMG submission 89695) | Host-associated microbial communities from peat moss isolated from Minnesota, USA - S1T2_Fd - Sphagnum magellanicum MG | ecosystem: Host-associated > Plants > Peat moss > Unclassified... | reverse complement strand
ATACCACTCTCCATCTAAAAAAAGTCTTTTTTTTTTTTTTTTAATTTGGCGCACAAAAATTTTTTTCTTATCCCCCCCCTTTTTGTGATATGGGGGGGGGGGGGGGGGGAACGGGGACAATTAATCTTGCTCACCACTACCTTTCACACTTTGCTAATCATATTCCAAACTAGAAAACCCTAAATCAAAATTTATTATGACAAAACGGCCCAATTTATATTTTGCCCCCATTTTTTGTTTTTGTTTGGCCTAGTTCAACCCAAATGGTACCCTAGTAGAATTAGCACGTTGAAAAACCCATGTTGTAATGCATACATCACTCACTTGGTTAAAAGGTTTATTAAAGCCTTTTTAAGACCCGCTAGACCTAATCCCCCATTTGAAAAAATCACATAATAGTCCTTCCATTTGATTTTCCTATGAATTGTATGTTCCCTTTTAACCCACAAATAGTTGTGCAACAACATTCGAATTTGCTGCATAGCTTTTCTAAATTGAAACCCAACTTGTAATGAAGTACCACAAAGTTGAAAGTAAAACCTGATTCACAATTAATGTTGTCTAAGCCAGTGACAATTTGGTACAACACTATAATGATAGTTTCTTCTTCATCTTCTCCATCATAAACTTGTCCATGTCTTCTACTTGAATTCCCAACCCAAAGGGAAACATGTTCAATATTTTCTTTACTATTCTACAAATGGATTTATCTATGATGATTGATTGTTTATGCATGATTACATAATGAGAAGATCAATGTTTTTGAGAATTATGAAGAAGGTGGCTACTAGACGAGACTCATTTTTGTGTCTAGAAGGTGGGTGCTACATGTTATTATGCATCGCAAACATGAAGAAATGTATTGTGATGTTGCAAATGCTTGTGTATGGTCTCATGCACGCATATGCCACTAATGAATATTGTTGCCTTAGTGAGAACACAAACAATGAAAAAAATACAACAATGGTCATGTGATTGTGTTTGATCACTCACCAGTGCCCAATTTGTTTCATAATGAAGGTTATAGCTTGAATTTCAGTAGTGGTATTGTGTCCCCTTGATACTACCTCTTCACAAATGGATTTATTTGAAGTGGAGTGACAGTTTGCAAACAAATCCATGAACGTCAAGATGGGATGGGAAACGATCACAACTTTCAAGCGTGTAGAGTTTTGTAAGAAGGATGTATACAAATGTTTTGTTGTTTTGTAAACTAAATGTAAAATTGTTTAGAATTAATATCACATCAATGGGACATATTGAAATTTCAAACATCACATTTAGATGTGTAATTTTGCACAATGTGATTATTCAAGATGAAGCAAATTGTAATTCAAGATCACGTTATGCTTCAATCACACTTGGTGTTAGGGACTTAGTGATAAATCCCCTAACACCAAGCCATTTAAGACTTAAACCTACTTATCATAAAAAACAATGTGAAAATTTAAAATTCCCATTCACACCTATGATATCACAGTGCTTATTAATGGTTAAGTTAAATGTTAAATCCTAACTTTTTTGCATCATCATTTGCACTTGTGAAATTGTAAGTTTCTTTTGCATGTTGTTTCTTTTACTCCGTTAGGAAGGTGGTAGGTACCTAAACAGATGGATAGGTGAGTAGGAAGACAAATAGGTGGATGGGTGAATGCATGATGCTAGAGCTTAGAGAACATTGGTTCACAATGCTAACGGTGAGTTGAAAAGCCTTTTTATGGGCTACTAGCTAATTCTTAGTTGAAAAATCTAAGTTTTTTATAGATTTGGTGTTCAGGTACCATACTCCTGACATTTCCTTAACATTCTTTTAAAACCAACTACCACATAAACAATCAAATCATATTCGATGTTAGTTCACATTCAATGTGTGAATCTTACAAAATTTGGAGAATCCTTAACATTGAGTTATGAACGACTTACCATAATGTGTAAATCCGCCTTTAGGCAGATATGGGTTCAGAAGGCTTGAGTTGATGTTTCATTGGTGGAGTATTCTTATTCTCTTCCCTGCTATCAGACCACCTAGGGATGTCTTTTAAAATCAGACAGCAGTGAAGAAACAAGAACCATGCTCCTCTAGGGTGCTTCATTTTATACAATTCAAACACATTCTGCAATGCATCTTGAAGAGTTAGCTCACTCTCGTTCAGCACCCAGGCTCGACCATATAATCCCACAAACTTGGCCAATTCATGTTTGATCATGCCTCACTCGGTTTTCAAGCTCCTGCTGGATCTCTCCGCCCCTTGTGTTTGCCTATGGCAGTTGAGGTGATCAGAGACTCACTCCCAAAATGCACAAATTTTGCCCAACACCTGAGGTGCTGTGAAACATGAAGATAGTTCCACTGCAATTGCCACTCTTCATACACATAGAGAATTTTGCCCTTCCACACATTGGTTGTTGAGGGCTGGGGTTGGGAGTCCCACATGGTTGTCATTGACCAAGCTTTCCAGGGAGCGTTTAAAGTTCTGTATCTTGCATGAGCCAGCATAATGAATTTTATTGTTCTGGCCCACTGCTAAGCACCTAGCTTGTATATCATCCTCCCTGACACCTATATTGCTCTGTTGCTATGGCATATGCGAAGTGCAGTTGGCAGTGCTCTGACCTTGTGAGCTCACAAGGTATGGGACCATCTATAATGATCTGCTCAAAATTGCAAGTAAACAATTATAGAAAAAATCTCGTCCTTGAACAGTAGTCAACATAATGGCTAAGTCTTCCTTTTGCTTCTGGGAATCTGACAGCATGCATCAACTGTAAACCATAAACCCTGCCCTAAACCTTTAGACCTACTCAACAGACATGTTGAGTTAGTAATGCTCATAAACTCAGGCTGGACAGCACAAACAAAATGTAGTCTGTCATGTGCAACCCTGTCCAGGATAGTCTTGTTCACGTCCATTGGCACAGAGATGATTGACCGAGTTCATGAACACCAACACAATAATCCTTGAAGAAACTGAAGCCACCATAACTTTTGCCAAGCTTGCTGAAGAATCAAAGTCTTCATGAATACTTGTACTTAAAATTTTAGACAACCAAAAAAGAATTGAGAAATGACCCTACCATAAGGTAATGGTATTTCAGATCTGGCTGAAAAACCAGCAAACATGAAATAGAGGAAACCCCACCCCAAAGGAAAGGGAAATCCAGACCACAAAACAGAATTAAGGAGCAGTTTGAATGAGCTGAAGAACCAAGCATGCAATGACTGGGGCATACAAAATCCTGAGCCCAGTTCCATGGTAGTGCAAAGTAGTTTTTGAGGATAAAAACACATTTCCAAAACAAGGGGGAAAAATATCCTTTACTGTTGAATAAACTTGACCAAAACTTCTAAAATCACTTGCGGAACCATGAAAGACACATGGTCCTGATTTACAGCTCTAATCATCATCCTCCTCCTCTTCATCACCATCTCCACCTGAGGCCTTCTTAGATGCTGCCTTCAGGTTCCTTCGCTTCACCCTTCCAGGTCGACCACCACCAAGTGGGCTGGAAAGTGCAAAGTCAATATGCTTCTGGCTATCAACCCGAACGAGGAAGGATGCAACATCAACAATCTGCTTGCCAACCCTACACAATGGGCAACACATACATATCTATGAGATTGCAGCTCAAATCTCCATAATGACACTTTGAAGTTGCCATGTTCACTCCACCAATCTGGTTTCCTTCTCCAGTAATCTACAGTGGCAATCTCATCTTCCCAGAAAGAAAATGTAGGGAAGATTCAGAAGATCAAGTTGTCAAGTGTGAGCATTTTATACTTACCTAATATGGCGCTGCTTGATGAGGACACGGGCATGATGAATGGACTTGGCCATGCCAGACTTGAATACAAGGGTCTGCAGGCGGCGCTCCAAGAAGTTCTCCACCGTCAGGGCAAGCACATAATCAAGCTTGTTTTGGCTCTCGTCCAGCAGACCGTAGCGATTCATACGTCGCAGAAGAGCTTCTCCCTCGAAAATGCGCCGAGTGTTCTTCTCGTCCAGTGTAAGCAACATGCGGGCATTGTTCCGGATGCGGCTGAGTGCGTACTGCACTCTCCAGAGCTCTCGCTTGTTGCGGAGTCCATACTCACCAACCAGCTTCAGCTCCGCGTCCAACCGTTCCTTCTCGAAGGGCCTGCGAGGTTTCTTGAAAGTCTTCCCGTAGTTACGGTAGAAGCTGACATGCACCATAGTGGCGATGGAGGAGGCAGGCAGGCGCGCGGAGCTCCCACAAAGGCACCAGACAAAACGCGAAAAGAGAAGCAAGCGATAGCACAACCCTAGGCTTCATCATCGTCTTCTTCCTGCCAAACCCTAGTTATCAACGGCTGAGATTTCACAAAATCCACCATTTCCCTGCCCCTGTTGGGATCCGCTTGAGATTGATTGACTAGTTGCTCATTTGTCGCTGTATTTTCTTGAAATTTTTTTTTCCACTGCTTTTTGATCTGCTTGTGCTGCTGACATTCATGTAGAAAATCCAGCAATGACATTGTCATGCTTGCATTGTTCAGGGAGATGACTGCTTGTGCTACTGGCATTCATGAAGGAAATTCAGCAATGACATTGTCATGTTGCATGCTTGTGGTCTTCATGGAGACATGAAGAGGAAATCAAATTCACAACAGAGAAGTTGCTATAAAAAAGTGGCAAGTTATTCTTCTGTGCAAAAAATGATACAATTTCACAGGCCTGAAAACTGGCAATTGAAGTAGGTATACATTTTGCAGATACCTACTTATATTGTATTCTGCATTTCCTCCTGTCACCACTCAGATCATTGTCTTCTATCTGCAATCCACTGTCACCACTCACACATACTTTGTAGTATGTACATACAACAGTTGTGTACCTGATCTCTGTATCAGAGTCCTTAACACTAATCAAATCTACTCAGTCTGTCAATGATCAACTCTACACCGAGTAACAGGGCTTCCTTTGTGATGGAAACTGACTAGATAAATCTTTTCATTTGCTTAGTTTGACTTGATTGCCACCAATCTTCAATCAATCTCTTTGATTGCCTCCTGCATGAGCATGAAAGTGTCTTCAGAATTTATGCAAAATATAATGGCTGCCAATCCGCATCAAAGTGTTTGAAGCTGGTGTTCAAGAAACAACACTCAGTTTCTGCACTGAATTCAAGATCAGGGTCCAAAGACAGACAGATGAAGAGGAAGTGACAAACCTTTGCCAAACGACTGACATAAGTAGCAGCAACTATTGTTGCCACCAGTCCTACTCCCAAAGTCCAATACTGCTCAGGGCCACCAGGGAACACTGATTCTGCCTCTTGCTTCTGAAAAACAGAAAAACCCACTGATTCAGAAGATTGCCTTCTTTTTGGTCATGCTCTTTTTCAGAAAGCAACCATTTAACAGATCATACATGCACTGGTGAGACTTCAGAGTCTTTGGAGGTCTATGAAGTGAAGGAGAGAGGCACCCACAATAAAAGCCCTTCCAAAAGCTCCTGCGCTTACATATGCCCATGTCCCTGGCAGCATCCCCAACCAACTGCACATTGTTGCAACTGTTGTGAGCTATGAAATACTCATTGACTTGTAACACATGTAAATTCACTATGGTGTGCACTTCAAGAAGAAATGTCTTCATCAAAAAGGTAGTTTCATACCATCAAAAACAGAATATCAGGCTGTTTACATATCAGATCAGATAAGTACCTTCCAAGTATATATGGGAGTAGCTTGACTGAGGTGAGACCATACAGATAATTCCCAAGTGAGAAAGGAAGTAAAGGGCTCAGCCGTAACAGAGTCACCACCCGGAAACTGTCCTCACCTATGGCTTTGTCAATAGCCAGGAATTTCTTGTTGTTTTTGGCCATGGCCACTATGCGGTCTCGAGCCAAATAGCGTGCAATCAAGAATGAGGCTGTTGCTGCAAGCTGCAGTACAGCCCCACAGCACATTGCATGTCACATGAATATAGAGATTCAAAGTTCGCCTATCCAGCACAACTGGGTAGCTCAATACTTTCAGAAACAACATCTAGGTAACAGAAGAACAAGCATACCGTGCCTGAAATGGAAACCAGGATGGTGCCATATAGACTGCCAAACAGTAAGCCTGCTGACATTGTCAAAGGAACAGCTGGTATTGCAAGCACCTGCTTACCAACATCCACACAACACACATGATTACAGTACATCAATCCAACATCTTTGCCATTCATGGTAACTCACACAACAAAAATTGGCCAGAAAGAAAGAGTTGACAGAAAACAATAAAGCACGCCACGTTTGATGTTGTGCACCTGCTTCTCAAAATTCTATATTCTATAAGAGAAATTCTCAGGTTTTGAAACTGTGGCTCTTGCAGAAAGAGAGTTTTCTGATTGCAGCTTCATTGCACACCACCAGCCTCAATGTGTAAAGATGGATATTGCAAACAGGAGGTAAGACAAGGTGTAAGAGGCACACCCATGATCACAAGCTTTCAGCCATTTAGCAAGAGCTTTCAGCCATGGAGCACAACTCTAAAGATGACAACAGAACTGAGGGTTTAAGACACATACATACCTCAAGGCCAGCATACCCAAGCACAAATAGCACATATCCTGCAGATCCATATCCTGCAATAATAGCCATTCCATCACCATCTCATGTTCAGTTTTTTAGGTCAACATGAGTCTTTCCAAACCCCAAACAGCAAAGCTCCCACCCTCTATAAAACATGTTGAATTGTGATGCAACATAGCAGCAGGGACCACAATCAAAGCAAGCAAAAACAGAATCAGCTTGCTCCTCCTCCATTTAGGGTTTGCACACAGTAAGCTCTCCTCCCCACTTCCTGAAGAGGAAACCTGCTCTAAAGAATCATCAGAAGATGGAAATCGGATCCAAACAGGAAGAGGAGTTGGGAATAACAAACAATATATACGTACCTTCAAGGAAATCTGAGAATTGAGTGAGGATGTCATCGATCTGCTCCCTGTAGAAAAACCCCGCTGCACCAATCGAACCTACGAAGGCGAGCAGGAACACTATGGCAGCCACAGTGCCTGTGACAGCACCAGACATATCTTCCTGGTCTTCTTCTTCTTCCTCTTGTCCTGTTTCCTTCGCATGCTCCGTTTGACTCACAACACTTACAACTGCATCATCCTCCATCGCAGGAAGCCCCAAATCCCTAACATCAGTGAAGGCATGTCTACCTTGTTCTTGTTCTTGTTCTCTCTCCTCCTGCAAAGAAAGCTCAGCTCCATCTTGCTCCCGCTCTTGTCCATCTGCTCCGGACTGCTGCTGTTGTCTCTCATCATCCAATTCCCTCCGCGTTGAAGAACGACCTTCCACTTCCTGGAGCACTTCTCGCTGGCTATCCTTCAAGGAAGAGGCTTTCACCGTCTGCACTCGTGGTCTAATCCTTCCTCCTAGCAAACTACTACTGCCTTTGTGTTGCTGCCGCAATAAGCTTCCCGAAGACAAAACAAACAGAGGCAGTAGAGCGCTCGACGACACTCGTGAAGACAAAACGTGACCCCGAGCTGCATTTTGATAGCAACCGCGAGTCCTCCCCAATCGCTTCTTCAGATTCTCAGATTGTGCTGCAGCCACGACCGAATTGGATGATGATGATGATGAGCAGCAGAAGACGACGGACTCCAAGGCCGAGAGATTCGCACGGGATGTGGAGAAAGAAGAGAAAGTAGCAGCAGCCTCATGCGGGATGTGGAGCGACAAAGCTCCAGGCAGCACCGTGACTGCCATTCCACCCTCACTCTCTCTCTCTCGGTCGTCCCTGTCTCTTCCCTCGTTCTCTTTATTTCTCTCTCTCTCTCTCTCTCTCTCTATACTATCCTTGACAAGGTGCCTTCTTCAGCTCTTGACTGTCTTCTCACCAAACACAGGAATCAGGAAACGAGAGAGAGAACATGAGATTTGGGAATGCAAAACCACAGTGACCAAACGAGTCCATGTGCGCTTGCCACGGCCCAGCGCGAAGGATCTTTCAGGAGATGCCTCTATTTTGCTGGCAATGCAACACTTGTAGCTCTCCTTTCTGCCGCTGATCATGATGCTGATGATGGGGCCCATCTTCCGCGGCTTTTTCCGCGGCTTTTTTCTCCGACGATTTCGCAGCCTTGTTCTGTTTTCTGTTTTACAATCTAGAGTAGTACAACTTCTCTACTTCTTCGTCTCTGTTTCTGTTAAGAACTGCTTGTCTTTTGTTTCTGCAAGCTAGGGTTGTTCACATTGACATGAGGATTGTATAGATTCCAATTGCACAGAGCTCTCTTGCACCCCAAGTGTTGGCATAAAACAGAAGACGGGCGCAACAACACAAAACAGAAGAGGACAATGAGCAAAGATGCACAGAGTTTTGCTTGCATAAGTGGAAAATCCATGGCACAAAACAGATGATCAGCAAATGGTATAGAAAAGAAGACAAGCAAAGACAGTGAAGTCTTCACACTTCACTAAAAGAAACAGCAAACCTGAGAAGAAAACAAGAGACTTTGCTCTGAAAAATTCTGCCCGTTTCTATTGCAGTGAGGGAAATGATAACTCCCAGACAAAAATCCACTGCATGGAAACAATCCACTGCCTTAGTTTGGTGAAGGATTCATTGACAGTGCTGAACAATAAAAGATTGATGGAATCAGAGATGTTTTACCCTCTCACATTCCAATTACTAAAACATGAACAACTCCAGGAAGCAAGCATGAAAATTTTGATGGCATTTTCTAGTTGCTTGTTGTCAATCACATACTTTCACATGTCAAACTGGAATGTGTATTGTGAGCTACTTTGTGAGAGTCTTCAAACCAATGTGAAAGAAGACATTGTTGAACTTTGGGTCTGTTTTGTGCGCTTCATGTCCTACAGTCTTTAATTTTGTCACTAATTTTTTGAGCTGTCATCTGCACAGGCATACACAGGAGCAAAAGAATGAATATAAAGAAAATGGTTGCGACTGCGTGAAACAGAACCCACTGAGATGCCATGCCATGCCTTCCAAGGTATGTGCTCCATGGCACATCTCCATTGTCAAACAATATACCCAGAGGCCAGAATCCTGAAGCATTATCAAGCCACTGATCATTTTCCTGCTCTTCATTCTGCGTGTTATAGACACAAGGAGCATAATTCAAACTCAAACTTGATAACAGCTGCATACATCAGCAGAGGAACAAAATAATTGGTTGGGAGATTTCCACCATTGGCAGGTAAATGCAACATAGAGATTGCAGAGAGCAGCATCTTGGACAATGCTAAAGGCTAACATGGAACAGCAAGGGCTTGAAAGATTGGAATCCATACACTACACAAAAACATTCCACAGAAGAATGGTGCTATGCCTGTTACCCCGATCACCGGAAATCACTAAAGTCCCAGCACTGGTCAATTCAGTGACCCAAGTTGTGGCAGGCATGGTGGACTACAACTGATGGGCTTTTCAGTGTATTTGGACCTGCAATCACTTGCAAGTTGGTCTGCAAGCTTCTAATCCATAAGCTATTGGCCCATGATGCTTCATCTTACATACCCCTTTGTTTCTAGAAAGGATTCAATCAAGTATGCAACAGTTTGCATGGAAAAGAGAGTTGAAATCACTTTTTGCAGAATTTTACCTCTTGAGGGTTCACGACTCTGTGATGTCCCGCCACTAAAGTCGAGAAAGAAGATACCACTTCCGCCATAAGGATATGCCTTCTCTCCCTATCATGGAGGTCACCTCAATCATGACCTTCATTTCTCACCACATTACAGTATTAAAGAAAATCCCAGCCCACCAGCCATCACAATCATTGTGGCTCCAATTTTCTGCTCATCTGCAACCAACCCACTGCAACAATAAAAGTTTACAAGCTCCCAGACTTCTTCTTATAATCACAACACACCAGCAAAGCTTCTGTGACGATCCTTCTTCCCCGTCAGATCCAAATATCACATGAGAAGACAGAGAGAGGGCTAAGAGCTAAGGTTAGGCCATGTCTTCACTGATCATCCCAATCCTTAGTGTCGTGGATGTTTCCCTGATGATTTTGCCAAGTGTGGCCTAGTGCTTTATACACCCTGCATATCCAGCTCCAGAAGCCTTGGGGACAAGCTTGATTTAACAGAAGACATTTTAAAAAGCACAAATTGTGTCATTGAGATGCACATTTTCCAGAGCTTAGTGAAGCAACCTTTCTGAAAAAGGTGCACAAAGTTCAGAGTTACTGGTGATACAGGCACCTGTTTTTACATGCAACCACCACATGAACAAGGCTCTCTGACATTAGCTGCCTTTGCTGTCCAACCTTGGTTCTAAAACAAAATACAAGTCCTCCAAGGATTGCATGATCACATAGATGTGGATCATGAAACTGGGGTGACTGAACACCCTACAATTGAAGCCTGGAAGGTATCCAGAGTACAATGTCATAACACCAAAAGGACTGCCACAAACTAAACATATCCATGCCTCTCCTTATGTAGCATGTTGTGCCCATGCAAATCTGGGACACCCACACAAAGAACTTGCAGCTTGAAAACAAGTTTGATGTTTACAGACAACAGACCATACTACTTCATGTACTTATTCAAGAATTTGCGGTGAAAATCATTCCGGATTGTGTCATTGATGAACCGCTTGGCAGTCTTGAGCTCTCCTCGTGCTTGGTTCTTGAAGACAACATCATCATCCCACCTGCAATGACACATGGTCAGTGGGCACTCCAACATACAGCCTACTTATGCACACCTAGATAACACCTACCATGTTGTCAGCGTCTGGCAGATCCAACTACATTTTACCACTGCTTTGAATTACTTGCTGACAAGGCACAATTCTGAGTCTGCTGGCTGTGTATCAACCTACCTTTCATTTTGATCAACTCTTTAGGGACCAGGCAACCATCAAATCAAAATTCATCATACCTGCGCTTAACAGTGAAAGAGGTTGGATTCAGGAGGGGATTGCCCCTCACAAGCTCTGCTTCCTTCACTTTCATTTCTTGATCTTGTTGTTGCCGTTCCTGCCATCCATTCCACAGCACAACTGATTGCACCAAACATTGTGGTATCTGTGGTCTAGGTTTCTGTATCTCAACATAGGACAAAGATTGTTTTCCAGTGATAAGACTGGTGGTAAGAATCACTAGAGTCTTATAACTGAACTCTGAACAAAAGACATCAAACATATACAAAAGAAACACAAGAACCTCCAAACACAGAGTGATGAGGTGTAATGGGGAACCTTGCGCAGCTTTTCCTCAGCTCTCTCCTTCTTGATACGCTCAAGCTCAGCAAGCAACTCTGCTGTATCATCCTCCTCATCACTGCCAACACAACAAAATAGTATAACAAAATGCAAATTCAAACTTGATGTCTGGTTTCTGGCAACTGAAAGGTCGGCACTGCTAGCATTGGATGTCACACCTCCTATACGTTGAGATTTGAGTTCATGAGTCAATTACAATTGTGTGTCCAGAAAAGGGCCTCAAGTAGATACTGCCATCATTACTGATTGCTGAGTTCAGGCCACAGGAAAATGGGGGACAAGGTATGTCACCAAAGCCTGCAAGATACCTAGGGAAATTCCTAAACATGGACATGAAAAGTCTGACATCCTGGTGCAAGCATAGTGGTAGTCTTGTGCAAAGGAAACTACCTTTCATCAGAATCACTTTTGGCCTCTGCATCAGAGTCATCAGCATCTAAGTTCTTTGCAGGCAGCCTGTCCTCTGCATCACGCTTTGATCCTGCAGACATAAAATTCCAAAACCATTCATATCAAAAGCAAATATGTAACTTTCTTTCTTTCTTTCCTGGTAATGTGAACGAGATCATGAAAATAGTCACAAGTATATACCTTCCAAGTACCCTCCACTTGCTGAAGATGTCTTCCTGCGATCCCGGTCATCTGGTCAAGAAACATGATCCACATGTGTCAGCAAACATAGAGAACTTGGAACAGAACCCAACAACCTGCCTTTCTAACTGGTTTTTGACAAGGGAAAATATCTCATGACGAACTGAAAATTCTAATCTACGTACATGGAGCCTTGGATTACAGGACAGCGGAAGGAGAAAACTATTAACTCTGATGTGAGAAAGTCTTAAGAATATTTCAAATCTGTCCCCAAGCTGCCAATATGGGAGTTGCTACTGTTAGATTGTGCCCCACAGAATCATATGCATGGTTAAGTGTCTGTGTGTAGAAGGAACAGCAAGAGACCATACTGCAGCAAGAACAATGATGTGAAACTTGCCAATTAAAGTATGATTGAGAGTCTCTTCAACTGTAGGGAATAATTCCTCCTTTCAAAAGAGGCAGTCCATACTGCACAGGATACCTGAATAGTTCCTCTCCTTTGAAGAAAAGTGGTGACGTTCACGATCCTCAAGCTCATCTCTGAGGTCCCTCTTGCGCAAGTCCTCAGTTGTGTCTTGCCCATCCTTCCTAAAGCAGTTCCAACAAACATGATCAAAACTCTACTTTCTCCATAACTTTGAGCTTGATTGAAATTGCATGCAAATTCTCTGCAGCAAATACTGAGGAACAACCTTCATATCCTCATGCTAACAGAGTGACAGAAATTGGATTTTTAGGTCACGCAGATATGATGAGACTCTGTTCACCAGACTATATTGTTCCAAGGTTGTGGTGGTGCTTTTGTTAATAATTCAGAAAGCAGGAAGAAGGAGTTGCATCATCTGAGGGCACATCAAGACACATGCAGCATCCCCCTGCCTCCCGGTGACAGAGACACAAAAGGTGAAGACAAGGAACCGACATCAACGAAGACGCATGGGAAGAAAAGTAAGGAGTCGGGAAACAAAACCTGAGTTTAAGATTGGTATGCGACGCAAGGTCACGAGAGGAAAACTTCTGAGACGGACCAAACATACGCACCCCGCCCTGCTCATGGCCTCCCTTTGCGGGCGCCCACGTTGGCCGTGCGGCTGTCGTCATACCTCGTTCCCAAACCTCCTTCCTTCCGAACAAACAACGATATTCCCACTCTTGTTCACGCCCCGCGAACTCCGAGCGGCACTACAAAAACCTTCCTACTGAAAAACTCTGAAGAAAATCACCTCCTTTTTTCTCCCACTCACCAACACAAATACTTCTTCTTCTTCTTCTTCGTATTCCCGTCCGCAAACAACCAAAAACAAAGGCACGCAGACAGGATTACTCGCAGACAAATCCTCTGAAAATCATGAAGGACAAATCATGTGCGCTTGCACGGGGGAGCGGGGTCGTGGGTGGGAGTGCGCTTTCATAGAGTGAAAACCTAAAAATGGGTCAAAGCAAACTAGTACTACGCCCATTGCTGGATGATATTCATCAATTTTCAAGTTAAATACAACGTATTATGCAACCACACCATGGATGAATTTATTGTATAGACGGATGCAATCCAAACGAGATGGATGACATTCATCCATTTATCGATATTGTGCATCCATGGTTGAATTTCATTTGTGATGAATAAAGAATTACATCCAACTGATGGGATGTAAAGAAGATGAATTTTGACACACAAACATGCAGAATTCTGGAACAAGTGTAATGTAGAATACGAGTAATAATCAAAGGCATTTTTTTTTTCCAACAATTGTGATCTGGACTTGTTTGTTGTGTATAATCTTTAAACTATGGGCATTACCAAAGTACATTGGTAATTTTGACACACAAATGCGGAACAACCAACCCAATTTTCGTTATATATTCATCAAATTTTGGATTATTAATTTTTTTTAAACAAAATAAAATTTCAACAACAAGGATTTTTTTATTTAAAAATCAATATAATTAATGTCAAAGCAACCAAGGAAGTGGGGTAATTTATAATGTGTTGAAAAACAAAACTTTATTGACAAATCTTTCCATGCATGGAATAAGTCCTAGAAAACATTTCCACAATTAAAGAAAATCAACAAAAGAAATGGTCAATAGGACACAAAACAAGTACTTTATAAATGCAATTTTGATTCATGGATAGAAAAATGCAACGAAAAATTAGAACCCAAAAATGTATGAAAGTGAACGATTTCATTGAAAAGTTCCAAACCATGAACTAAGACTATATTCCCAATAATGCAATTCGGTGGTAAAAAAAGATCCACCATAATCTAGCCTCAATATGTCCTCTACATAAATTCGATTCAATGTTGGTTGGTGTGTTTGATTTTCTCCTATCAAATTCAAATGCACATTATAGATGTAATACATGCGCTTGCAAATAAGGTAATAACTTGCTACATTAAAAGGTACTTGTTGCATTGGAAACAAAATTTGGACAAGTACAACTTGGGAACACACCAATTGTGACAAAGTAAGTGCATGACAAATTGTTGATAATGTATTCATAAACCAACAGTTCAAAGGTGTAAGCATGCCTTTGAGGTATGAATGTGATGTTGATAACCTTAGGATCCAAGATGGTAACATCTCTCATCTTGACCATGTTTATTGGCAAAACATTGTTTCATATGGATTTTGCATCCATTTTTCATGCTAGGGTTAGCTCCTAGAAGAATATTAAGTTCATTGAATTCCATTGTTGGTGTAACAAGAGGTGCACCATGAATCAAAACAAAATTTGCTCGTCCCAATGTGTTAGCTGCATATTGAATAATATTTATGCCTAAGTTCATAGGCCAAACCTTGGGAAGAGGTGGTTTGTTGTGCTTCAAGTTGTGTACAACTCCACTTGCACATCGAATTATATTATCAAAACTAAACCACAAAAACTTCTAAAGACTTTGTGAATGGTGATGATCGTAAAGGTGTCCAAGGAAACATGGGGTCACAAGTTGGCCCTCATCGTTTTATGAATGTTGAACACCAAGCAACACTATTTGCAAAAGTAGCAACATAACAAGTTTCTTTTGTTGAATTGGTTGTCCTTTGAAAATGTCATTGATATGATAGAACGTAACTTTCCATCACTGGAATCCCAAATTGAATCACCACTTTAAATGGAGTTGTGGGATCATGGTGGGACTTTGTCAAAGGTGTTGTAATGGTCATTAGAATTCCTCCGTGGGAATTGTTTTGATTCATGTCACCAACAGTTGCATGTAGAGTAAAGAGTGCAAGGCACAAGGGATTGAAACTTCAATGTGAAAGGGTAGGTAGGCAATTCTTCATAGGTATGTTGAATGTGAAAGTGCCTTTATTAGTTATGTGTGAATTCCCATCCAACTTTCTTTTCAGGAACACTGAACATGTGTCATCTTCCAAACCAATTCCTTTGCAATGTAATGGAGAACCATACACAACATTGTGAACTACTTTCACAAATTTATCTTGGTTTGGCCCTATACTTACTTTATGGTCAAACAAAAAAAAATTATAAAATTATTGTTGCAGTATTAACATGCAAAATAGTAATATACAAATTTGTTTTCACCTTGTGACCATTTCTAACAGAAGCTCACATGTAAGAATGAACACTTTTTGTAAGCTTGGTTGTTGGTACCATAATCTCCTCTTCTCAATTTCAAGTTCATTGACATGGTAGTATGCCAATTATATTAACTTATTAGCCCATCAATTAGCCCATCAATTTAGTCATTGTTGAAGTTTAGGAATGTTTGTAAGAATTGTTGCCCTTGAATCGTTCTACCAAGCTTCAATTTTCACATCTTCATAACAAAGGTGAAATCACATTAGGGTGTGCTCTTGGTTGGCATCTATGGAATCCATACTAATGTTAAAATAAAAATTCATATATATTATAATAGAATATATTTTATTACACAAGTCATATGGCAAGGTTAAATGATTTTATTAACTTCTAGACTTTATCAATTATAAATATTTATATAAAAAATTCACATTTCAAAAATGAAATATTGAAGTATTAATTCAAAGATTCATCCATGTCCATACCCATGTATTATACATATGTTTTTTGAATGGATGTTATAACATTATTAGGAAACATGGGTCCAATTCATCAACCCATTTCACTATAAGGGGTCAAAATTGAAATGGGTTCATTAACCTTAGTGTAATTTCACCATGGGTGTAATAATTCAACGAGAAACCTTGCCAAAAAATTAGATGAAAATATGATTCAAAATAAAACTTAATGCAACTTACAATACCCAAAAAAAAAAAAAGTGTATTAACTAATTATTATTATTTACATATAATGTTAATACTTTACATAATGTTAAAGCTATAGAAAATCATCTACCCCTAAATCAAATTAATTCATTTTACGGTTCATGTTTGTGTTATTCAAATTATTGTAAACATATATTAAAATAAATATTTAATTTATGAATTTATCAACATTTAAGTTTATTTATTTATCCAAACTTCCATTGATACGATTTTTAAAAAAGTTAAAATTTAAATTCAACGTTTTTTCGTAAACCTAAAAAACCAATAAAAAGATGAAAAATTATTATTCGTAATAAAATTTAATAAAATTTATGATATTGAAAAAATATTTGTGTACGAATTAGCAATTATTTACATCACGTCCATACTTTATATAACATTATAAAATATTGAGACAATTAACATATGTTATGTGTTTAATAACTTAAATATTACACTTAGAAATAAATCATTAAATAATTATAATTAACATTATAAAATTCAAAAATAATTATATTGATTAAATATATGCTTAAAACATGGGGAGATATAATATAATATAATATAATATCATTAGCAATAAAATATTTTTTGAAACAAAAAATCAATGTTGTTTTAAAATAAATTTATTCATGAAATTTTTAATTTTTTTCTTCAAGAAATATTGTTCAAGTGCATTAAATAACAATATTCACATGCATTTTTCAGTCAAATTAAATATGTATTTTTAAATTACATATATTAAAGGTGTGTACATCTTGAAAAAAAATTTAAAATGAAGTTCGAAAATTTCCACTTGGACATAATATAGATTCTACAATCAACATCATATATTGATTATATGCTTTTAAATAATATTTTTATTAATAATTAAAAAATTAAAATCGCATTAATATGAAATAAAACATAATTTTCAATAATAATAATAATACTGCCATGTGACAATTTATAATTTGATTAATTTTTAATCAATTCATTTGTCCATGCCAATTTGTTGCTGATTACTAAGAGATGTCATGAATTCATTAAACTTTTTTAATATAATGAATTATTGATAATTTCATCGAAATGATTAGTGAAATTTTTATTAAATATATTTGAACAAACATCAAACACATTGAAGATCACAACAAATGTAAATCTCATGCAAGATTTATGAAACTTCAAAACATCACACATTTATTTAAACGATTACATATTAGTAAATCATTGTTATTATTTATTGAATTTGTGGTGCAAAATTTTGATATTTCTTTGAAAATCTTAACACGTTTTTATGCTTGAATAAAATGGGAAAAAAAAAACATTGCATGACATATCGAATTTGTAATGTAATTGTCCTTACTTGTTTAAAAAATATAATGTTGCATATTGTTGGTCCCTCACATGTTCAAAACCAACAAGCCCAACAACTATAGCCATGATTACAAAATGGTTATAATAATGAATTTTGAATATAAATTTTTCGTGATGGGTTTTTATTTTATTTTTGTTTTTAAATGTCAAATGAATTACATCACTTTTCAACTTTTATTTTATTTTTAACAAAAATTGAATTTTTTTTACAAAAATCAAATTCCTATTCATTTTGTTTTATTTGTTTATTATAGGGGTTCAATTGTCACAAACACAAAAAACTACAAGAACAAGATCTGAGCCAAGGACATGGCAAGAAAAAAAAAATCATAAGAAATGTAAGTTTAAATTTAATCCAAGATTGGAAACACAAAAACACAAGGCAAAAACACAATATATGTTATAAGATTATTGAAACATAATTTTATTATGATAACGTATGAAAACAAAGGTTATGACAGAAAAAATACCCAAAATTGGTGTTGAATAGATTAAAGGTAATGGGAGGTCTTACCCTTATTTATACCCCATTGGGGACCTAATTGAAAAAAGTTTATAAATTTCCATTGACGTTTCCATGTGTGCATTGACTATAAGTTTCCTAACTAATTGTGAACTAAAAGTCAATTAAAATTTAACTAAGGGTTAATTCATATTATACCCCATTGGAAACATATTTCAAAGAAGCTTTTACAAAAGCTTCATAATTAATAATGAATTAGTAGTTAATTAAAAATTAACGATGATGTAGGTAATTATGTTAGTGCAAGCGATGATGCAAACGATGAGTGATAGTGATGTCCATGACACCAATGTGGTGGAGAAAAACAGTATTTTTTGAACTGAAACAAATATTTTCTTCGTATGTTAATGTATTTACATGTTTTCAAAGAGAAGTGACCAAAAGATCATTATAGTAAACATTATGATCTTTAAGAGGAAGTTTTGCATTTTCAAACATTGGATGCTTCAATTACTTTAATGGACATAGAAAATATGTTTTTCATTGTTGGGGTTTTGTTGTATGATGTTGTTTTGGAGATGTTTTGAAAAATCTATGTATGGAAGCAACATGGTTTGAGTTTAATGCCACCGAATGAAAATAAAGTTTTGAAGTGGGATGCAATAGAATGTGCATGTTTAGATGACGATGGAATATGTACAAAATAAAAACTTCATTTTATAACAAGGACGTAAAGTTCACATTTTTCATTTGGAATAATTCATGTTGTTATATTGCACACATATTTTTTAGAATGATGTGTGTGGGTATGTACATAAACACAAAGGACCGAAGGAAAAAAACACAAAAGTTTGCAAATATAATTCAAAAATACTTATTTCATGTTAACCCAAAAATAAATGAAAGAGACATGACATTGGTGACATTGAAAGGTAATTAGTTGATCAATATTTATTCACGACATATGTGCTAACCAAAAACTATGAAATTAAAATCCATCATAATAAAGATGATGATAACTTGTGTTTCATTTTGTGGTTACACGAAGGTAATTTTTCTTCAATAATTTTTGGAATTTGAGTTCATGATTGTTTTGCTCATAATGATTAATGTTTGACAATGTCAATTGATTCTAGATAATGAATCAGGGGCAGTTGGTGAAAGGAAATTTTGTTTACCAGAATATGGAGTAAAATTCAAAACAAAATGTGGGGTGATTTTTTGTTTCGAACATATAAAATATTACATAGCACCATAAAAAATTAGTGTCAAAATTAATTTGGCATGATTTTTTTCCAACAAACTTTTATATTTAATCATCCTAAGTATTTAAAGATGTGATGACATTTGAGATGTGTAATAAATGACCTAAAGTTTTGTGTCTTTTTATTTTGATTTTATGTTAACATTTTGTTTGGAATTAAAATTTTTGTTGAAGAATGAAATTTGTGAAATTTTGTTAGAATAACATTTAAACACTTAAAATGATTGGACCAATAAAACATTAGGCACTTAAAATGTTTGAGGGTTTTTTTTATTTTGTTACATTCATTTTTTGGGTTGATGTAGTGTTCTACAAATGTTATTCATGTGTTTGAACATCATTCTTTGAACTTTTTAGAACAAGAATAATTAGCATAATAGTTGTTTTTGCTCTCAGTTTGGGTGGCATTCAATGTGGGGGTAAGGGAAATGTTGTGATAATGGTATTCAAACACCTAAAATGTTTGGGTAATATTTTTTACATCTCTTAGAATCAAAATAACTATCAAACACTTAAAGTGTTTAATCAGTATTTTTACTCACATTTTGGGTGACATTTAATGTGGGGTAATGAAAATGTTTTGAGAATGGTATTCAAGCACCTAAAATGTTTGGGTGTTCTTATAATTACACTGATTACTACTGTAGTCAATGTTGAATGTTTGCGTGTTCTTTTCAAACCCCTCTCACGCACTTTATAGGAGTGCATTTCTCAAATACATTTTTCACCACATGTATCTATATATAACAAATATTTTACTAGACACATTGCAAGTCATCATTTTGATGTTAAAAAAATGGATTTGCTTGAATATTTATTTTTCTAAGTTTGCATTTATTAGCTTGGTTGGAACACTAATAATATGTTTTTATTATTTGAGAATTCAAATAAAATGTTAAAATCGGTTGAATGATAATTTCTAGTAAGTAAATGAATGTAATTATAATTCATTCATTTTTCCTTTCAAAAGGTTGTGGGGGTGAATTTTTGGGTTCATATTACCATTTTCACAATTTCATTTTATTAATTTGAAATTATCATTATATGTAATAAATTATGTTTCCATAAATTTAAGTGTAATTTTGATCATAAAATTATTCATAGTAATAAACATTTGATAAATGATCCCCATGAAATGAGGTTTTTAAATGCATGTGATGGGTTCTTCATTGAATGTGGTTTACATAATAAATAAACTTAAATGTATTGGTGATTAAAAAATTAAAAGTTTATTTAAAAATATTTTTCAAATGTTTTGTGTGGTGTATGAATGTTCTAAAATGATTTAATTATGCAACTTACCAATGTATTATTTAATCAAAATTTAACTTTCATAATTTGTGACCATTCGTATATTATATTTGCATCAAATTATGTTGTTTTAGGGTAATTTTTTTTGTAATTCTATCAAAAATATTAATAGACTATTTTTTTTTTCTAAACATATTTATCAATTAATTTTGTTTCATCATACACATGCACATGAAATGAATGATATTAACAATATTGATGATTTTAAATATATGGTGATCTGAATGTTCATATTAAAAAATATCCAGCCTTTTTATTTATTTATTTAAATGATGAGAATCAAAATATAGGATATATTTAGTGATTTTGTTTAAGATTGCATTTATTTCATTGTAGGACAAATATTTGAAATAAATTCACATTTTGTGATACTAAATGAACGGAGATAAATTCAATTATATAAACACATCATGATTTTTTTCATCATACAAAACAAATTAAGTTAATAACATAATTTTAAAAATGTATTTAATTGATTTATTTGTCTTATGCAATTCAAATATTTCATACATTTGAGAAAAAAACCAATTTGTTCTAATAATGTTAACATAATAAATGATAATCTGTTATTGATTTTCAATGACAAAAATATTTGAGTGTTTACTTTGATGGTTTTAATATTTGTGTGTATTATGGAATGTACAAGTGAAATGTTGTTAACACGAATTCAATGACATGAACATTTGAAAATTTTCATTTCTTACAAAAGAGCATCTCATATCACATCTAAAATGAACACACATATTTTTAGTCCCAAAATTAAAAAATAATGAAAATATTATAATATAAACATTGTTAGAAATATTATTCAATTTTAATTATTAATGTAAATGAATGTGTTAAACATTCATCAAAAGGATGAATAATATGCACATCCTTATAGTAGTTAGGTTATGTTGAATAGTGGCAGTTAAGGTTTAGAAGTGGAGGCTACATTAGGGCTTGGCAACAACTAGGGTTAAGGTTTGGTGGTGGTTAAAGTTAAGTGGCGACTACTTTAGGGTTAAGAAATAATATATATGGAATGGTTTTGAGTTGTCTTTCATTTTCTCCTTTCATGGGTTTGAGTGCACATAGAACTTTCAAGTTTTGTTAGTTGTTACAAGCCATAATTTTGTGATTGTAGCATTTGAAACATATAACATTTGTAATATTTTCGTTAATTAATATAATTGTTCCATTTCATGAACTTTGAATCTTTCATTTCTTGTTTGTTTTTAAGTTGTGTCCAAAAAGTTATGGTCCCACACCAAATATATGGGAGGACATTGTGTTAGAACAAAAAGTAGTGAAGGGTTTTGAGCTTGTGTTGCATAGAAAAAAGGAGAATTTTTTTGAGAAAAGGCTTTAGTTTGCAAAGTAAGTGGGAGTCCATTTCCAAGTGGTGACATACAAGGAGCTTGTAACGTTTCCAAGTGAGTGGGAGGTGGGGAAGAGATTCATTGAAAAATGTGGTAAATTTTCAAGTGTGGAAGAATTTTTTTCGAATCTTTAAGTTTCAAGTGTGTGGAAGAGAATTTTTCGATTTGTTGAAAGTTTCAACGTTGAAGTTTGAGAAAGTGTGTGGAAAAGAGTTTTTTGAATTGTTGAAAGTTTTAATGTTAAAGTTTGAGGTGTGTGGAAGAAAGGCTTTCAAGTTGTTGAAATCTTCAAGTTTCAAGTGTGTCAAAGAGAAATGTTTGCCATTGTTGCAAGTTTCAAATGAAATTTCAAATTTGTGTAAGAAAGTTTTTCAAGTGTTTGAAGGTTTTATTGTAAAGGTTTTGTTTTGTGACATATAGTGATTAAGTGGGGGAGATTTGAAGTGAGGTTTTCAAACATTAAAAAGTTTTTTAATTTGAATTTTCCCACTTGTAATTCATTTGAACAGAAAGACATAGAGTGTTTGTTTTAACATTTGTGTTCAACAAAATGTCATTTTTCCAAATGGAGTTTGTGAAAGTCATGAAAAAGTTTGATGGTGGCCACTTTCATCTTTGGAAGTTTAAGATTCACATAATGCTTTCCAAACATGGGATTTAAAAATTTGTTCATGGGAGTGCAACAATTTCTAGTGATGAAGATGAAATGACAAACTATAATAAAAAAAAACTAAAGCATTTGCATTATTTTGTGAACATATCACATATGCACAACTTGCACACATTCAATATTGTGAAAATGCCAAAAGCGTTTGGGAGACACTTTGTGCTGTGCAAGAAACCAAGATTATCGGAAACAAGTTGTTTATTCAAAAAAGGTTTTTCACCATCAAAATGCAAGAAGGGGAAGATTTGTTTATGCACATCAACATCGTGAAGGTGTTTGTGGATCAGTTATGTTCCATTGAAATGAAAATTGAAGATGAAAATGTGTACATGGTACTCATCATGAACCTTCCCCCATCTTGTGATAATTTGGTCATGAGTTTGGAATCCATGTCCACCAAGGATGTTGACCTTCAATTCATTGTCATTCAATTGTTTCATGAGGTTTTCCGAAATAAAAGAAAGTGAAAGTATAGAAAATGTTGCATTAATTAACAAAATTCATAAAAAATTGCGATCAAACGCATTTTTTATTATTTGTAAAGCATTTTGCAATTCAAATTATGTTTCAGACAATTGCCATCCCAAGATTTGGTCAAATATTGTGATGCAATGATCTTGAGGATAAGAGATCCACCACTAGGTTTGTATTCATGATGGGAAGTAAAGCCATTTTTTAGAGTAGCAAATGACAATTCACAATCGTTTTATCAATGACCAAGGCTAAATACATGGTAAATATGCAAGTTACTAAGGAAGCCATATGGATGACAAAGCTCATGAAAGAATTGGGGTACATGAAAGAAAAGAAAGCAATGATGATTTGATGTGATAATCAAGGTGTAATATCATTGATGAAAAATCACATCCAACATGTTCGAACAAAACACATTGATGTGCAATATCACTTTGTTCGAGAATGAGTTCAAAATGACGAAATCAAATTCAAATATTATTCAACGAAGGACATGGTGGCGGATGTGCTTATCAAGGCATTACCAAGAAAATGACATAACAAATTGATAACCATATATTCACATCCTTATAATAGTTAAGTTAGGTTGAATAATGGTGGTTAAGGTTTATAAGTGAAAGTTACATTGGGGCTTGGGTTAAGGTTTGGTGATGGCTAAAGTGAAGTGACGACTACTTTAGGGTTAGGAGATAATATATATGGAATGATTTTGAGTGCACATAGAATCTTCAAGCTTTGTTAGTTGTTACAAGCCATAACTTTGTGATTGTAGCATTTGAAACATATAATCTTTGTAATTTATTTATTTATTTATATAATATTCTTGGTTTTGTCCACTTGCGGTGGTGTCCGGTCGTCTTTTCCATCCATCCGTCCCATCATCCGTCGTCATTCGTCCCATCATCCGTCTCGATGACGGCCACCGGTGCTAGCCTTTCCCTGGAAGTGTTAAGCGGACTTAGCCAAATGTAGGGGACACAGCTCAGATACAGTTCAATATAAAATATTTTGGAACTCTGTCATAATATTCTGGCAACAACCTAAAAGCTATGGTCTAAATCTGGCAAATTTAACTTTTTTCTCCTTGAAATATGGTGACTTTGTGCCAGTTCTATTAAAGAAATCCTTGGGGAAAACTGGGGGACCTGCATCTAATCAAACAAAAATACAAAAGTTTTTAAAAATTATTTTGATTATAAAACATATTAGAAAAACTAGAATATTTTTGAATAAGAAAATATAAACAAAATAAATAAATGCATAAAATAGAAAAAATGAAGATAGACAAAATAAAAATAGAAAAAATAAAAACATGAGACAAACATAAACAAAATAAAAAGTAAAAACGCAAAAATTAAAAAAAAAGGAATGGAAAAAAATGAAGCAAGGAAAGGGAAATACAGTAAAATAATTTAAAAAGAAAAAAAATTTACACAAATGTTGAAACCAAATAAAAAATAAAAAATAAGAACAAATAAAATTTATAATAATGAAGAAAAACCCTACTTGAAAAAGAATGAGATGTGTCTTCTTTCTCCAAACTTCAAACTTGCATCCAAATAAACAAAAATATAAAAATGAAAAAGAAACACTTTTATTTTTATTATACAAAATAATTTTAAAAAAAACACATAAAAAAAATTAAAAAAGATAAAAGTTTCTAGAAAAAACTAAAACATGAACCAAGTTTAAAAAAACTAGAGGACTTCACAGTGCCCAAAGTTCACAGGTACTCACCATATATGGAATGGTTTTGAGTGCACATAAAATCTTCAAGCTTTGTTAGTTGTTACAAGCCATAACTTTGTGATTGTAGCATTTGAAACATACAACCTTTGTAATATTTTTATTAGTTAATATAATTGCTCCATTTCATGAACTTGAAGTTTTTCATTTCTTGTTTGTTATCAAGTTGTTTCTAATAAATATTGCATTTAAACTTATAATACATTTAACAATAATTTCAATAATATTAAACATTTTTATTTCAAATTTTTGGGGACTTTTGTAACTTTGTTGAAATTTAGTGAAAGACATGTCTAAAATTTTTCTTTGTTTTTTACAACAATCAATGTGTTTTTTTTTCAATTGATGTTGAGTATCATCAATGATCATATCAACATAAATATCATATATTGTTTAATATATATCCACATGATTTTAAGATCTTCCATTGCTTTCATTAAAACACATTCCTTTGAAGTAATGTTTTTTAAAATATAAAAGGGAAGATAATCAAACATAATCAAAGATATTAAAATTAACCATTTGAAAAAAAAAACATTTAAATTCACACATCAATAACTTATAAGTTTAAAGGTGCATTCACACATGGTGTTAAGGATTTTAGAATCCCGTAACACCATGCTAACCATTTTAGACTTAAACCTAGTTGCCATGAAAATTGTATATTAATTTAACATTCATTTAACATTAAGCTATGGCCCATTTAACATTGGGTGCCACCTAGATTTTCATTTTACATTGATTTAACATCAAGTGTGAATTGACCATAATAACATCAAACACCCAAGTTAGTAGGAATATATATATTATAATCAACACAAGGCACAAAAATTTACAATTTTGTTATGTTATGAATTTTTAAAAAGAAAATATGTAAAACCCCATAACATCACACATCAATTTTCTTTTAATCAATACAATAAAAAATAATTCTCAATTTAAATTTAAATTTACAAATGATAAAATGATATTTTCAACATAAAATATCTAAATGTATTTCTAACAAGGTTTTACCTACAATGTACAATAAAGAATAACTAAAACACTAACAAGAAAAATAAAAATAAAAATACCACTACATAACTCAAAATAAAAAATAAATTTAAAACAAAATTTTTGAAAAATAAATCTTAGAAAAAAAAAATTCCTTCCCTAAAGTAATTTATAAAAAAAGATAAATAAAAATGGACATATATGACATACCTTATTTGCAAGTTAAACACAAAAATTGTCAACTTTTTCAAGGCTTAGACTACATTACATTAAAATTCAAAAATCGATAACAAATTAAACTTAGTAGCCCCAAAACACAAAGTGAAAAAAAAACACACAAAAAATTATACAACATAATGATCAAGAAGGTAAAAAGAAGTCAACAAAATTATGAAACAAAGTCATGTGAAGCTCTTGTGATATCATAGTGACAATTGCCTCCAACACTCTTGCACAACATTCCACATTTCCTAATTAAATACATGTATACTAATTGAAATTGAACATATCCATTTGTATTTTCATGTTGCCTCATTTTAAAAAACTCCAACAACAAATTTAAAAGTATTAACTTTTTTATTGAAAAAAGAAGACCAAGACTTGAAACCAAGGTATTCGAAATATATGAGGCCTATCCAATATTAGTTGTTACACCACCAAACCATGAACTTCCAAAATAAGATGCATTGCCACAAAGTATAAAACCCAAATCAATAATGAGGAGAAAGTGCCAATCTCACCCATAAGGTGATACTATCTATCAAAGTTGTAAACATAACTTCAATTAAATAAGAACAAATTAATCTTTAATCCAATTCTACAACCACCATAAAATTCATTTACAAGTTTGATCCATTTGTTCCAATTAGTCCATTTGCAAAATGTTGTATTTTCCTCCAATTTGCACAATGCCACTTCATAAGAAATAAGAATCATTTTCTAGCTCTCATTCACTTGATCATTTGCTTGGTCCTTTAGTCTGCTCTTTTGAATATGGTAATTGGTAATAGCTTATTAAATTCCTCCTACATAACTTTGTGTCTCATACATATCCTAAACAGCCATGTTCACAGAACCTTATTAGGATTGTAAACCAGCACCTTTGACAAAAAACATGCTTCAAGCAAAAGCAATACAATTGATGTAACACAATGAGCAAGGATATTGGTTGAAATCTCTAGGGTAAAGATAACTTCATGTACTAGAAGCCTAAAGTTAATATCACATGTTCATCACATTCTCCTTTCCAAAGGATTTTACTGAAGAGAAAATTCCCAATTATTTCCATGTACAAATTGCATTGTCATGGTTTATATTTGGGCTAGCAAATGGGACAGATTGGATATCTTCTACTTTAGACAAGTAACAAATGCCAATTTCATGCAATTGTCTCATTTAACAAATTATAATGGATCCAACACCCAAAAGCCAAATAGAAGAATGGCAACTAACTTCCAAGATAATATTGTTTCTAAATTAGATGGATTGATTGCAATGAAGGCCAATTCATTGCTAAAGAAAATCATCAATGCATTTTAAACAAAAGAGATTATTAATTGACTCCCAACCCTATAATCCCATCCCCATTAAAACAAAACAAAAAACATTCATTCATACACAATATTATGTTTTCTTTTATCTTGTGTTGTATGTACAAAGCATATCCAAGGTATGCAAGGACTGGATTAGCTTGTAAACCAGACACAATACAACAATAGTGAAGGGTGATTTGTCATGCAAAAAATTAGTATTAAAACCTTCTGGACTCTAGATGCTGAAAGACTGTTGCTTTTCCACACAACACAGATGAAATCTTACAATTGGAATTGACCCACATACTTGAAACTTGAAGAAAAACGTTTCAAGCACCAGCCAGACAAAGACAATCCAAAAAGTTCAGGTAACTCAACTCTCTGCCGAGTCCAGACCTTGACGATGCAGCTCTTCTTCTAGTGTGCAAAGTTGATTCTGGTGTTGATGCCATCTGCTGACAACAAAAGCAATTGCCTTCAACCATGATGAACCAAGATAAAACACAACACACAGTTCCCACTTAAGAACGGCTATAGCAGTTTGCAAGACAGTGTAATAATGGACGTTCAAATCATCACTTTGTTCAAAAATGGGAGCAGGAATAGAGTGCAGGAGAATAAAGCTTCCCTCAAAAATCTCCAAATCTCAGACCTTACTAAAACTTTCATTGACTCCACCTACATTCCCATATCTCTTTACAGAGGACAACCTTGATCTTACACTAAGTTAAAGAAAGTCAATGGGTAGCTATGTTTCACACCTAAACAACCCATCTTCTAAACCTTGTGTTTCACTTCCCTCCAGGCTGTTTATATTTGGAGTATCTGCTGTTCAAATTCTGGAAGTTTTTCCAAATTCTGAACCCTGAAGTTCCCTTATTCTCTCTCTCTGTGTAAATATACTAATGGATTGTTCATCACAATCCAAACACTGGCTTCATTCTCAGAGAGTGTCTCTGTAACCACTGGGACCTTGTTTCAATGAATGTTTGATAGGAGTCACCTCCCAAAATGAGAGCATGCTTAGCACCCTCCTCAACAATGCCATAAATAAGATAAATATCATGGGGCTTTGGTGTGTAATGTCAAGGTCTCTTGTCACTATCAGCCTCAAGAATTTATGCATGCATAGCCAAATTTACCTGGATGTTCTGTGAAAGATTAAGTCAAGAGTAGCAAGTGGATACTTCCCACACCACGTGAAGCAAACCACAACAATGTAGGCTACCCCTTCTTAACCTTCCGAAAGTGAAATAAGAACCTCGGGCTATGTCACTGATACTACACTAGTGGAAGGAGTACCAAAGTTGCAACCACAAAAGTGACAATAATCCAGCAGCACCATGTGAATGGTGATCCCTCAAGATGAGTTGCTTGGCTGCAGAGGGACACAAACTAATCAGTCATATTAGCATAGTTCCTCTATACATCCACTATCACTACTGTGGGGGCTTGGGAATTGAGCTGCTGCTACTATTTCACATCTGCAGAACCCTCACAAACTTGCTACAAGCAAATTCTCATCCAGCTCCCCAACATGAGCTTAAAATGCACTAGGCCTGTACTGACAAAAAACACTGGCTACTTAGACCACCAAGATTAAATCATCATACTAACCAGTTCTTCCCACAAAATTGAAGTGTGATAGAGTTTCCATTTCATGAATTTACATATGCCAGAGATAGACGAAGGAAGTACCTTGCCACATAAATGCATGACCCATAGCCTGCAAAACCAACAAGTGAGTTTAAGAGAACAGCTGACATCTAGAAATGACATTGCATGATGCAGAAAGTGAAATTTGAAACACTCATTATCATCTCCTATAAACCAAAGTGACCCCCAGGACTTGAGAGTTCAAAATACTCACTGGGGTCAACATTTGTCAGCTCTGCATCACCACCAAAAATACACGACCTTGGGTCTGTTTGGAAATAGTAGTAGTGAATGTTAAATGCGTATGAAGCGTGTGATTGTACAGTGTCAGGTAAAAAGCAGGCCCCTCCCGGTTGAATAGGGCCACAATTAGCTAGTCCTGGCCCACATGCCCAGTCCAAGCCCTGTTGCAAGCTACTGTTAGTTGCATCAGGCTTTGCCACACACCAGACCAAGGTGCTGCTTGGTGGTGACGTACTGCCCCCACCTGACCCTGATCCACTGCCTCCACCTGACCCTGATCCACTGCCCCCACCTGACCCTGATCCATTGCCCCCACCTGATCCTGATCCCCCTGGTCCTGCAACTGGCCCAGATGGTGATCCATTTCCAGAAGTCCCAGTAACAAAATCAATATCATACTTACTGGTCCCATTTGCATAAAAGAGCCCAAAGTGTTGGTTTGAATCATGTCCTGAATTCAAGTCTTCATCATAGAGGTCATAGATGTATGCATCAATCTCCTGGCCAGGTCTTAAAGGTGTCCCAGCATTAGTTTGAGTAACCCTCACCAGGTTGGAGAGGTAGGCATTGGCATTGTCATAGTTTGCTGCAGGCTCAGATGAAGCCCCTGCTGAAGGCCACCCAGTCTCTGTTACCATCACTGTGAGAGAACTATAATTGAGTGCTGAAATGGCAGAGATGAGTGCATCAACTTGAGCATCATATAAACTGTAATAAGTGAGATTACTGCCTGTATCCAGGACACCTGAAGGGAAATTGAACACGGCATAGTTCAAAGGGATGCTATTGGGATTGTACTCATATGACAGGAATGGATAGACATTGAGCATGAAAAAGGAATCGGTTGCTGCAAGAAAAGCCAACATTGGCTGTAGTACTGGGACAAGGCTGCTATAGAACACACCAGCAGAAGGTGGATAAGAAATCTCCAAAATTTCCAAATTCATTGGGGAAGACACCTTAACTGATAGATTCAGTGAAAAAGTTGCCAGCCCATTGTACAGATTCCACATTGCTGGGACAAGATATGAGGAGATATTGCTTGCAGTGGTGGGCACATCAGAGCCCACAGCTATGGCATTGATGTTTGTTGTTTTAATGTATGCAGCCACATTGTCAAGAATCCAGCTATTTGCCAATTGCTGTGAACCTGCAATGCCTGGTATCTCGTCATTGGGGACTCCAATGATTACCCTAATCTGTGTGAGTGAAAAAGCTTGAATCACAGTTGCATCATAGTCATATATTCTAACTCTTGTTAGTACGTTCTTGTGCATCAGTTGTGCTGCTTGCTGTGGTGTTGGTATGTTATTCCCATTTCGCCCATACACTGCACCAATGGAGGTAGCATCTGCACAAACAAGGAAGTGTTAAGGTTAGGCTTTGCATTGTAGACCTTCACTATTTCTTCAAATGCTTTAAACTCAGAATGCAAATTGCTGCCTGCGTGCAAAGCATAGCCAAAGTGGAGCTTACCACATGTGTTGCACAGAGAGATAGATAACTAACTTTGCAAGTTTCAATCTCTCTGCACTCATGCACATCCTAATAGCTACCAATACACACAAGCTGGAGAAACATGGCATATATCAGGGAAGGGATCCATCATCTTGCCTGGCTAAGCAAGCAGGTCCAAGGGCTACAAACAAGACCTGGGAAAGACTGGACATTTCCAGCCCAGTATGGCAGATTGAAGCTGCAGAAAAGAAGCTGAAGGCATTTGTCCTACTTATTGCAAACCGTCAACCTTGACACTAGACTCGTAGCACACAAGGGGCAGCAGAGAATGGTTTCCCCACAGCAGAGAATCCCAGGTCCGAATTTCAAGCACTCTCCCTGGCTTTACAGACTTTTCTTATGCTGCCCTTCTCTCATCAGCGTTTACTGTGAGGTAAATGTACTATGTCCACGCTTCAAAGGAAAATGAACAAAATCCACTCTACAGGGAAACCTGCAGAGCTTTCAGGAAGTATCCAGCATCATGGCCCTCAAACCAGATCGTCTGCTAATTCCGCACAACACGCCACAGAGAGGCGCACAAGATACAAATCTCTCGCCGGAAAAAAAGCTCGAAAAGAAGCAGGCAAGCGTGAACAGCAAGCTTACACACCAAGAACAACGAAAAAAACCAAAATGTCCAAAAGAAAGGCATGTAAGAGAAGAAGAAGAAGACCAAACCGGCGAAACTCCCTGACTGACCTGCAAGAGAGGAGAAGAGCAAGCAGACGAGCGAGAAACAAGAGATCGCGACGACGGCGGCGATAACCGGCAGCTGCTGCAACAACAACAACAACCACGACGCGGGAACCGCAGCTGGCGCGCGAGGCATTATGGGAAAGAAAAAGAAAGCAACAACAAAATGCAGCAATGCTGCTGCTGCTGCTGCAAGATGGGCCAATGAAGCAGCGGCGACAACAATAGAAAGAGAACACAGCTCATTACATCATCTAAAGATCATCACTAGTACAACTAACTAGTACTCTTCCTCTTGCTTCCCGCTCCTCGAGCTCCTCCCTCTTTTCTGCTCCTCCGCCTGCTCCTCCGCCTCCTCTCACCTCGCTGCACCAAGCCAAGCGAAGCAAAAGCAGACCAAAGCAAACCAAAGCAAACCAAACCAGAGGCAAGGCAGAGGTGCGAGGGTACGGGCGGGGCGAGCGGACGGCTATTGAAGGAGGCAGTGGCAAATCAACGGTCATAATCATGTACCCCGGGTTTACATAACCTTTCAACCGACCTATTTATTGATGAGTCCCAGCCTTTTTTTTTGGCTGGCTATGTATAGCCAAAAATCGAAATTTAAGTCATTTAAAGTGCTAAAATTAAGAGGATTTTGACATTTTCAATAACTATAATTCCAAAAAAATTAGAAAAAATCGTCAGATTTCTATGCATGGTTCAAGTAGGATTTAGCCACAAATATAGAGGGATATTTATTTATTTTAAAAATCCCCATATTTAGATTGTAGCCAGGTTTACATAACCTTTCAACCGACCTATTTATTGATGAGTCCCAGCAGCCTTTTTTTGGTTGGCTATGTAAAACCAAAAAGGCGAAATTTAAAAACACTTCAAGCGCTAAAATCAAGTGGTTTTTGAGATTTTAAATAGCTAATTAATTCGATTTTTTAAAAAGAAAAAAATCGCCAGATTTCTATTCATGGTTCAAGTACGATATAGCTATACTAAATTATAGAAGGATGTTTAATTTCTCAAATTTTCTTCCTATTTAGCTTTTAGCCAAATCTGGCGAAATCTTAGAGCAGCAGATGATAGCCACTTTGGATACATCACAAAAAATTGACCAAAAGAAAATCAGGGTATAAAATATAAACCTAGTATTGATACTGGTATAATAAGGCTGGTATTGCCTCAGGTCATACCCGGCTGGTATGTGCTTCAATACCAGTACTCATACCAGTACAATATACCTAGGTTGTATATACCATATATTACACCTAACTTCACAATACTGGCTATTACCTACTAATTGTACATGACAGTGTCTAGGCCAGTGTTTTTTTTTGGGCAAAACATTTCGACCTCAAAAATAAATAAAAAGGCTATTCTATCACAAATTCTCTGTTTTTATAAACATAAGGGGTGTGTCAGTCACACTGTGGCCTTGCCATTTACATGAAAAAAGTATCTTATTAAGGCAAAAGAAAAATTATGGAAACTCAAATATTTCACCATGCAAAAAAAAATATTAATCTTCAAAAAATCCTCTAAAAGAAACCAAAATCCTTCAAGGATTAAACCCTAAACCCTAATAACTCTGGAACTAATCCCAAGTTTCAACACAAGCCAAAATATCATGTTTCAAAAATGCTCATATAAAAAAAATAGACCTATTATTTATTACCTAAGGGCCAAAATCCCTTAAGCTACTATTATACACTATAATGAATCTAAACACAAATATCCTTTTGTCTTGGTAGTAGGCAAGGCCAATACATAATATGCTATTGATGTTATCACAAAAATGATAATAGGAGCATTCATTGATTGTCTCAAATTTGAGATTAATTTTTGTAACCAAACTATTTCACATGTAACAATTGTTGTATCTTTGTATTCTGTCTTCGTGTTCGATAGTGCAATTGTTGATTGTTTCTTATTGTTCCAACTAACAGCAGCACTTCCAAAACAAAACATGAAATCACTTGTTGATTTTCTATCTGAAACATTGTCAACTCAATGAGCATTCCTATCTCCACGTACTATTTATTAGGGTTTCTCATAACTCATAAGTACTAATAACAAATAACCTAATAAGAAAATCATTTATAGGAGGACCCTTAGGGGGCTTTTCAAATTGGCACCTAGTGAGGTTAGGCTATTGGGTGCTTACTTAGACCTGAAGCTCTTTTCTATTTAGGGTTTAGGAACAAAGGAGCCTTAATTGAGGAGCTGGTGGTGGTTTTAGTACACTTATATTAACCTCTATGAAGGAAGGAGCTTTTCTATGGCCCAGAGTGAACCAGCACCTACACTTGGTACCCTTCCTTCACCTTCTTGATTCTGTCAGGCTTTGTTGATGGCTATATTTAACCTTGGAAAAGTTAAATTTGGACTCCGAGACCATCATCATTTTGTCTAAGGATTGGGATATTTCTGATGATTGGAATAGTGAATTTTTTTGGGGCGAATTTTGGTAATTTTGTCAGAAATATTTTGAAAAAGGAATGATTTTCTCATAAATTCCCTGTTTGTATAGGGAAAAAAAATTCAACAAAAATTTCCCACATCTGACTACAACATGTAAGAGTGCTGCTGTGCTTTAGATGTTTTTACTTATCGTATTTTGGTGGGCTAAATGTTCTTATGGATGATTACCATTTTGGTGGGCTAAATGTTCTTATGGATGATTATCATTTTAGCAACATGTTCTTATGGATGATTACCATTTCAGCAACATCACAAAATAATTGAAGAAAAAAAAACCTTCAGTTTAGAATTCAACCAAAAAATTTTGGGGGATTTTTTTAATATTTTTTTATCAGTGTTGGGAGGTTCTCTCTTTTGGCAACCTGGAATGAAATGCATGAATAAGGGTAGGGTATAAGTATACTCTTGAAAGAATGGTTCACCAAAATCATGATACAATCGGTTTTGACCCTTTAAAACCAGGGTTTGAAAAAAAAAAAAAAACAAAGAACCTGGTCAGAAGACCAATCCTGTGTCGTTGGTTATTTGCCGGTTCCATTTGTGAGACCCCATGGTTCTTTGAAAATTTTCAAAACCCTAAGGTTCTTTGATTTCTGAAAGAATTCAACAACTGAAACCCACCGGTTATTAACAAAATCAAAGAACCACACAATACTGGTGTGTACCTGCTCTAGTAGGGGGCTGGTTTGCGCAAGGCTTTACTTTCTATTGATCAAAAAGAATTTTTCATTTCACCAAAGTGGGCAAACTTTTGCATAATTTTACATTGAGAAAATAATTTTTTTTCTCAGTATTTGTTTGTCAAACTTCTTTTGCAAAATTACACAAAAAAATTACCAAAAAAATCATTTATGCAAACCTTAGTCAACCTTAAAACAACTTAAAACCCTAAACCCATTACCACCCAATGGAACAACAGTTTCATTATGTACCCGGAGCCCAGGTGGCTGGTTTCATAAGTACATAATCGGTTTAGGTGTCAAATTCAGGCTCTTTTTTCCAGGCTTTTTCCTATTTGGGACAGCCAGCCAGCCAGCCAGCCAGCCAGCTGCTGACTTAAGATGGTCAAATGCAGTTGAAATGTAAAATGTCATTGATTGCTGTCAGCAACCCCTTTAAGTCACTTACCCTTTAAAATCACATGATGTCACACAAGTGTGGGCTTGTAGCCTGGAATTGCATCCGACAACCTTGTTAGGGTTTATGGTGTGAAGAAGGTGACCTACCCAATGAGTATGGAATAGTAGTCAATGTGAGCTATGTGAGCTGTTATCACATTGTGTGGGGGCTACTCAAGATGTTCTGAGAGGGGGTTTATAAGTTGTGTGTGTGTCTGGGATGCCACATCAGAAGATCATCATGATAGCCCAATGAATGTAAATCCTGCATGCATCCATCTCATGCATGAAAGATTTATGATTAGTATAGTTTAATCATGTAGGAGCACTGTTTAAGAAGAATTATGGACATGTAGAGTTGTAACAGATGTGAATTTATTCTTCTAAGCAAATCTAATTGTGATCTTGCCATGTGTTGTTATTGTGAATTCATAGCATAAATATTGGACCCTCATTTATTTATTTATTTGGTTAGAGGCTGAGGGGGATGTTAATGGGCATAAGATGAGTATTAGTCAACCCCAAATCCATAGGAAGAAGATGGGTGTGAATACCTAGTGACCCTAAGTTGAAATATCCCCCCAGCATGGGACCCATTCTTGTATTATTTTAAGTTCTTAACATGCAGCCAACCAAGGGTGGACACACTGGATTCCATATACCTACTAAATGACACTCCCTGAACCTGAAAGATGGGTGAAGCCTCCAACATCTAAGAGTGTTGCAAATTAGCAACCATTTGAGCAAACAAACAGGCCTACTCACAAAAAAGGAAGCAGCACTAAAGTTTAAGTTAAGTTTAAGTCAGATTACCATGTCCAAAGAGAGATTGCTGTCTTTCAGACCATGTGAAAACTTCAATTGCAAATTGGCACTTCGTAGATTTAACAGCCCTAAATCTATCACTCTAATAAGGAAAGTAAAACCTTGACAAGTAACATTTGCATTTGCAACAGCCCTCCCATGAAGTGTGCCCATACAATGGGGAGGCCTTGTAGTTAGAAAAATGTAATTTCCCCGTCCCCCCATACGGGGCCCTCTCCCAGAATACAGACTTGCCTCATTTATTGTGGAGGGGGTAAAGCCCTGGAGCAGGGCATTTAGGCCCTAGACCTAAGGCTCTGCCCTCAGATCCAGGGGATTTATGCCCTACTGCTAGGGCCTTACCCTACAGGTTTGCATCCTAAATATCATGGGTAAAGGCCAGGGATGGGGGACATGCCCAGAATAAGGAGCCTAAATTGAAGCTGTATTTTTTGTAGCCAGAGTAGACTATTACTGAAATCAACAAATCTTGATCAGGTATGAAACTCTCTCAAGTGATGATCTCTCAGGCCACTTTCTCTCAGATGAGAGCTCTTTTGTCTTAGGTCTTCTTTGTTGGGCCCTGTGGGGGCAGGGACTATCGCATTGGATCCAACTTTTGGAAGTTTTACCTTATTAAAACTGGTCTCACATTAAGTAAATTGGTTTCTTTGGTGAATGTGTTTAGACTATTTAGATTGGAATGGATTTTTTTGGTGTTTAGAGTGTGGACACAGTAGGTAGATGTACAACATCTTATCTATTGGCAAGGCCAGCATGTTTGTGATGCCTTGTTATTGTTGATTGTTGATTGTCATTTCGTAGCCATGAGTTCACTTCACATAGGGTCATCATCTGATTTCTTTATCTGATTTTTGTTGGTTGTTTGTTTTTGTTTTTTCTTTGGGTTGTGTCGACTGGTGTTCTCTTTTGCCTTGTACTTTTGATGGATGTGTTCCCATCTTTGATTTTGATTTACAGGGTTTACTTTCTTTCAGCCACAACTTGCTCAGTTCAGGTATATATTGGTTACAAGAAGACCTCTTCCCCAAGCCCTTGTGTGGTTTGAGGGCATGGGAACAAAGGCAGTTGACTCTAGTTCATCTACCTGGAAACAAGGCCTTCCTTATTAGGCAATGCACATGCTGCATGGAGTTTTGAGATGACAGATCTTTTCAATTTTTGCCTTTTTTTCTTACTGCATGGATCTCATGAGGCAGAATCAGCTTTTCATGAAGCTCATACCTTCCACAGAAGAGGTGCACACTCCATCATAGGACGTCAGATACAAAATCGGAAAAGTGGGTTAAGTAAATGTTTCTTTTGTATAAGATCCTTGTCTTGATGTGCCTGGGCACAAGGGCTGTAGCCAAAATGACGGGCACTGACAAGGAAGGATTGAGGATCCCGCCCTTCTCTGGGTTAAAAACCTCCCGTAATTTGTTCAGAGGAGGTGTGCTTCTGCCGCAGAAGATTTCTTCCACTTTGTAAGATCTTGGAAGATGGTCATCATCGATTTCTTGCACTTTGACAATGGTGGTCTAAATACACTACAAAAATTAGGGCAGCTTTTTTGCCATACCACAATTCAGTAAGTCTGATATCTGGTGCAGTCCATAAGTCTTCACTACACCAATCAATGCCTTCTCTACTCAGGAAAGAAATGGTAGGATTTTTTTAATTGTATGTAGAGGAGAAACATTACACAAAGTTTCTCCTCTCCTTCTCGAACAAATCAAGTTCTTATCAGATCTTTACACTGGATAAGAAGCTTGAATGAGGCAGTTTTTGAGAAATTCAGGTACTGCATTCAGCTCTAGCTAGCCTTGTGAAGGGCCCTCGTTCCCAGAATGTCCCCCTTCTTGGTCCTTATCCTACACTTACAAAAACCAATAACCTTGGTGTGGGCCATATTTCATACTATGAAAAATCCTTACAGAGGTCCTGGCTATAGGAGGACTCTGGTGTCTAGGGCCCCACCTCAATTATTGCCCTGGGTACTGCCAAGGCAGCCTACACGTATCATCTCAAATAGAAAGGAGAATGATCTTGTTTCTCAGTCTGCAAATGATCGGGAGTATGATTATGTGCAGGGGAATGGCAGGTGAAGAGCTGGTTATGGTGTTCTTGGGGGCATTGGGATCCGGTAAGCCCAGAAAAATATATGAGGGTTAAGTGTGAAATCCATTGAAGGTACTAATTATATTCAATACTAGTTTTTTCTTGGGCTTCAAGTGGCTTTGCATCACCAGTGATGATCAACTTTTTTTTCTTTTCTTTTCTTATGTTCTTCCCATACAATTTTCAATAAGTTTTCGTTATTCTTATTGCTAGACAAGAAGAGTTATTAGTAAATAATATAAATATTTATGAACATGAAAAAACACATGTCCATCTGTTTTTTGTCGGGGTAGAGAAAAAAACTAAAATCTATCTATGAAGGTAGTTTGTTTTGTTTTGTAGTTATGAGATCCACCAAACCGGGATATGCTTCAGATTGTGTTCTTGGAGTCTTTGGAAAGCTCCCGATGGTGACGGGTGCATGGGCTTGGTTCCATGGCGTTTGGACTTGTGGTGCAAAAGTTCTTGAATATTGAAAGATTTCTTCACTGGAAATTAACTCATAGCTGAAAATTTCAGAGGAATTGGAACGTGCCTTTGGTGTTGTTAGAAAGATCTTGATGAGCAGGATTTAATGGAATTTATTTGGTAAGATTTGGATTCGGAATGTGCAAGATATTGATTTTAAAGCGATTTTTTACAGCTGGAAATGCAAATAAATTCCCAAAAAACCAGGCTTCGGAAGGAAAAATCAGTTGAGGATGTGAAAGCACTTGCGCCATGGGAACAAGCCACACTAGTAGTTATTAAGAAAGGAGGAAGGTAGTTATTAGGAAAGAAGTGAGAGAAATAAGTTTTTCATATGCTCTTCAGAGCTGAAATTATCAATGAAAGATCATCTTATGAAGGATTATGCAAAATCCTCCCTACTATACCAGCTCCCAGAAAACTCATTGCTGGAATTAGAATGCAAATGGGGTAACAATATACCCACCCACATTGTCATATTTATGATAGATTACCAAAGTCAAGACATCCCTATTGTCGGCAACCAATTTCCCTAATATCAACACTCAACTAAATTCCAATGCAGTTACTTGAGATGAAATCATCAATTTCCCAATTCCAATGCAGTTGCTTGAGATGAAATCATCAATTTCCCAGTTGTCTTCCTTTGTTCCTATGTGTACACCAATGATATCTATCCAGTTTATGTTCCAAAGTCTAATCTTTATATGTTCTTATCTGTTTCATTACAATTCCATTTCTTATTTCCTAATAGTAACATGTTTAGCAAAAGAGATAAACAAATGACATAGCACAGTGACATAGCAACATAGCAGCAACAGTAACATAGCATAGTGACATAGCAACAGAGACTTTTTTTTGGGGGGCGGTGTTTGTATATTGTTTTAGAAATTTGAGTTTCTCTTGTCATTTGCAGCTACATGATAAGACTGGTTCATTGAGACACAAAAATGATCTATTTTTGTGCATGAGAATAAACCTTTTATTTTATTCATCATGTATGAACTAGACAAGCATTTGCAATAACAAAAACGCATCATCCGCTCTTGTCTGCACTAGTAACACCCCACAGCATTGCCATTTGTGAACTGATAGCAATACTATCTACAAAATTTAGTACGATGATCGATGGACATGCCTGATGCTGCAGCAAAGAAGAGTGAAGTACTACTGGCCAGTTTTGTCTCAGTCTTCTGGAAGAACTGTCCAGTTTTCTTCTTGCATAGCATCCTCATCCATGTCCAGGTCTTCCATCTTGATTCTCTTTGTACTCTTGGAAGCTTCCGTGTGGTGAGGCACATTTGGAACTTCTATAAGGATGTCAGACTTGACGCCTGTAGCTGCATTTACAAGACCTCCATTGCGCTCAACCCGGTATGTCAACTCTCCCCCTCCTGGTTTCACATCTACGTACACAGTTGAGTTGTCATCAATCTCGTCATTGATTAGCATTCTTGACAGCTGAGTGACCACCTTGCGTTCTAACCAGCGGCGAAGTGGGCGTGCTCCATACACCTGCTCATTCCAGGAGATCAAACCCAAGTAAGGAATATTGGTCACTTGAAAAAAATTCTGCAGACATTTTATGTCTAATATTGCACCCACAATATATGAAAGAGATCAGAGCATTTAGAGAAGAATTGGATATAACTTCTTCCTGTTTGTATACATCTAGTTTGATCAAAAGGGGTGAATTGGAAAAGGAACAAACCGGGTCATAAGACTCCATGAGGACAAGTTGGAGTGCAGCATCTGTAACTGCTAGGGCAACACCACGCTCAGCTAGGCGGACTGCAACATCTTTCATCTGCATGCGTGCTACCTTAAGTAGTTGTTCATGAGAAAGTGGCTCAAACACAACAATCTCATCCAATCGATTCAACAGCTCCGGTCTGAAATGCCTCTTCACCTGAAATGGACACAGCCACATTCAAAGGTTGTCAATCGAATTTTGTCCAGTAATTTGGCTACAGCATCCTTCAGATAGTATTCAAGAAGAATACAGACACTGCAGAGAGTGGGACGCTAGGAGAAATTCGGCAGCAGTGAAATTTTGAACATATCATTATCCAACCTTTTGAGACATTCATGGATCATATACAGATTATTTTGAAATGATCAACTATCAGATGGAAGAAATTACCTCCTGCATGACTTTCTCCTTCGCAAGATCCATGCTCTGCTCTCCAATTAACCCTGCGAGCAAGTGCTCTGCCCCAAGATTGGAAGTAAGGATTATCACAGTGTTGGTGAAGTCAACTGTTCGACCTTGCCCATCTGTCAGCCGTCCATCATCAAGCATCTGCAAGAGTGTGTTGAAAACTGAAGGATGTGCTTTCTCCACCTCATCAAAAAGCACCACGCTGTATGGTCGCCTTCTTACTGCTTCGGTAAGTTGACCACCTTCCTCATGCCCCACATATCTGTCATGTCCAACACAAACTATTGCTTTGAGACTTGGCTACACCCATGCAACTGGACAAAGGCATTTCCAGCTCTCATGGCATCTCATGTGAGTAACCCACACATTGATCAACATTATCTGGCTTCCTGCTCCTGACATCAATTTTCTTGCCTACATGATTAAAATCTATTTGCATAGGGAAAAAATTATACATGGAAGAATAAAGAGTTTCTCCATAGTTAAAATATCAAGTTATAGCCAGAGAGAAATAAGCTATGATCTGATAATAACTTCTACAGATATTTCAGATCTGGCCACATATTAATTGACAGGAAACAGTGGAGACCCCAACCCTTGAAAAAACAAAGAAAATCCTAAGCAGTAGGTTGAACAACAGTGACAGTAACATACATGTTCAGTGACCTGCAACCTATGTGGTGCTGAGCAGCTAAGATAAACATCCCAAGCACAATCAGGGTAAAATAGAGGAAAAAGTCATACCCTGGAGGGGCACCAATTAGTCTGGATACTGAATGCTGCTCCATATACTCTGACATATCGATGCGCACAAGCTGATTGTCAGAGTCAAACAGTTGTTCTGCCAATGCCTTAGCCAACTCAGTTTTCCCAACACCTGTTGGCCCAAGAAAGAGGAAAGAACCAGTGGGCTGTTGGGCTCTTCCTAAACCAGCTCGTGATCGTAGCACAGCTTCAGCTACTGCTTGCACTGCCTCATCCTGGCCCACAACGCGCTGGTGCAACCGTTCAGGCAAACCCAAGAGGCGGAGTTTCTCATTCTGACCCAACCTTGTCACTGGAATGCCTGTCCACCTGCTCACCACCTGCACTTTCACATCACCCGTGGTAATCAGTACCTCATATTTTCTCAAGATAACATGCTACTACTAAAGATGCACAATTGGTGAACAACTATGTATACTAATTTTGTAAAATCTGTTCTGTAGGTAGAATACTCCTATTCTGAATTAAAGGAAAAATCATGAGGTGCATCGGCAAATCAACAGTACCTCTGCAACCTGATCAGGTCCAACTGTCTCAGCAAGCATGTTGTTTTCACCAGAATCTGCCTCAAATTTGCTGATGGCTATTTCCAAATCTTGTAGTGCACCATATTTGAGATCTGCAGCCCGTGCCAGATCATAGCGCCTTTCAGCTTCCAACAGACTCATCTGTAACTCCTCTCGCTTTTGCTTCAGCCTCCGCAGTTCATCCACTCTCTCCTTCTCTCGCTGATATTTCATCTTTAATGGGCGCAACTTATCTTGCAGGTCATCAAGCTCTTCTTTAACCTGACAAAGTGAGATACCAACCAGTTTTCTTTTCAGCATTCTGATTTCCCAAATTTGCACTATGCTTCAGCACAAATCCTGCAAAAAGAATTGCTAATATATATTTGAGGGAGACCCACCTCGACCAAGCGTGCCTTGCTGGACTTATCCTTCTCTTTCTCAAGGGCATGTAACTCCACCTCCAACTGCACCTTCCGGCGTTCCAAATTATCAATCTCTTCAGGCTGACTGTCAAGTTGCACTCGCACATTTGCACATGCCTCATCTATCAGATCAATTGCTTTATCAGGAAGGTGCCGACCTGCATAAACATAAAAGCACATAAAACTCAGTTACAAGTAGTTCCTCTGGTATATATATTTTGCAAGAACACAGCTGCAAAACACAACATCATCAACACAAACAAAATGAAACCAATTGCAATCAATTTTCTTGCAACAACAAGTGAGATAGTGAAAATGAGAATCCCTATCTTGCTATTTGAGCAAGATAGAGAAAGAAATCAGAATTTGAGACATGGTAATATGTAGCCATACCTGTGATGTAACGGCTGGACAATTGTGCAGCTACCACAAGCGCCCTGTCCAAAATCCGAACACCATGATGTCCTTCATATCTCTCCTTCAATCCTCGGAGAATACTGATTGTATCTGGCACACTGGGCTCTGCAACAAGCACCTGCATCACCACAAACCATGAGTGCATCAGTTGGTGGTACTCTTTTCAACAGAGCAGGACAAGTAGATCCGCAACTACCATTTGTACTCTTGATCACAGCAGGACACGTTGAGCATAAGCTACAACAATTCATTCTCTTCATTGAAGCACAACAAGTAGAAGACATCGAACTATAATTTAGACTCTTGTCATTGACACTGCTGGCAGACAAATAGGGAGCCATCATCTACAATAATTTCTGATACCTTATGATGTTCTCTGATTACTTTGCTACAAGGAAATCAGGTCCAAGGAAAGACTCTACCTGCTGAAACCGCCGCTCAAATGCTGCATCCTTCTCAACATACTTCCTGTATTCATCCAAGGTGGTTGCTCCTATGCATCGGAGCTGGCCTCGTGCCAGCATTGGCTTCAAGAGGTTTGCAGCATCCATAGATCCTTCAGTGCGGCCTAATCAATCAACCATCATTCACAAAGTTGTAAAATCCATTTGCAGTTTGTGCTGCTACTGGAATGACAAGCTCCTAATCAAGAAAAGACTACTGCAATCAAGTTACAGTTTTGCACTCCTACAGGAATGAGAAGCTCTTGATCAAGAAAAGACATCGCAAATCAAGGTGCAGTTTGTGCTGCTACTGGAATGAGAAGTTGTTGATCAAGAAAAAGACTACTGAAATCAAGTTTGCAGTTTGCACTGCTATTGGAATGAGAACTTCTTGATCAAGAAAAGATTACGGAAATCAAGTTTGCAATTTGCACTGCTACTATCAGAATGAGAAGTTCTTGATCAAGAAAATTCACTACTGCAATCAAGTTGCAGTTTGCACTGCTACTGGAATGAGTACTTCTTTATCAACAAAGATTTGGAGTTTGCTGCTCCTGGAATGAGATTCAGTTCTTGATCAAGAAAAGAATAGCAATTTGCGCTACTACACTAGGGCAAGAAGTTCTTGATCAAGAAAAGACTACAGAAATCAAGTTTGCAGTTTCAAGTGCTACTGGAATGAGAAGATCTTGATGAAAAAGAAAAACAGAAATCTAGTTTGCAGTTTGCGGTGCTGCTCCTGGAATGAGAAGTTCTTGATCAAGAAAAGACTTCTGACTGTGGATCCATTCCATTGATGCTTCTTCTATCTAAACACGAGGTTTAAGAGCAAGCATCAGAAAGAGAGAAGCACATAATAAGAAACACATAAAGAGTGGAATGGCAGTTTTTCTGTTTTTTGTTTTGTTTT
>Ga0116231_10001850_pt1 | contig 43949 bp, 38 predicted proteins | sample S1TSphgellanicum_2_FD_89695 | JGI IMG/M metagenome (GOLD analysis project Ga0116231, IMG submission 89695) | Host-associated microbial communities from peat moss isolated from Minnesota, USA - S1T2_Fd - Sphagnum magellanicum MG | ecosystem: Host-associated > Plants > Peat moss > Unclassified... | reverse complement strand
GCTACAAAAAAAAATACAAAAAGCTAATAAAAAAAAAAACAAAAAGCTTTAAAAAAAAACAAAAACAAAAACAAAAAAACAAAAAGCTAAAGAAAAAAAGCTAAGCTAAGTCTCTAGTCTCCAGCAACTTTCTTTCACCCACATGTTGTTGGTTCCCAAGTGGTAAAAGCAAAACATACTAACCAAAGAATCCTTACATTGATGCAACAAAGTGTGTGTTTGGACCCCTTTTGGAGAGGGCCCAATAAACAATAAAAGGCTTTTTTTTTGTTTTGTTGGGCTTACTATTGCTTTGGGTGGGTCATTCACCACCTTCCAATGTGCCTGAGCACACACACTTTTGTCACCTTTTTTTTAAAGAGGTGCCAGAGGGAGAGAGAGAGAGAGAGAGAGAGAGAGTCCCCCCACCCAAGCTTTGCAAGCCAAGACACAACCAGGAGCAAAGACCCCACATCCCTATTGATGATTTAGCAAGCACCTTTGTTGGTCCCCACCTCACCTCTCTCTCTGTTTACTGAATGAATGAATGAATACAAGCAACTGGAATGAATCTGGTTTTTTGTCTTTCAACAAATGGGATGGTCCTACCAGGGAATCTGGTTTTTTTTGTCTACCACACAAACTCCTCTCCTAACAAGCAAATTCAACATTATTTTTGATCTGGAGTGCTCCTATGGAACAATGGTGGGGAGGGAGATGGAGGGAGGGGGCCCTAACCACAGGTCCCACATTCAATGGGAATCTGAAGTATGGGGCCCCTTCCCCCCAGGTCCCCACCCTAAATAAGAGTACCTATCTGGAGTATGGCCCCCTTGGCCCCCTTGGCCCCCCCCCCTCCCTTCATTCATTGCTTTCTGGACACTCTATATTTTTCTACACTCCAAATTGAATTTTAAGTGAATTGGAACTTGTAGATCACTAATTTTGGAAACATCCATATCCATCCATCCATCCATCCACCCCATTTGGGCCTCTACCAACGGTTTTCGTCAGTGTTTGGTGGGTATTTCGGTGAGCACCGTGTATCATCAGGGTATCAGGCATTGAACACGTATGAATATCAGATTTTATCAATATTCGGATCGATATCCAGATCAATGGTTACTTCTTTTGCGTGAGAATTGGTTGCTTAGAATCAGATCCTTTTCATACCCTTCAGAATGTTGATACCCCAGGGTGAGGTGAAAGGGTAGAAGATGAAGAAGGGTCATATTCTCAAGCCCAAGTTCTAGGCCAGGTTTAGAGGGTCTAGGTAGCTTAGTATCCAGGATATCTAGTTTCTAGAAGCATCCAAACCCTTAGGGTTTTTCGACCTTCCTGTTAATGCTTGTTGATCCTCCCAATCACCCCTCTTGACTGAAATTGTTGTGACGGATATCTTTCTTCGGGTATCCAGTGTCCTCTTTTGCAGCGATGGGCAGGTACTAGAAATTGCACCAGACCCCAGCCACCTTATTGAAGGTGGTTCTTAAGGTTCATAACCATGGTTCTTTAAAAAAAACCATAGAACTGATTTCTGATGTACATATAACCGTCGTTCCCAAATTCGGGAAAAAGTCAAACAACTGCCCCCACAAAACTGCCGGTTCTTTGCCCATCCACCCACAAACCCCCCCCCCAACAAAACTGTCGATTTTTAGGGTTTTTGAAAAAATACAGAACCGACGGTTCTCAGAGTCTGATTAAAAGACAGAAAAGAAGACACTTCTTTGATTCTTTTCCGATAAAAACCCAGAACCAGCAAGTCCTCTGTTTCTGCAAAGATTAAAGAAACCAGAACCGGAGGGTATGTACAAAATCAAATACCCACAGAACGCTGGTCTTTTTTAACCCCGCAAAAGTGTGTGAGGGTTTAGGGTTTATGGTTTAGGTGCTGTGCAGGCAGTCATAAAATAAGGGCCTAATTGCCTTGCAAGGTACTGCCCTCTGTCAGGGGGGGTGGGTTTAGGGTTTAGGGTTTAGGGTACATATGGGGCCTGGGCATTTCTGTTGTTCACTCATGCATGCATGCTTTTTCTATGTGCCTTTCTTTAGGGTGAAAATCATGCTCTTTTCTAGTCACACTTTGTTGCATGGAGTCATAATTTCTTCTTCTTTCTATACTAGACTCAAAAACTCTTCTCCAATACTTTGTTATTAGGGAGCGTGCCGCTACTACAGGGCATTATGCCCATTTGGCTGCCAGTTTGGAAATTTGAGCTCGCCCAATTTCCTAACAGGCACCAACCACATTACTACTTGGTTTTGGCTCCATTGAGTAATGGTTTTCATGAATTTACATGGTGGTCATGTGGCTGAATTTAGGTCAGGTACACCCAATAAGACGACCTTGCATTTTGCCTTGTAAAGGGGACGACTAATAAGATGCAAAAAAAATGGTCAAATTACATACTATGGAATGGTCAAGCTCACTCTACCCATTCATTACGTTGGGTAAGGTGCTTGGTGAGCCTGTTAGCGCAAGGGCCATTCCATGACATTATTAAGGTCCGAGGTGGAAAGATTCAACGATTTGAAGAAAATTTGAAAGTTCATGTTCAACAGACCACATTTTGGTTACTGTTGTTACAAGTGAACGATCTTCACCCCTGTGCCCCCAAAGAAGGAAGGAAGGAAGGAAGAAAGGAAGGAAGATTAGGGTTTAGGGTTTAGTGAAGAAGAAAATGACATAATCTGCTGCCACACCAGACCTTAATGTTCCTCTGAACTGAGCTTCTAATGTTCCTTCTCTTCCTTTTTGGGGAGATGGGAAAGTTGATGGAGTTTGAGCCCTGACAAGTAAAGTAGTAGGGGGAGTCTGGAGTCTGGAGTCTGGAGTCTAGAGAGAGAGAGAGAGAGAGCCCTCTTTCATTTCAACAAAGTACTCTTCAGAATGTGTAAGTACTATTGTGTGCATAGTACTCCCCCTTCTCCTCCACCCTCTCTCTGCAAGTCATTTGCTTCTTGGGAATAGTGAACCCTAATTTCCCCCAGTTTCTTGGCATGGCCAGGTCCTAGATTTGCTGAACTCTCCCATCATGGAGATACACGCTTGGGTAGGTATTGAGATTTCCTTATGTCAACAGAGTGAACCAGAAGCACCCACCAGAGCACACACACACACACACACACACACACATACTACCAATGCAGGAAGGGTTTAGGGTTTAGGGTTCACTTAACACTGACTTAACCTGGAGGCTCCATTGGCAGGTATGTGGACTGGAAGCACTTTTTCATTGTATTCCTGTCTCAGTGCTAACCATAGTGGTTATGTTAGCTTTAGCTATAGCTGTATACTAACCATCCCCATGTTTCTAGTTTCTACTTACCTTGTACTGATCAAGTTTCTTTAACTATACTCACCTAATTACATAGCAACCAGTTACATTACCTACCTACAAGGTCCTATGATACCTTAAGGTGCATTCACACCTAATGTTAAGTCAGTGTTAAGTGAAAAATTTTAGGTGGCACCAATGTTAAATGGGCGATTGTTTAATATTAAAGTGAATGTTAACTTAACATAAAATCTTTGTTGTAAATAAGTTTAGGTGCTAAATGACTAGCACTTGGTGTTAGGGGACTTAACATCAGAGTCCTTAACACCAAGTGTGAATGCGCCTTAAAACCCGTTAACATAGGTGTTAACCTAGGTAGTGTGAGGTGGAAGTCGGAGGGTTAATAGGATTGGTTACCAATGTGAAAACTCATTCATGGTTCATTCACAACTGAGTTCATAAGAACAGGTTTCATATGGATGGTGCACTGGTAGGTGCTTGGTCAAATAGTCCCCCCAAAAACAACTCTAGGGTTTCTTATTCCTGAGGCACATCTCCTCCCTCACTCCAGTGCAAACTGCAAACCCATGTAAATACATATACTAGAAGAGCCAGTCCCCCGTGCAGACCGACTTACAAATGTTTATCTCATCCAGCACATATACCCTAACACCTTGGCCAGTTTGACACTAATTATATTATTTTCAGAGAAGTTGAAATTTTCAAAAATTATTTCTTACAAATCAAAAAATAATATTTTGAAGTAAAAAATAGTGAATATTTAGGAATATTTCAAATATTTCATTTGAAATGAATGTTTCAAAATTAATTAATCATTCATTCGATGGACATGTGTTGAAATGGCCAACCAATCAAATGCAGCCATTTGTTTTTGTGGAGACTTGCAATCATCATGGCAAATTTGGAGGAGGGGAAGGGAGTGGGTTTCAACTTTCCTGCCCTAATGCTACAAGGACCCATCCAAGTGAAGGACAGTACCAGTATGGTGGCGAGTATCTGAAATTTCTCCCAACTTTCATTGGGTATCAACCTGGGTATATAAGCATAGAACTGCAGGATGTGAATTTCTCAAAAACCTACCCCCTCCCTCATACCTTGCTAAAATATTGTGCACATACCCGCCCTCACCTCATATCTACTTTCGCCCCAATATGCTCCTTTGTGCATCCTCACACTCCTCAGCCTCCTAAGACAATTCCAACTCACCTACACACTACCTGAACCATATGTCGATTAGTCCCATATCCAAGACCCTAATCTCATACTAACTTCCTAACACATGATTTCCATTTCCACCTTTGGCGCGAGGGACTTAGCCTTGATGCAAACTCCCCAAATGGTTCAAGGCTTCATCGCTTGGAGCCTGAAGTCCCCCAACTCCGTTTTGGTAGCCCAATAACAAGTTTGACACTTATTTCAAAGAGACCCTAAGCCCTTCCTCAACCTCCCAACTATTTTTGCACATCTTTGTGCTAGGCGGCGATTTACTGCACTAGATGTCAAACTTGGATTGGCAATCAAATCACGTCGCAATGCCCATACTGACTTGGTCCCAGCATGGGCTCCAATTGGGCAAGCCCACTTTTGGTTTAGCCTAGAAAAGCATGTCGCTCTCCCCCACTTTAGAAATATCAACATCCTTGTTAATGTTTCCTATAAAGTTCTCCTTCAACTCTTTGCCTACACATCTCTCAAATCTAACATTTTTGTGGTTAGCTATTCTCCAAATCTTGAAAGTTCATTTGTGTCATCTTGTTAATTTTGTTTACAACACAAGATATGGCCGACTCATGAAAAAAAGTTGTATGACATGGTTAGTTGTTTGAAAACCTAGCAACATTACCTTGGGACCCACAAGATAACAATCTTCACAGACAATGTGTTTTTGAAATATTTTGAGATGTAACCAATGGCCACACATTGGCATGACACCTTGGTGTTGATGGATGTGGAATTAATCCATAAACCAAGTTGGGATAATGTGGTCCCAAATGCCCTAAGTTAGAAAGACGAATATATTAACACTAGAAGAAATTCTTAAGTCTATGACTCCATATATGACCGATTTTGTAGTCATACTAAACATTATATGACTAGAGGCCTTTAGTTGTAACAGACAAATAACAAAAGACAAGCAATCATAAAATGTTCGACATGGCACTTTTCATCCTATAATCATTAAAGACAAGTCATATATAATGCTAAGATGTCATATAATGAATGCCTATAATATGATTGGTAGACATTAAACCATTTAATTATTCAAATTTATACCTAAATTAAAATCAATTTTCTGGATTATTATTAAAAATAGTTTTTGATAGGTAAGTAGGTACGTAATAAGTTTAGGTAGGTTAAAAAAAAGGTAGGTAGGTAGTAGTTTAACCTACCCAATGATTTATGTAACTTATGTAACCTATTTACTTAACTACTTTAGTCTAGCCTACTTACCTTAACCCTTTAAGATTTAATGCACATAGGTTGCAAGTATTAAAAATTGAACCCTTCACCTTCACAATGATAAATCAAGTCCTTACCAATGCATTACAACATCAAAATGTCTCCAATCTTGATCAAATTTTTTATTTCACATATTTATTTCATATCATTACAAGATTATGAGATAGGTAGCAAGTTGTAAAATGATAAGTAGGAGGTAAATAGGTGGGTAGGTAAGTAAGTAAGGTGATGAGGTAGGTAGGTGAGTGAGTAGGTAGGTAAGTAATTGGAAGGGTGGGTGGGTGGCCATGTAGGCATGTAAGTAGGTGGGTCATGTGTGAGTGGATTGGCATTTAAGTGGCGGGTAATTAGGTAGGTAGGTAGGTGGGTGGGTGGGTAAGTAAATAGGTAGGTACATAAATAGGTGGGGGGGTAGGGTTGTCTATGTTCATATCAAGTGACTTGTAGTCATTTTTTAATCATTATAATGACAATTGAACGTCCATGTCATTTTGTCATTAAGCATGGACGCCATATAGATGAAATAAAAATGATGAAAATTGACATCCCCCATCTTGTTACCCCTTCATCATCTATTAGTCACATGCCCCACTAATATATGACTATGATTTTTTACACATATGATTCAAAGTAATAGTTTATGACTATAGTCATACATATAGTCATTTAGGACTTGTAATCATAGATTTTTTGGTTGCAAAATTTCTTCTAGTGTAAAAAACCTTTCATTAAGATTCAATATTTATAAATGATTTTTGTGGGTGAAAGTAATTTGGAAAGAAAAATAAAGGAAGCCTATATGGCAAATCCTTTTGCACAACAATAACTTATAGAACTATGGGTGAAAAGAAAAATTAAGGGCATAACCTTAAAGTATGGATTGATAAAATGGAAACGATTTCAACTTTATGTGCCAATTGGTAAGTTGCACATTAAAATCATGTAGGAAGAACATGATGTCCCAATTGTAAGACACCATGGTGAAAGGACCATGAGGGTGGTATTGGGGAAACAATTATACTAGCTTAAGATGAAGGAAGATGTGGGATATTTTGTGCACACTTGTATGAAGTGCTAAAACACCAAATCCATCTATAAATATTTTTTTGGACTGTATCAACCCCTACTAATCATTAATGAACCATGGGAAAACATTTCCTTAGATTTCATGATTCAACTTCCATAATGAAATGGATGGATGCCATACTAGTGGTAGTCGGTTGGTTTTTGAAGTTGGCAAAGATGGTGTTAACCAAGACAATCATGACCACCTTTGATATGGAAAACATAGTTATTGACATGTGGGTGAACAATCATGGGATGCATCAATTCATAGTCAACAATCGTGATGCAAAGTTCATGGCCGAATTCTAGAAAGATTTGTTGCAAAAGGTGGAGATGAAATTGTCATTTCACCCACAAACAAATGGCTAAACGAAGAGGGTCAATGGGGTGTTGAATTAGTATTTCAAAAACTACATGGGCATTGATCACAGGGATTAGGGCAACCACCTAGGCCTAGAAAGATTTTATTATAATTCCATAACGCACACAATAATGAAAATGTCTCTATTTGAACTTGTGTTGAAAAAAGAAGCTAAAAAGCCTATGGATTTAGCCATTCCCATGGAGAGGAAGGACTATTCCAAATAAACCATAAAAATAAAAGGCCAAGAATAATTATATGCTCAAGTCAAGAAAATCTTGGAAAAAACCCGTAAGTGATATGAAAAAATGTTAATAAAACAAAAAGGCATGTGGAATTTGAGGTTGGGCAATACATGTGGTTGAACATTAGGGACTTCAAGATGCCTGATGGATTGGCCCCATGTTTCCCTACTAAATATGTAGGGTTGTATGAAATAGCTGCAAAGCTTCGCTTTGATGTTTATACATTGAAGTTGCTAACTAGTTTTGTTGCACATATGACTTTTCGTGTTTCAAAATTAAAATTGTTTATGAGGGATGAAAAGAAACCATACCAGAAACATAAGATGTGACCGAAAGTTGATGTTATCAAACAAAGGTTCATTACTGAAATAAAAGGCATCATCCAAGTTAGGCAAACACATTTGCAAAGGCGAATAATATTTGGTCAAGCATAAAGGTTGCCACCCTAAATAAGCAATTTGGGTGAAACCTTCACATTTGGACCACTGGCCAGATATGGTGATGAAGTTTGAACAAGAAAGGGGGCATGAACTTGGTGTGAAAAGGACTAGGAAAAAGAAAAGGATTCTAGAAGAAACAACCCAACCTCAAATCACTTCAAGTGTTGATGAAAGCATCAACCCCTTTAAAGTGGGGGAAAACATGCAAGAAAAGAAAAAACCCCAACAAAAGAGTTAAGGGATCTCATGGGCTTGGACGGTCGTGAGAAGGCTAAAAGGTTGATGGGAGGAGGAAATGGTTGAAAAAGGCATAACAATGGCAACCAATGAAAATGAACCTGAAAATTGTATTCAAAGTTTAAAAAATTCCTAAGGCTTGATTAGGAGAGATCAAGATAGTGATGTGTGCAAATAAAATAACACACTTTTAATCGGGAAAGTAAGATTTCTTGTGCATAAATTCATGACTCATGTCCCGAATGAGAGAAGGGAGCTCAAACTATAGAACCCAACTCAACACTATCCATTGGCATTTGATGTGGTGGCTAGGGTTATTGTGTTGAACTTGAAATAGATTCAAAAAAGAAGTGAAGGCAACAAGAAGGGGGAGATGAATGAAAATGAAAGTTGCATACATGAAAGTGAGTTTGTTTGGACTTTGGGTGGACACCCCATTCATGATTAGTTTGATGATTATGTTGGGGCCATTTGATAAATCATGCCACTTTGGGCATGCCTTATCAAAGGGCTACTGATATGCAAATTTGAATGACAAAGTGGCCCATGGATTGACCTATGCATCCATAAATGTTTTTCAAGCTAACATTCAAAAATGTATTACTTGGCTAAAGAAATTTGGGAAGGGGAAACAAGTGTGGGATAACACTTGCATAGATTTTGGCTTAAGGCCTAGAAAATTAAGCACACATATAATGAGTCATGACCATGTATGTGATTTCTATTTCAACTTTTGATCATCAAATTTCAATCAATTACATGGTTTGTAAATTTTATTAGGGTTCTTGAAAATCTAATTAATGGGTTGTTGGATTGTTTTGTTGTTGATTATAAGTTTACAAGTTGAATTTTAGTATTCCAAGATGCTTTGATTTTTTTAAGTGCCATCATGTTCATTTATAAATGGTAGACTATTGCATTATAAAATCATGTACCTTCTTTGTGTACCTAGGTTATTTGAAGGGATTGAAGGTACGTCTATCTTTGAAAGTCAATCCCACTTCACGAGGAGTTTGAGGTTGAAGGTTTATCCTTCTTTGAAGAGGTATGGGGTTGAGAGTTTGTTTATATCTTAGAGGGGAGTTTGGGATTAAAGGTTTATCTATCAAGACAAAGCATAATTTAAAAGATTATTTAGACTACCATAATTGTAATTTATTATTATAAATGAACTAATAATGTAAAGCCATATTCAACATTGACATTTTATTTATTTTTATTATCCATGTTGCAACAAACTTTAGTAAAAAGTTTTGAATGAATTTTTTTAAAAGAATGAACTCATAATGAACATTTGAAATGATGAAATTACATTTGTCATGCATATCAAATAAAAAAAATGGATTAAAAAAATGTCATAGCAATGTCAAAATTAAAATTTAAAAAATTGGCCACCATCAAATAAGAAGTTTAAAAGTAAGATGCATTGAAACTTTCACAATTCAAGAAATTTGATTTTAAAATGAAATACCATCATTATTCATCATTTTTTTTCATCTCACATTGAAATCTTCAATCTTTGGTATTGATTTTTTTGGTCAATCACATGTTGAGTGATATCTATAAGGTGACGTATCGATATTATCAGTGAAAAGCATAGGGGATAATTATAAATATTCTTATTTAACAATTTTTATAATTGCAAATTTTTTAACTAATGTAAGATGCAAGCTCTTCAAAATGTACAAAACAACCATGCTTTTACCTTGACATCTTTGAGGGGAGTAAGATTGTGAAAAAGGTTTGTTTTTGAAGGGAGTTGAGATCAAGTGAATGATGTGTCAAGTGCATTTGGAACTATGGAACATGAAACATGGACAAGCTTGGAAGAGGATGGTAGATGGATCCTTTAAAATCTAGTGTTCTCTTTTACATTTATAAAGGGATGTATAAAAGATATTCATATACACTTACACGATCTTACACTTACACTTTATCGATCTTACCCTCCCAACATTGGTCTCCACCTACCTATACTATAGCCTAGGGTTTGATTCCCCATTTACAAAACAAATAATTAAATGTCCTTCAACAAAAATTGATTCATTTCTTTAATATTTGGGATTATTCTATTTTTCATGATCTACAACAATCTACTACAATAATGTCATACGAGAAAATGAAATTATTCATATTGTAGCTTACAATAATTATGCAAATTCTCAACACCTCGACATCATATTTTCACGAGAATTTGTTTCAATATTTACAGGATTACTTAATGACAAAATTGACCCTAAGGTAAGAGTAGTGAAATCAAACCTTAGTGCTTATAGCCAATCGAAGCTCAACATGGGTTCAGTGACTAATCCAATGGGGTAAGGGGTGAAAAATGTGGGGTCACTACCAATTTATTGATGGAATTATTCTTAAATGAACATCTGCCTATTCTCATGTGATTTATTCTTGAATTATTCTTGTTAATTAGGTCCACAAATTACATAAGCCTAGTCTCTTGATGAATGGTTTGGTGTTAGTTTAGTTTAGTTTGTACCGATGAGATCCACCAAACCGGCATGCTTCAGATCACATTCTTGGTCTCTTTGGAAAAGCTCTTGAGGAGGAGGCGTGCATCAGCTTGGTTTCATGGCATTTGGACTTGCAGTGTAGAAGTTCTTGAATATTGAATGATTTCTTCACTGAAAATGAAATTAAATCATAGCTGAAAATTTCAGAGGAATTGGAATGTGCCTTTGGCGCTGTTGGAAAGATCTTGATGAGCAGGCTTTGATGGAAATTATTTGGTAAGATTTGGATTCAAAATGTGGGAGATATTGATTTTTAAGTGATTTCTGCTGCTGAAAATTCAAATAAAATCCAAAAACCAGGTTTTGGAAGGAAAAATCAGTTGAGGACGTGGTAACACTTGGGCAAACGGCACAGGCCACACTAGTATTGATGAACTAAAACACAGATGATAGTCATCATCATATCTTTTCTGTCTCCTTTTTCTCGGCGGTTTATCTTATAAGGGGTGCATGATAGAGAGTTTTAAACTTAGGTTTGGTTTTGGTTTTGAGAACCCATGCATTCACTACAAGGGGCAACAACAACACACAAGTAGTGTTCTCGAGTGTAACAACCTTGGTGGAAATTGGCTTTGTTTTTTGGGAGGACCTCCCCAAGCACAATTTGGTCACATTATCTTTACATACTACATGAAGGTGAAAATTGTCGGTCCAATCTGACAAGGGAGGACTCAATCTGATTGAGGTTTTGAGGGCACTCGTACCGTATATAAAAGGCAGGGCAGTCTGTGTTGGTGCAAAGAATAGAGTGAAAATGACCTCCAGAGTGGCACCGCATGCACTCTGCATGGGCACTGCAGAGCTTTTTCTCCTGTTCACTCATCTTTAAAAAGAGTCCAGCAGCTACCACTTGTCCATGTCCTGCCAAGGTGCACTCTTGACACAGAGCTAAACTGTCATCTTCCATCACTCTCCTGCATCATCAACCAACAACCACATTGTGGTAACATCATATACAACAGCTTTCTCTGCGATTCAAGGCACTTGAAACCATTTCAAGCACATGCGGAAAGCAAATGCAGGAAGATACCGGCAATTGAGGCATGTGGTTTTAGGTCGGAAGAAGCGGCTAACTAATGATTGTTTGCCACTGGCACCACTTTGAGATGCAAGTGATGGAGGAGGAATGGTGTGGCTGCCTGTGAAGAGCTCCCTTAGCGTAGCTGAATCTGTGACATGCTCAAGTATCTGTCCCACCAAGCAACAGGCAAACAATTTTTAAGTGATAACCGGCATCCATCTACTTCTGCATTTCCCTTGACTTTCAGGGTTGATATCTGAAATTACCAAGAAGCCACAGATCTGAAATGCAGTCAATTTGCAAGGTTGGCAAAGTCTCTACACTAGGCATCAACTGCACAATTCCAAACATCATGACCAGGCCCACTTACAGATTCAAGAGGTTTCCGAAGCTTATTCTCAAGATAAATATGTGTATTCGCCAGACTGCCCCCTGTCATGGCATCCACTGGATCTTCTGCCATATCATCCTGCCAACCCAAAAGTCTTGAAAGTCTGTTCCTATATCTTTTGCTTGAGAGCCTTGAATAGGTATGTAGTTTAGGATCTGAATAGACTGTTCACCAACCAATACCCCGACAGACATGCATGGTACCATTTGTTGACAGGAGTATGGAAAAAACCTGAAGTTTGCTAGAATTGGCCATTAGAACATAAGGGATCCTTTCACCAATGTGAAACTGTCGATCAGGGTCCTTGCGTTTCAACCTCACAGAGAGAGCAACATGGGGTCCACGACCTTCCTCAGCAGTGGAGGCACTAGTCTGCTTTTGAGGACTCCTGGTCACAGCTGCGAGCCTTGCAATGTCATGATCATCTACCCTCCAAAGACCCTGCAGTACCGAACCCACCTCCATCATCCTTGAGACAAGGTATTCTCCTCAATGTTGGTGTTGAACAACATTTACTAGATTGACATCCTGAAACTTGTGAGTTGCAAGATCTGTGACATTAAGGTTCCTCATGTTCAGATCTCATACCCCTGTCATGAGCAGATCATAGAGGCTCCACTTTCCTGCCACCAGCTGGGAGATAGCATTCTTGCAATTCTCTAGTGCACCTGCCACATCATTCTTAATAAGAATGTCATAAAGTGCTCGTTTGCATATGTGACGCACGAACCCAGGTACATCACGACGCTCAGCTTCAATGCCTTTGATGAACAAGGTGCCCTGGCCTTGGCCAGCTTCACTGCTAGTGTACTGCTTGCCACCATACCTGTTGACCTGAACCACAAAAAGAAGTCTTTATGCCCACCATATCTGCAGAGAGAACCGCAGCACTAGACAACAATGTCAAAGTCCAAAACAAACTATTGCAGCGGTTTTTGTCATCCAAATACCAGTTGGTTGTTCAGTCTGGAAGTTTTCGCATGTAGTTAGGGGATCCAGCTCCTGCATGAAGATACAACTCACCTGAAGAAGAAGGAATGGACACAGAATCTGCCACAACCACAGCTCATGTCAAGAAAGAAGTGAGTTACACACTATAAACCATAACATAAGCCCACCATATTTATGTGAGCTTGCCACTGATGGACACAAAACTCAGCATGCAAGTTGAGAGATGCTCCAAATGTAACACTGAAAGCCAAAATCACCCATGAAACAAAAGACATCAATTGAGAGATCCCTCACCCGTTCAAATTTAAGAACCATAGGTGATGTGAAGGCTTGAGACACAATGTCAGCAGCTTGAGTGCCCAAAGCAATAGCCTTGTCAATGCTGGCTCCTTGGAACTGAACAAACACACTGTCAGTCTGTGCATATATGACCTGTGCCCTTTCAAATGAAGTTCTCACAAGCTCCACTGCCTGCTTACATGAAGCTGCCCCCAAGCTGCATCCAAAATGAAAAAGGATATCATGAGCACTTTAAAAGGATGCTGTGTGTCAATTATGACACTATGAAACTCTTCTACATGTGGCTGCCAAATTGCATGTATAAAGTGTGCCCAATTATTACACCATCCTCTTCAATAACATTCAGCTGCAGGAAAAAATACAATTCAGACTAGGATCACATCTAGCCACCTCAAAGAATTGCAGACTCCCTCGGACAGTACCTGAGGCAGCTGTCAGCCAAGGGAAGTGCCTGCTGGGGTGATGCACCAGCACCTGTGAATCCATAGAGAGCATTTGAGCATAACTGCACTCATTCACAAAAATAATCACAACTGTCAATATACCTGACCCTTGCTATTGTGAGAGCGTATGAAAGACAACAGACAGTGTGAATCTTGATTAATCTCTGCAATGTATGGATATGATGAAAGCAAGTTTGCTGGTGTCAACATGGGTTATACACAGCAACATCCAGACACACAGGATCTTTGACTACAGGTATTATCTTATGGATATGAGTGTATTACCTTAAGGGCTTTTTGCCTGCCATCCAGGACAGCTCGTTCATCTGGACCAACATCAACAGCAGCCATACGATCTCTAGCTAGTTTCCGTGCTCTGATCAGGGCTCCTACAAGATAGGAACTCTGTGTAAGAGGATGCACATGGAGAGCAAACAGCATACCAGAGACAAACAGTCCAGCAATTGAAACATGTCTAGTACAAAGAGAGATCATAGGAAAACAAGGTGTTTTGGATTGGCCAACTAGCATTAACACCTGTGATAACGAAAGTGCTCACCTGCAGATTGGATAGCAACAGCCTGAAACAATCACAGACAAAAAGGGAGGCTAAAGTGGGAATATAGTTGAATGGGCAGAGGAGATCAAAGTACTAACCACAAATCCTGGGGAGAACCCCATGTCGCACTGATGAAACAACAAACTTTGCTCCAGTTGGGCTGGTCAGATTCATACCACCAAGTACCCAATTATAGACAAATTTGAAATGAGCTTAAAAACCACAGAAAAAGCCTGGGATTTAAGCAACTTATTGGAAACAATGTTTATGAAGCTGCTTGCCCAATGTTCTGATTTTTAATGTTTCTCTTGCAAGCCATCACATGGTGGACTATATATCCTTCAAAATCCATTACTTAGAATATAACTCTTGGCCTCACTGACATCCATACGCTAATGGGAAATTAAGCCTTTCACCATCACCCCCCTTCCTGATGTATCCTCACAGCCCCGAATCTCAGGAGCATACCTTGTATTTACCAAATCAGCTGGCAGTGAGCTTGCATCCTCAGGATGTAACAAGGTTGTATAGCACCTGCCACCCACACTTTGACTATGACTGGAAATGTGCAAAATGATAAGCATATGACTACTGCTCCTGGTGCCATAAATTACAGGCAGTGAATAGCTTCACTTCAGGAGGCAATGAAAAAGTATCCCACTTCAAATTCCAGCCAGAACTCAACCAAAGACACTACTACTACAAGTGTCTAAACAAGGGAGCCTAAGTTTGTATGCAGCATTCAGTCTAGGCTAGTGATAGCCACTCAAAGATGGTAAGAGGTGTGAGACCACTTACAGGTTATAAGCCATGAATATTGAAGGATAGAGAGATGCAAAATCCAATATCGCGATTGGGTCCTGCACAGTGGGAAAAGAGGTTTGTTTGCAAGGTGGCAAGGTCTACACAGCACAGTATTGCTTTCTTGTCTTGTCCCCTACTCTAAATTTGAATATGGTAGCACAAATGATAAAAGTATCAAAGTTAGTGTAGCTGACATGCCACAATAAGCACCTGGTAATATCCAGCAGTTTGATTCTCCTTTGGGTGCATCAAAAATGGGCTCTCTGACAACTGTCCTGTGTCATGCATGACAAAGCATTCCAGCATGTCAGAAGATAGGAAAGGTGCATGGAACCTATATGGTGTAGGTGTTGAAATTCTTACATCCTTAGAAGCAAATTGTGGATACATTTTTCAAAGGCCTCTCCAAAGCAAACCTAAAACTTCACTCTGTTTGCAGTAGAGGAGAGAAGAAATGTTCCTTTCATCCAGGTCAAAGCACTATGGGAGCAATGTTTACACACTGACAATTGCAATCATCTATATTAAGCAACCTTACTTGATGGCAATACTGTAAACAAGCTACTCCCCCACTCATGTGTGCTTGAGCACAACACATTCAAGAGTTGGTGTGGACAGAAAGCTGGGGCAGGAGAAGGGGAAGGATCCTGGCAATGTAAACATACCACCTAGTGTAACCCCTCCGAGCAGCCAACCCTCTCTCCGTGCACTCCTGAGAAGAAGGCTCTTCATTCACAAACATGTAATGAATTGATTCCCAATAGCAATGGAATCTATGAAAAGAGAGTTGCATTGTTGGACAGCCTCCATGTGAGCACTAGAATTATCACACAAAAGTTTGACAATTCTGATCATCACCCAGGTTAAAGCAGACAGTTAAGGCTCCAGGGCAACAATGTGAATGAAAATAGACATTACACAAAGAGCTTGAAACCCACAGCCACTTACTTGAACACGCACCATTTGAGCTTTATAGAGGACATCAGACAGGGTCAGTCCTGTCACCCTTGCCATCTCTACTGTCTCAGGCACAGTCTGCAGTCTCTCCATCAGCTTCAAAGCTATCTGCCATAATCATCTTAAACATCAAAGCATGTGTGACATCTTTGTCTGCAGCTGCTACAAATTGAAGAGTATCCAACTCACCTACTGCTTGAAAAAATGATTGCAAACAATCAGTGACAGTATGTCAAATTAGCACATGGAGTGGTGGACTGGAGTACCAGAGTTATCCATCATACTGCCCAAAATAGTTTAATCCACACAATCAGGAAGCTTTACCTCAGCTTCACGCAGAGAGTACAGAGAAAGACGATGAAAGCCCCCATATTTGCCAGCCCAGAGCATTGCAATTGCAGCTGTTGAAAGCACCTCCTTTGGAACTCCTAGAAACAGCTGGCCCCAGCTAAGTAATGTCAAAACAAAAAGGAGTTAAGTTTCATATACTCACTGCAGACTAAACCTGAAACTGCAGGGCAATCTCAGAATACATCACCTGCAGACCAAAAGAGCTTGTGACAATACAAGAGGTACAAGCCAAGAAAGAACAGAGAATCAGATTTGTTTTCCATCTCATTGAAAGACCCCTTTTATAGTTTGTCTGTATGGTTAACATCAAAGGAAGATAGCCCCTTCACTTTATGCTATGACAATACTAAAAGTTTGTATTGTCAAAGGCCACACAATGACAGAGATTGAACAGGATAAAATGAATACCACCCTGGGTACATGTCCTCAAGTATCATGATTGAAGTCTTTGTTCTCTACTCATGCAAGGGAAAGGTAACCAACATCAATGTTTGACCATATCCACAAAGACAGAACTGCTGAAGGCCTTGTACAACATACATACCATCTGTTCACTGCTGCATTAAGTGCAAAGTTGTTGCAGGAACAATCTCAAAACCCCTGTCAGAAGTCCTCTACACAGGGACCTGAAACCAAATGGTGTCTTTTCTATTTGCAAGGAGCTCTAACCATATTTCTACAATGCAGAACTGATGACAAAATCCCAGGAAACAAAGTCTTCCTATGTATCAAAACTGCTGCAAGGACAAAATGTCTAACCTGTGTACACTCTGCCAGTGTAAATGTGGACAGATTGAAAGAGACCAAAATCACACGCAGCATGTCAATTACTAGTCTGCCTTCAACATTGGCTCTGAACACTTCCTGATTAGATGTTGATGTCATTCGTGCTTGCTGCTTGACCCAATGCTTCCCATATGTGACCACAGACTTGACCTGGACAATGCATACATGCATCTTTGAGATCCACCACACGCTCCATGTACAAATCAAAAAGAAAAAGGTACCACAGTGTCAGTCACTCTGCTGTTCCCAACAGACTTTAACATGACACCTGAATACTAAGATGTTCTGCTTGGTTTCGCAATTCAAAGCAAACAGTCTCATAAAATCTATAATGAGAAAGCTACACACTAAATTAAGTCAAAGGCTGCAATGTCTAGGAGAGTCAGTTGTGTCTTGACCTCGGTAGATTTGCCCTTACACCGGCCAATATCAAAGGGTCCAAGTTTCAGCACTTTGAAGCGCTCTGCAATGTATCGCAAACTGTCCTTCAGCTGAAAGACACAGACAACATCTGGATCCAACTCCCAATTGAAAAAATCACGCCACTCCAAGAGCATTGCACTCTCCGTTTCAGCCACATGCACTTCAATTCCTGGTAATCGCTCCAAACTTCTACCATATGTGAAAACTACCTGTCTCATTCCATCGTGGAGCCCCCGAAAGTGTACAATGTGTGATATGACAAGCACTGGATCTCTGGATGGAAGTGCTGATCCACCATTACTAATCTTTCGAAGGTTCTCAATATCATCAACTATTGTATCATTAGCCTCAGAACCCAGTTCTTCCCCATTACCATTCTTTTCAGTTGAATTAAGGCTTGCCACGCCATCAGCTCTACCTTGTCCTCTCCCTCTTCCTCTCACTCTCCCTGAAGATCGCAGCTTTTCAGCAGTGTTTCCTGTCTTTGTCTCCCCATATAAATGTCTCCCACCACCTCCAGACTGCACATGAAGTGATACAATCCGCAGTGGAGAGATAACAGACCATGCCACGTCACTTGTGTCTGGGACCAAGCCTTCACCAACAGCAGCATCCAAGCCCACACTCTCCTTTAGCTCAGGTTGGCCCCTTGTTGTGCTTAACTTACTTGGTATGTCTGGCAGGTCATCACCATCACTATCTCCTGGGTCATGGAAATCAGAAATCATGTCTATACTTGTTTTCAAATCCATGCCAACAGCTCCATGAGGCATCTTCAAAGACCCCTCAGTGAACTCCATATGCTTTGTGGCATCTGGTGTAAGACCAGTCACATTTTTCCAGAGAGCCACCAGCTCTTTGGTGCAGCGGGTGGTCTGCTGGTTGTCAGGGACAAGCTCAGGTTGCTTGATCTCAACCCAGGAGCCCCCTGCAACAGCTGTGTCACAAAAGAAACGCATCCCCATCTGCCAAGGAAAACATATACTTTACTTGTGCAGCAAGACAATCCATCCAGTAACTTGTCAGGAGCAGTTCTCACATTCTTCAAGTGGCTTGCCTTCTGCCCTGCCAAAGTCTGTTCCAACTTGCAGCTGATACAAAAAGACCAACATGCGCAAAGACTGAATGGACACCCGCAATCTGCTGGAAGAGTTTGGTGTCTGTACAAAGGTTCACTTTTCAACTTTGTCTGTGTGACTACATCCTGAGGTCACGTTTCAGACAATGGTAACTATACAAACAGAAGAAGGGCAAGTAAAATGCACACCTTGATTCCCTCTTCATGAGCAGTTTGATCCTTCCAGATCAGGCCATGACCTTGCAGCTCATTCTTATCAGCTAGCACTGTCAGTTCCTTAGCAACTGCCAACACATCTTTTGCTCTCCATACTTCCACCTACAATACATGGTTGACATCAATGGAGCTACTTAACTCATTGAGCATCAGAAACATGCATCTGCAATATCCTAGAGGCAGAGTTCTATTTGATACACTAGAGTCAAGGGATTGCCAGATTTTTTGTCTATCACATCTAGTGCAGATCTGTGGTCAAAGCAAGCAAAGTCAAAAAAGTAACTCTATGCAGCATTTGAATAACTCAGCACAATCATCTATTCCCAACACCTTCAAGTATGGAAAAGGTCCTCCATGACGGTAATACATGAGTGGTGTCCTATAAGCCAATGAAACTGCAGCAACCTGCATACAGAAAAAGTTACTTAAGTTTACACTTCTCTCATCTGGGATCTATTTGTCAAGCCCAGAGCAACTGCTGCACAAAACACACTTTATCAGCAAGCTAGCCAGCTGCATGCAATCAGTTCATGTTTTAAAACAAACAGCACAAGCGAGACACAAACCCAATGCATCCCACCAAAATCACATCAAGGATTGCAGGCTGCAGGATCCTGTTCAAAACTCATGAGGCCAAAGAAACCAAAAGATGCACTAACAAATTGATTGGAAGAGACGTCAGTCCGTTTGAGACTGGACCGCATGTGCTGATTGAGATGCTCTTTGACATTCTCAAAGTCCTCCTGGCTTAAATGTGCATCCTTTCTTTCATTCAGATGCACAGGTGCTGGAAACCAAAAGTATGGTAAAAAATCTGCACAAGAGTTCCACCTAAGTGGATTAGTGGCCAATTTGCTCCTCTGATTTGAAAGATGTGGAAACCAAAAGTTTTTTCACACTCAATCCAGAGACAAAAAGATAGAATGTAAACAACAGATTTCAAAAACTCCAAGCAAGAAGGGGACAGTACTTACCATTCACATGCACAGCAATGCTTTCTCCCGTGGAGCTTAGTCCATAAAGCAAGACCTGCCAGTAAAACAAAACAATGTGGATGTTTCCTGCCTTGCTCCCTTCCTTCCCCACTGCTTTCAATTTACCTTCTCTCATCATGTCCAGTGGACATGACCATGTGTTCAAGCAAAATTCATCTGTGAGGTGTTTAGGTGAAATGATCAAGTGATTGGTGCCCTTTCCTTTACACTCATCACTGATTTAGACCTTGTTTCAGCATTGAATCATGTGCCTTCCTGCCCAGTGGTAATGCAAGCTGCAATCTAGCTGGTACTTAGTGGCATGCATGGGCTGGCCGAAACTTGAACCCTGAAACAAATATTTTCTTTCCATCTTCCTTCAGTAGATTATTTCCAATTCTGCTGGAAATTGAATCACAAAGTCCAATCCCACAGCCTAATGACTGGGCCATATTCTCTACATCTGATCTATGGCCATGGGAAGCAATGTGAAGAAACATGCACACATGTGGAGGAGCTAAATACAAGCCCGTCAATGAATTCAAAACAGAGGCTGATATCATGAAGCTATGAACAGGTGGAGAACGTGTCCAGTACTACACGTCTGTTTAAATTTGAAGTTCCAGAGATTGTTAAAACTCCCTGCAACCAGCCGTTCTTCGATCTATCAACTGTGTCTGTAATCAATCAATTTTGCCTTTTTCCTTGGCCTGTTTCTGCCCTCCAATTAATTATCTAATCACAATTTTTCCATTCCTTCGCTTTCTTTTCTCTTATCGTCCTGCACAACAGTCACTCAATCTTGCATAGAAGAAAATCCTAAACCCCGCAAGAACAAAAAGGAGATGAAAAATAATTTTGCAGGGAGAGCAGAAAATTTACAGAGGGAGGAGCAATAGGGACAGACGACGGCGAATCCGTAAAGACGGCGTCCAAGAGCATCATCCGCATGACACTATGCTCCACCTCCATTGCATTATCACGATCATCTTCCATTCCAATTCTCACAACAACAACAACAAAACCTCCCACAAAAACACTCAAAAGAAGAAAAGGACCAAAAACCCCAAACCCTAAAACATCCCTTCAAAATCCCAAAACCCCTTTCGAGTCCTTTTTATGGTTTTTTAACGTCCCTTCAAAATCCCAAAACCCCTTTCAAGGCCTTTTTATGGTTTTTTAACATCCCTTCAAAATCCCAAAACCCCTTTCAAGGCCTTTTTATGGTTTTTTAACGTCCCTTCAAAATCCCAAAACCCCTTTCAAGGTCTTTTTATGCTTTTTTAACATCCCTTCAAAAACCCCCAAAACCCCTTTCAAGGCCTTTTCATGGTTTTTTATGCATCTTTAAAGGGAGGGCCACACTTAGAGCTAACTTCGAGATAACTCAAAGGTAGAAATGTTAATTTTTAACTTGTCCCCCACCCACATAATGATAGGTAGTTTTCTACCCTATGTGGATGTTGATGTGGCATGCTTTTTAAAAAAAAGTTCAATGGAAGCACTAAACATACATATCGTCAATCTACCCAAAATGTAGATTTGATAGTGAAATTCTAGTGTTAACTAACATATAAACTTTTTGGTAAATAACTCAGTGGTAACTTGTCAATCCCACTTGTCACCCTTATGCAACTTGACCACATGAATATCGACGTTAGATTCTAGCATTCTTGCACGTGACAACAATGGTAACAACATTTCAAAGGAGTAATAAGAAGTTTGTAGCATTCTTGTGTCAACAACAACAACAAAAAGTTCACAATCGTTAGGGGCAATAACAATGAGATTTTGCAACAACAGCAAGAATTGCACGTCATTCTTGCATGCAACAACATCGACAACAATATTTTATAAAAGCAAAAAAAATGACATGACATTCTTGCACCTAGTAACAATGGCAACAACCTTGTGCATAACCAAACAAAGCTCATGTATTGTTCTTACTTGTGACAACAAGTGCAAAATGTTGCATAATAACAAGTTCATTGCATTAAAAAACACAAATGGAAACATATGGCATTAACGATATTTATGGCAACAATGATGAAAGCTCTCAACCAAATATGCTACATGTTCATTCGTGTTCTTTTGTGATTCTTGCATGCAAGCAAAAAAGAAATGGAACATTAGTATTAAAAACATAGACATAAACAAAAACAAATGAAAATTGCAAGCATTCTTGAAATGGTGCACCATCAAAAAACAAGAAACAAAGCAAAGGAAAAAAAAGAGGACACATGGGTTCAATGATTCTATCGATGAAGTAAGACCCATTAAAAAACCCATGTAACCTAATTGGGAACACCAAGAAATTGTACCCTTCATTCAAGGAAAACAAAATGAACACATTGTTTCATTGGATGTAGTTGATTCATTAGACTATTTTGGAAACACATTCATGTGTAATGAAAAAAAGTTTCGTGATTATGATGGGATTTAGACACAACATATACATTAAAAATGGGCATGCTTGTAAGGATACGTGGGCCACAATTTATAGTGATTACAAATGAATTCAAGACTACATGTTTAAAACATGTCATAGTGAAGAATTATGGAACATGTTTCCTCCTGATATAATTGCAATGAATTTGCCTAGAATATTCAACATAAACATATATGAAATGATTAACACATTCATGAACACTAGGCTCATATTCAAACTAACACACTCCATGTACTTCATAGATCCTAATGACAAGGTGCACACCTTTTATGTGTCCTTAAAAATTAAAAGTTGTAGATGGTCATCATGCATGAAGATTTTGATCTATTTTTGAACAACTATTTAAAACTAATGTATACCATGTTTAACGTTGGTGGGAGCTTCATGAATCAAACAAAAAAAGGTCCTATTACACCCAAAACACCAACATCATTAAACTGTAACGAATGGTAAATTGTGATGATGGGAAACTTTTTTTGTTGGACATAAGTAACCATGGTGGTTATTTATGTATTAATCAACCATACCCATTTATGTACTTTCAAACCTAATTACCATATATTTTTAGAGTATCTTAATAATATATTTGTAAATTCAATTTTTAAAAACCAATGTTGCCAAGGTATTTGGTTTGCAATGTTAAATCTAAGGGTTCAAGTTCATGTGACCTAAACTCAATTTGATATCCTTGTGTTCAAATTGGCACAAAAAACCAAACAATAAAATTAGTTTTATTAATAAATTGGAATCAAAACTACAATCATGAAAAAACATTCTTAAACATACAACCAAGTTCTTTGAGCGGGCAAGTTGGATTTTTAAAAAAGTTGATAAGTAGGTTAAACTTCATAATTAAGTACTAATTTTAATTAATTGTTGAACTTGGTACCTATCAAAACTTTTTGATATCCATACATTGTATCATATATTGGTGTGGATTGATACCCTTTCATACAAAGTGAGGATTGTATTTTGTGGTTTTTTTTGGATTTGAAGGCTAAGCAAAGGGCAATAATTTAGTCAAAGGTTAAACCTAAGAATCCAAGAAGAACCAAAGTTTTTCCTTACCATGCATTTTTGCAATCTTTCATTTTTGGGAAGTCCCTCCATTTTAAATGGAAATTATGCCATGGGACATGTTTTCAAATTCAAAGACCAAATTTGACTTTTTATTTAAAATCAAATAAATTGGTATTGAAATTTAGAGCATTTTTTTAAAATTTATATTGTGGAGGTGGTTACTTTTAACTACGGATAAACATAAGGATGAGATCTTTGTTAAGGGATAGGTAAACAAATTCAGACTTGACAAGTAGATAATTTTCAATTACTAGTTCATATTTGACATAGTGTAAAATTTTGAATTCTTGTTCTTTTTGTTCAAATGGGGTTTTGGAAAGAAATTGTGCAACATTTCCTCTCCTCACTATTTTGGTTGTGTATCCTTTTTTCTTTTCAAATTTGTGTGTTTTCAAAAGCAATCATGTTGTATGGTAAACATGTAAACATCGTGGTGAAAAAAATTAAGAAGCTGAATTAAAGAATATAATAATCAAAACTTGTTAATACATGTAGATAGAGGACTCGGTAGGGTTATTAGTAACAAAATTGTTAATAGATTTGAAACCTTGTAGTTAGAAATATCACTCTAACACTTGTTTTGATAGTAATTACATAAAATTATGGTTAACATTTACAAATTTTTTTTACGAAAATTGTGATTTGGAAGTGTTTAGTTTCGTATTTAAATGTGGAAGTTCCATAGTAACAATGTGAGTTCATGAATTTAAAAAATAATCATCCATATTTGTTTATGCATCCATACCATAAGGTATTATGGATTGGTAAATCCCCTACCCAATACCTTAGATAAGGCATTAACAAACCAATTAGGGCAAATTAGGTGATGTATTATTGGTATCTTATAACCTTTGGTTAATTATTATTGGTAAATTAGTTGATTATGAACCTATTTTATCCATGTAATTTAATTACTTCAAATCTTGTTGCTATGGCTTTTCACCTTTGTCGATATTTCTACTTATCATAATCTTTGTTAATCAAGTTGTTTTGGTGGCTACTTAACATTTATTAATGTTGATTATTTGCTACTCTTTGCCAATAAAATATGCATTGAGATTTCTACATGGTATCAAAATTACATGCTTTTAGATACTTGAAATAGAAAGTTGTGATGAATGTGTTATGAAACTCCACTCTAAAAAGCACATGTGTGACAAGTCCATTTGTGCCTTTAGAAAATGAAGGTTCAACAACATGGCCAATGCTCATGATAATGTTTTTCCAAAGTCTATAAAGCTTGTTGGGTCTCCCAATTATCATAGTTGGAAAATATATGTGAAAAAACATCTTAAAAAATAACAAGTTTGGGATGTTGTAGTTCCCATTGATACTTTTTTTGCAAGCATCTTTTCATTGATCATTAAAGATATTATTAGTTCCATTACTCCAATTAGGATACGCCCCACTAACTCTTCCATTGCAACTTTCTTGCAACTTCTATTAATGTTAAGACTTCCATTGGTGTTGGAACTTCCATTGGAAGTTATATTGTTGGAACAATAGTAGATGAAAATCTTGGTTTTAGAATATCAAAATTATGTTCGTCATCATAGTTGAAGTCACAACGAATTGTAGTTAGAAGTTACACAGTTTGATGATCTTAGGCATGGGAATATCTACCAAGATATAATGAGGTGTGTGATGTTTTCGAAATGGATGTATTTATGCAATCAAGTGTAGCTCCTAAAGTATTTGAATTGAGTGTCCTAGATTATTTCAAGATAATAATAATTATTATATTTTAAATAATAAAATATTAACACATGTGGTAACACATGATTTGCCCTCAATTGTGACCAAAATAGTTGCATCTTAGTCACATGTGATAATATGTATACAATGGAGTCAAAGGATGAAATGTTTTTTATTGATTTTTTTTTCATACAATACCCTTTGTCGTTTGCGATTAATTTATCACATGCAACTTGTCTTAGGCGATTAAAAGGATTTTAGTTGCAAAATGTCTCTTGCGACTAAAATTTAGTTGCAAAGAGTAGTCGAAAATACATGTTCTTCTTTTAGTGTTGGATTATGTTTGATCATGTGAAGCATGTAGTTGGTTGGACAACTATGGTTTGTAATGTGTACAATCTAGCCTATTGCAAAATGATGACCGTTGTAGTTTGTGACATGTAGTCACTAAAGAAGGTGGAGTTGAAACATATCTTTGTTACTTCAAGCACATTCAATTCAACTTTCAACCATTGGATAAAATTTGGAATTAAAAGACTAGATGAAGATTCTTTTCAATGTTTTTCCAAACTTTTACAAACCTTCTATCAATGGATTAGCATAAATCAAAATAGTTATAAACTTTGATGACCTTGTTGGATGCATTTTTCATGTTGAAAGTCACAAATGACACAAACATTATTTTAAGGTGGATGGAGAAACTTATACATGAAAGCTCACAAGTAACTTATTTAACAAAGCCATAACAATGACAACATTAAAATAAAGGTCATGCAATTATTATGGATGTCTAGGACATTGGATGAAAAAATGTCATGAAAGGGATGCTAACATTAGAAAACTAGATATATATCACAAGGTTAAGCTTTAACCATTAGTAAAAAATGGCCATTTCGCAACTAGTCCCTATGATCAATTTTTAATCATAGATGACATTTACAACTAAAATCTTAATATTCACATTAGATAAGTCATATGTGACTAATTACAAATGAAAAGGAATTTTGAATGAAATTAAAAATCAACAAAATACATTTTCGTCCTTTGACTATCCATATATGTATTGCTGATTCTAATTAGGACGCAACTTTTTTGGTGAACTGACTCTAACAAATGATGTGTTGCTACATGTTTGAACTTTTAATAATTTCAAATAATTTTACTATAATTTTGAAATAATTAAAAACATTTAGTTTGTATGTTTGGATGGTTTTAGATTATGATACATGGTGCAAAAGAAATTTTCCATGTGGCATATTAATTGAATTTGTCCAAAATACATTTAAATCAATATTTATGTATGTAGGTTAAACTAGGCAAATAGGTAGGTAGGTAGTTAGGATTTGCATAACCCATTGATTTAAGCTAGACACCTAGTTAGGTAGGACCTACCTACCTATTTAGGCTAAATACCTATTTAAATAGGTAGGTAAGTAAGTTAGGTGTAGGTAGAGTTTCATCCATTGATTTTTGAGAAAGAAACTTAATTTATCATGTTGTTGTCCAAAAGATGACAACATGACTCCTATTGGACACAAGGAGAATTTACCAATAATATATTGTGTAATTAGAGTGCTTTGGAGTTGCTATACATAGAAAACAATGAAATATTTGAAAAAAACACATTGAAAAGGAACAAGTTAAGAGACTTATTACTGATCGAATGTTTATATGTGTGTTTCGTGGTGTCATCCAGTTTAAGAAAGTATTGCAAGAATGTAGTCACAATCAAATGAACCAAAAAATACGTCAGGAGATTGCTAAAATTTAATAAAAACTATAATCTTCTTAGATATATTTTTGTGGTGCCACTTTAATGCCATGTTAATCATGGAATGTTATGTTAAATTATTAATATGAATGTTAAAAATTTCAAAATAAAATTCACAAAAAATCATTTTGGTCTTGGTTTTAGTAAAGGACCTTTGAACTTGAACAATAATTGCATCAAAAGTAGTCAAATTTGTAAATTATTAAGTTAAAAACTTTCTTTATAAAGGAATTTTGATGAGAAAAAAATCAAAATGATGTTAATTGATTACACACATTCAAAAAACATTCACAATTTGAAAGTTGTGAAATTTGAAATTTAAAAAAATTAAAAATCTATCGAATAGAAAATTTCAATTTCAATAGTTTTTTGCCACATGTAAATGGGGTGTAATGTACATGACATCTAAAACAAAGTTGTAGTTTATGAAACAATAAAATAAAGCATTAAATAATTAACATATTTTCATACAATTTGAAATTAAGATAATTTTTCAAAATGAAATACAATATTTGGTAGAATCCATACATTTTTTTAAAAGTCTTAATTACTCAAGAATAATTAATACAAAAAATGTGATGTATTGAAAAATTATATGTATTTTTAGTAACATATTGCAAAAGATTTCATCCTAAAAATTATTTCTATAAAAAAGTGAAAATGACCACAAAAAAAATTACAGTCTTTGAATCCTTCATCACTATTGGCTCATTTGATTATGATTGCATTTGCAAGGCACATTTGCTGCTGGAGTTTTTTAGTGGGCTTTCCTTTTATGCATTAAAATAGTAAGCAATTTTTCAAGAGCAAAATATTTGGTCCATGTTTAGTTTTTCTTCATCTTCTCCTTTTGATTTTCCCCGAAATTATTCAACTACAATGTGAGAAGAACAAAATGTTTATTGATTTTGAACAACATCAATTGAGGTGCTTATTTTTATGTTCACATTTAGTTCTATGACAAGAATTCAATGTTGATTTTAAGTTTACTACCAACTTGAGGATTTGAATACAAATTTGTTATGTTTAAGATCATCACTCTTGAACATTATCATGGTAGATAATGTGCAGAAAACTAGTGGTGTGGAGATAAAATGGCATTGAATGACATGATATTATATGTATCTTTGTTACATGTTCATGTTGACATTAAATGTGTTGCAAGCTAGAGTCCTTCATGTTGAACAATAAAAATTTACATGCTTTGTGGTTCAACCATTGGAAATATTGGAGGATCTAAAACATGTTAATTACAAAACGTTACAATCTGGAGGTTTGTTGGTGAAGACTTGCATGTTTGTGTAAACAATTGAAAAAGAAATCTTATGCCCTTATTCAAACTAGTATATGACTTGTTTTGGAAGCCACATGTTTCGTTGATTTGCACAAACCATATAATAACACAAATTCTAGCGCAGAATGAAAAGTTAGTGAGCAAATTAGTGCAACTTCAAGCTTCTTCTAGTCCCGAATATTTATTATTATGGGTTTAACCTTTTTGATTGGCTCATTCTATATGCCCATGTTTTTAAATATGAAAATATAAAACAAAACACATTTTTTATATATTTTTCAAAATGAAAATGAAAGATAAAATCATTATAAGGAAATGTAACTTTTCATAAGGTCTAACTTGACTACAATGTTCACATTGACAAAGGGGACGATCGTTTTGACTAAAGGTTTGTGACATGAAAAACCAAGTTATTTTAAACTAAAACATTTGGCTAAAATGACATTTTTGACCATTCAACAAACCAAACATCTAGTAAAAAAGGCCAAAGGTCCATCAAAATGACTAAGGTTTAGTCAAATTAACCATAGTCAATGGTCATTGTGATTTACAATTAGTCAAATTGGCCATTATGATTTGACACTTAATCAAATCAACCATACTAATTTAGTTACTTGACCTACAAATTTATTTTGCTTAAAGTACATACCAAACCTAAGTTCATAACTAGTAGGATATATTACACATAGTAGTTACTTATAAAGTTTAATAGGCTACCTACATGCTCCCTTTAGGAACATATAGGTATTTAAATTGAATACATTAAATAGTTTATTTAATAATTAATAATTAAAACTCGATATTTATGATTAATATTTTATATAACTAATTAGTCACCAAATAAATGTTAATTAATAATCAATAACTAATTTATCCATCAATTTGTTAAGTGATTAGTTATTATTATCAAATTATCAAATGTATCTAATTTTCTCGTTAATATTTTAAAATATTTTATAATAATTAATAGTAGTCAATATATAATTTTTGATCATTATTGATAAGTGAAAAGATTGAAAACTATTTTAAAAAATACTAATCATTATATATTAATTGATTATTATTATTTCATAGTAAATATTCAATAGTGAGTATTTAAATTACATAACCGATAATCAGTAATTAACAGTAAAATATTATTATTTAAATGTTTAATTTGTAATACTTCATAGGAAATATTCAATAATAAACCGTTTATATTGAATAATATTAAATAATCGTATTTAATATTTATTAATTAATATAAAATAATCAATTATTAATCATTGATATTATTTATAATTTACAGTAATTAATCAATCATTGTAAAAAAAATTAAATAGTTTTTAATTGAGTTAATAACATGTAATATCTTACTATGCTTAGGTACCTACATGTTATCTAAGTAGATATTTGGTACATGGTATAACCTCCTACTTAAATAAATAATACAAAAATATTGAAGGTCATTGATGAATGTTACAATATGTACATCAAAACCAAAAATTCAATCAAGTTTATTACAATATGATGATAAAAATTATAAACTTTTGAAATGGTAGCTTGATGCTAAGGACTTGACTTGCTAAAGTGCGATGAAAAGTTCAAGTCCACATACATACAACATTTGTTACTTGAGTTTTACGTGACTAAGATAATTGACCTAGGCAAGTAGGTCTAAAATTGGTCATCTAACCTCATATAATACAAAATATAATACAAATTATGATTATATAAAAATTAAATCATACATAGTTGTTGTCAAAATATTGTTGATTAGTAGAAAAAATAATTAAAATTTTTAATAAAAACAACCAACGAAAAAGACCTAGTTAAAATGACTGGGTTCAAAACAGCTTGTCCAAGATGACACTTTGGTCAAGTCGAACAAGGGCCATTTGGGGTACCTTATGACTAATTTTTCTAGTAAAAAAAACTTTATTCTCTTGTAATGAACATATGAGATAAACTTTTTAATTGCAAATAGTTTGTGACTCAACATTTTTAATCATAAACTACATGCAGCTAAAAAGTTTATCCCATATTTTAATCCTTATTTTAGTTTTTGTACATTATATAATTATGTGGGCAAGTGACTAATTAACTAATAAACTAGCAAATTAACTAACTACTTGTAATAATAATTGACAATATTTTTCTATTACATAATTATGTAATTAATGAATTTATTACATTATTACTGATTACTAAATATTAATAACCTTATTAGTTAATTAGAATTAATAAATATTAATTAATACATACCTAAATGATCAATTAATATTGAATTAAAGAAATTATTATTATTAAATTATTAACTTAATGGTTCATAAAAAAATTATGACTGAATAATTGATTATTTAATAATTGTTAACTATTAATTATAAATATTAAGTATTAAATTTCTAATTTCTAATAATACAACTAGGAACTAGCCTAGGCTAAATGCTATATTATAATTATTCCCATTATTTTTTCATATTAAAGTTAGTAATAAATATAAGAATAAACACTTAACAACAATAATAACATGAATTGGAAATTATTGTAGTTAGTTAGTAGCCAAAGCTAACTATTTTATTTTTATTATTCTTATTCTTATTTCACTTGTTAAAACTAGCATGAGTTATTATAATAAATATTTAAGATTTTAAATAATTTTAAATAAGTATATTTGTGCTTTGAAATTTAATTAAATTTTTTATAATACTTTAATAGATTTTTCTGGTAATTATATCAGTAATTATTATAAATATATTAAAAATAATAAATATAATAAAATTATTATTGGAATTGGTACTTAACTTAGGTTAAATATTTTTTTATTCATATTTTTATTATTTTGTCAATTTCTATTGTTTTTGTAAAACTAGAAATATCAATATTTATTTTTATTAAAAAAATCAAGTACAATATTAAAGAAGAGTTTTTTAATTTTAAAGTAATCAGTAAAAATAAATCAGATTATAAAATATAATAATAAATGTCATTTGTAATGGTTTTAGAAAGGATAATAAAATAACTTGGATAAACTTGTAATATGGTTGCAATATGTTCAAGAAATATTTTACATAAAACTTTAATATACTCAAAATATATACCTAGTGTAACAATAATATGAAGGTCATTTAATGTTAATAATAATCTTTGAATACACATGTAATATGGCCATTCATATACGTTCAAATGCACATTTGTAAATCATAATATATCCAATTATACCTTTTAGAAAACACAAAATACACATTTGTATACTCATAGGGCTACGACTAAATTGGTCACATTTGCAAGTAATGGGAGATAAATTGTTATTGTTGGATGAAAATCGAACGAAATGTTATTCACATGGAAAGATGAAAACCATAATATTTGCAAATTAGTTGCAATGTAGTTACAATTATGACCAACACAATAAATAGTTCCAAAAGAAATCGCAAATGACTAATAGTCATATGTAGTTGCAAATATAATAGTTTCAATTTGGCAAATTTCTATTAATGAAGGGGGATGTCATTCTATCAATGTAGTGGAGGATATTGATTTTACTATAATAAGAACTAAAATTCTTAATCTAAAAAGCTCCAATCCACATGAAATGTTTGAAGTAACAATGGCATTTTTGGATAAAAGAGATGTGGACCCCCATTAGTATTTAGATTTTAGAACATTCAAACATGTGATTGGATGTGATGAGATAATGCAAAAAATCTAAAAATCTCATGTCCCATTAGAAATTTGAACATCAAATGGCCATTCCTATCTTGTAATTGGAAGATGCATAATGAATGTACGCACTATTCATGGAGAAATAAAAAGCATTGACAACATTCTTTAGGTTTTTAGCTTGTGCAATAATATATTCTCAATAAGATACATCACAAAAGAGGATTTTTGGTAATGTTTAACACTAATGATCATAAACAATACAATTTGTAATATAATGGCAACAAGGAGGAGTAAAAACCCACATAATGGTTTGTACTTTTTTTATTTACATAAACTATGATAGATTTTCTCAATAAATTTAGTTGAAATAGATCAAATAACCTTCTAGCATATAGTTCACTTGAATTATCAAAGTTTCTACCACATGACAACACACTATGGCAATTGGAATGTTGTTTGTTCCATTGGTCAAACATGCGTGTTATGGCTACTAACTTGGAAAACATCACCATGAAAGATTTCACCACAATATAATTTGGGCAACTCTTGAATTCTTAAGCTTGTACATTTTGACATTTGCTACCCATTTCCTCTAAGATCACTTACAAGATCCTTCTATTTCATGACCTTTGTTGATGATTTTTCTTGCAAAATTTGGGTCTATTTTGTACGACAAAAAAATGAAGCTTTTTCAAAGTTCTTGTGGAGGTTTAATGCAATAGAAAAATTGAATATTTATTCACATATCATGGAGAAAATATGTGAATGATCAATTTGTGTCTTTTTGTGATGAAATGGGGATAAATCAACAATTAACACAATCATATACTCCATTATAAAATGGTGTCATTGAATGAATCAATCGAACCTTTATTGACAAGGTGAGTTCCATGATGGTTGAATAAATTTTTTTGAATCATCTTTCGATTTAAAGCTATTGACACTACAAGTTACATTGGGGATTATTGCCTTCTAGGTTCAAACTCCAATATCACACCAAAAAATAATTTAATGGGGTGAAATAGGATTTGAAGCATATTTGTGTTTTTGGATGCAAAATGTTTGTTCGTATTTTGAAATATGAACATAAGAACTTATAGTCACATGTTTTGAAGGCATTATGGTAGGTTATGATGACTAATCCAAATTATACATGCATCTTATAATCCTCATAGGAGGAAAATCATGTTGATAAAGGATGTTACATTTGATGAAACAAAATTTTATGAATAACCACCTAATGTTGTTGACCCTTTACCTTTTGTGGTAAAGGTTGGAAATTGTGCAAGATGTTGAGGAGCACTATAAAACCCATGAAAATCTTTGGCCATCACAAGTATGTGAAAATAATATGTTTCTAAACATCAATCACTAGCAAGATGAAATAATATAGGAACAACAACCATCTCCTAGTGGCATGACACCCTACCACTACTTGAAGATTCCAGAGGTATGCCCACAAACCCATAGTTGCTATCAAGACCCACACCAATAAACATATTTAAGTCCACAAGGTGAATATAATGGCCTAATCAAATGAAAAACTATGTTGTACCAATTCTTCTTCATTGAGAAAATGAGAATTGGATAGTTGAGGATTATGTCACAACAATTATTTATATTGATGAACCAAAAAACTTAAATGAAATAGCTAATCATGATGGATGGGTCAAAACATTAAAACATGAATTTGATTCAATCCAAAAAAACAACACATGGATGTTAGTTGACCTACCTCTAGAAAATCAACCCATCATTGTTAAATGGGTTTATAAGATTAAACCTATTTTGGATGGCAAATGAAACAAACTCAAGGCACTCTTGATAGACAAAGGATTCTAGTAGGTGGAAGGTGTGGATTATAAATAAACCTATGCATTGGTAGTTAAATGGAGCACAATTTGTTTGGTGGTAGCACTAACAAGCCATAACAACTAGTCCACACTTTTCATTTAAACGTGAAAACAACATTTTTTAATGGAAACCTTCGTGAAGAAATATTCATGAAGCAATTGGAGGGAATTATGAAGAAAAGGGAGGAAATTAAAGTTTATAAAATTTTGAAATCTCTCTATGATTTTTGTCAAGCTCCAATATCATGGTACACAAAAATTGACACATATTTGAAACATCTAAGCCTAAAAAGGAATGAAGTAGATTACAACTTGTATTACATGAAAAAAGGAATTAAAATTGTTATCTTGTTGTTGTATGTTGATGATTTACTTTTGATTGGAAGTGATGCAACCAAGATCAAGTGGTTGATTGCTCAACTAAAATCTATGTTTGAAATGACAAATTTCATATTGCTTAAGTTTTATCTTGTTGTGAAAATTAATTTTTACATGTCAACAAGGGCATATTTATGATTGAACATCATTTCATTGTTGACATTTTCAATCAATTTGGGATGGTTAATTGTAAACTTGCTTGCATCCCTTTACCAAAAGGTTTTACATTTGTCACAAGTGATAATAATCTCTCATGGAGATTAATCCAACTATTTACCAAACTCTGATTGATAAATTAATCTACTTATGCAACACAAGAATAAACATTGTGTTTGTAGTAAGGGTGTTTAGTAGATTCATGAATGCTCCAATGAAAATCCATCTTGAAGCAACAAAACACATAATATGATACTTGAAAAGGACATAAGATTATGGAATGTTTTATGAAATGGGGGATATTAATGTGGTTCAAAGATTCATAGACTTCAATTGGGCATGGGATGTTAAAGGATGTCAACTTCAAGCTACTTGTTTCAACTTGGAAAGGGGCTTATCACATGGAGTTCAAAAAAGCAACCTCTTGTGGCACTATTTTCAATGGAAGTAAAGAGTCATCCTTTAAACGAGAGATCAAAAGAAGCAACTTGATTACAAGCACTCTTGAAAGAAATTGGTATGGCTATAAATTCTAGCATTATAATTTTTTTGGTGATAATCAAAGTTGTATTAAAATCACAAAGAATATTATGTTCCACGTGAGGATTAAACACCTAGAAATCCAATATCACTTTGTGAAAGAAAAAAAATTCTTTTGGAAAACTTAATTTCGAGCATGTAAGATTAAAAAATAAAATTGCAAGTATATTCATTTAACCATTAGGGATGATAAAATTCACGAAGCTCAAAGAAAACATTGACTTTCTTAGTTTCAAAAAACTTGAGACAAACTCATAATTCATTTTTCTAATGTAATTTGGTCATAAAATTAATTATTATCAAACTCCTCTTCATTTAAAAATAGTAACCTTCTATGTCCTTACTAGTCCTTAGATAATAAGATTTTCATTAGTTATAATAGATTCAATTCCCTTTGGGTGATTTGTTGTTAAAGATTCATTTATCTTTGTGCGATCATAGAGATTGAGAGGGGTGTTGGTATCTTACAACTTCTAGTAATTACTACTAATAAATTGATTAATTATGAACCTACTTTATCCACATAATTTAATTATTTTTGATCTCCTAACCTATTTTATCCACAAAATTTAATTATCTATGATCTTGTTGCTATGGCTTTTCGCCTTTGTTGAGATTTTTATTTATGTTGATCTTGCTAAAGGTGCAACCACACATAATGTTAAATCAATATTAAGTGAAAATCTAGGTGGCATCTTAAGTGGTGCCCAATGTTAATGGGTGATTGTTTAATATTAAGTGAATGTTAACTTATAACATAAAATCTTCGTGGTAAATAGGTTTAGGTTTTAAATAATTAGTTTGGTGTTAGGGGACTAATTACTAGAGTCCTTTACACCAAATGTGAATGCACCTTAATTAGGTTATCATTTTGGTGACTATTTAAGACCTACTAATATTGGCTCTTGGCCGCTCTTTGTGATAAATGAAATAAGCTTTGTTTTTGCAAAGAAAGAACCGGCGGGTAAATGGTCAGGTTCTCAAAAAGATCAAAACAACCATTCAAAGAACCTTCCCTGAAGTGCCAGTTCTGTGAGGAAACCTGCCAGTTTGTAAATTTATTTATTTTTTCAAAATCCGGGAAGCGGTGGTTATTTTATTTCGATTTCAAAAAAAAAAAAACTCTGGTCAATGGCATCTACCCTTCTTCACCACCACCCACCTAAGATTCAAATTCTGGAAATTTGTTTTTTCAAGTGGAAATGGTCTGCGTGAAACAAGGGCTTGAAGTCACGTGTGCCTGTGCAACAAGTCATTTGCAAACTTTTCTTTCCTGACTAGGAAGGTATACAGAAACTAGAGTCATTGAACAGCAATTTTTTTGGGCAAAATTAAAAAAAGCTTTTTAACAAAACAAAAAAAAGAGAGAAAATTTTGGAAAATCTACACCAAGTACCTAGGGTTGGTTAGGCACTAATTAATTATTTTTAAATTTTAAAAGAAATTCTGAAAAATATCTTATCTACCTACCATGCCAAAAATCTGAAAAGAAACTCCCAAACACATTTTAGTTTCATTATTTAGTATATAATGCCTAATTATAGAATATTATTATCATTTTTATTGCCAAAAATAAATCACTAAAAAAAAATAATAATTAAGCATTTTGCTCCCAAACGAGCTCAAGTAAATATGGTATCAAAATTTGGGCTTAGCTTTGGTTGACCTCTTTGTCCTGAGTTTGGTAATGGCCTCACCCTCAGGCTTCACCCTACCACTCTCTACCCCATGGCTGGCACCCACCCACTCACCTACCCAGCCCTTCTACCCGGTAGGTACACACCTACCCACCCGGTAGTAGTAGGTCTTCCCTATAGGTAGGTACCTACTAAGTTCCTACTACCCAAAGGGGGAAACAATAATGGAAAAAAATAAAATTTATAATAATTATTTACCTACTGACCAGTGATGGCAGCGGCTTCGCTGTAAGCACCTAACCTACACCTAACCTCTATAAATGATAACTTTTCCAATAGGAACACGAACGACACAACCCCCCCCTTCCCACTCTCAAAAACAAAAACTAACTAATAACGAAACAAGAAGGGAGAACAACAACAAACACGACCGAAGACGAAGAAGAAGAAGTTGTAGTAGTAGTAGTAGTTCTTGTTGTTGTAGTAGCTTATTTTGCAGTCTAGCTTCAGATCGGTGCCGTGATCGCGGTAGGATCTTCTTCTCCGTCCTCTGCTGTTCCTGCTCGTATTTTATTTCGACCGATTTCACCGTCTAGTTGTGGAGATCTTAGCGTTGGAAGGTGGTGAGGGCAGTAGCGGCGACGGTGGAGGAGGAGGAGTAGTAGTGGCATTTCGTAGAACGAGGACGACCACGGCGTCGACGACGAAGAAGGGGGAAGTTTGTGGTTGGGGGGGGGTTCTTTGACGTGTTGTGGTGGTGAGGAGGGGACATGGCGTTGTCGGGTATGCGTGGTTTGTCTGTGTTTATTAGTGATGTACGCAATTGCCAGAACAAGGAGCAGGAGCGTGTGCGTGTGGACAAGGAGCTCGCTAACATCCGCACTCGCTTCAAGAACCAGCGGGTACTACTGCTGCTGTCACTCAGCAACACACTATCTATTCCTTGTAGATTTTTCTTTGCTTTCTTTCCTTTCTGGAAACTAGATCCAGTCTCGGGGAATGATGAAATTCTTTCTTCTACTGCTGCTGCTGCTGCTGCGGAACCAAGGAAAAGAGAGAGAGAGAGGCCCTTCAAGTGAGACCTAAGGAAGAAGAAGAAAACAACAGTTATTTGCTTATAGTTTTCTTCTGTTCTTTGGTCCGATCTACCCCCGCCCTTCCAAATGGATGATGCAGTGGAGAGAAAGCTTGTGGGAGAACTAGGATGTACAAAAGGAAGGTTGCTGTAATGATCTTCTGGCATTCATTGCAAGGTTGTTGCATAATATCTAGAGTACACCTATTGTGGATTTGACTGGCGACAGAGAGTGCTTTTCATGTTCCCAAAATGGAGAGGAGAAACAAGGAATGACAAAAGGTCACAGCATAGCGCTGTTGGGGCAATCATGGAACAATCATCATTGTTGTAGTACAGCTAGCAACGATCTGCTTATGACTGGTTGACTGATTACTTGTAGTCACCGGGTGTGAACTTGGACTCACGGAGTTCTTATACTGTAGCCCTAATGTTGTGAACTATGATGAGAGAGTCAGAGAGTGCCAAAGATTTCGAATGTTTTGAGAACTAGGTTTTAGTCAAAGCTGTATTGAATTTCAGTGAGGAAGGATGGCTAGGAACTGCTCATGGAATGGCTGCCCAGTAGGTGCCCAAATGTGGTTTGCTTATGGTTTATCTTGTTCTACTGCTGAGGAGGTGATTCAGTCTCCTGTGTTGTTCTGTCTATTAGCAGGGCTTGACACCATATGAAAAGAAGAAGTATGTGTGGAAGATGCTTTACATCTACATGCTTGGCTATGATGTGGATTTCGGGCACATGGAAACTGTGTCTCTCATTTCAGCTCCAAAGTATGCAGAGAAGCAGGTTTGTAGGAGCATTGCTGTCTGTAACACCTCTTCTCTTCAGAGGACTTGATGATGCACCTGGTTACACCTATTAGCTGCTTTCCTGCTGATATTCCTGGCTTTTAGGGCTATTGAGAAGAAGCACTTCAGCATTGTGCCATCTCAATGGATTAGGTGTTATTATATCTCGGACTGAGGTCAACATCAGGAGATTAAAAGTTATGGTTTTGCATGATTGCATTCTCAAACAATGGGTTAAGGATTAAGACAAGATGGGTGCTGAGAGCAGGTTGGCTACATTGTAACATCATGCCTACTGAATGAAAATCATGATTTTCTGAGGTTGGTCATCAACACTGTACGCAATGACATAATTGGACGCAATGAGACATTTCAATGTCTGGCCTTAACAATGGTACATTCCCCTCTCCTTTTTTTTTCATTTGTTTCTCCAGCTGGTTTGACTTGATAATCTGTGAGCAAGATTTTGTAGAGGAAAGTCATTCAAGAGCATGAGCACCAAGACAATTGAAGTTAATGAGCTGTATTCACTCTCTGTTTCTTTGTCTCTGGCTTGCAGGGGTTTTCATAAAATCTTCATTAACATGTGTTATTTTTTTGATGGTTAAGGTTGGGAATGTTGGTGGGAGGGAGTTCTCTGAGTCATTGGCACCAGATGTGCAGAAGTTGCTGGTAAGCGTCTGAAGACATAATTGTTGTGGTTTCCATTTATGACTAAGTCCATGGCTACTTTCTGTGTGTCTGAGACTGATAAGTTATCAGAAGGTGGATTTTAGGTCATTTGAACAGGAGGAGATTGATTGCAGCCTGAACGGTAGTTGACAGCATGCATCCTTTTTGGGCCAATTCTCATGATCTCCAGGATGGAGTGATGGTTTGTAGGCTCATAGTGCCAATAGCACATAGTCAGGTTGTGTTTGACTTTGAGGCAATTGCTTTGTGTGTCAGATTTCAAACTCCTGCAGACCACTGGTGCGCAAGAAGGCAGCATTGTGCCTTCTTCGGCTGTATCGAAAAAATCCTGATGTAGTGAATGTGGAAGGCTGGTGAGTTTGGTGGCTGCATGGCAGTTGTAAAGTTGTCACCAGCATGTTCTTGTTGCTGCAGAGATCATTCGTTATCTAAATGCTGGAAATCTGGAAGCACTTGGATGCTTTTGAGCAGATCTTTTTTGGCTGGAAGTAGAGGTAGGAACATGGTTAAAAAAACTGATTAAGGATTAGGCCCCAAAATTTATTCATATCTGTCCCATCTGCCAATTGTGTTTGCCTGACCTGCTGCAAGGAGATATGACCTACGTCCTTTCCCCTTCCTTCTGTAGTTTGCACACTCTCTCGATTTGATTTTGCCTCCAGAATTTTAATGTAGTTTGTGTTGTGGAATATCATGGCCATATGTCTGGCTTGTGATCTGGCTAGCCTTTGCTGGATGTTATATCATCAATGCTGCTCTTGTTCCATTTCCCTTTCTTTCTTTTATTTTCTTTTCTCTGTTGCTCTCATATTTGTACATTTCAGGAATATTGTTTGTCTACCTGTAACTCCCTTGTCCTTCATGAATGTGGTTTTTGAAATCTGTGGCTGCTTTTATGTTTGTTGTGCTGTATCTCCATGCTTGTGTGTAGAGTGGTTATAATAGGTTTGATAGGTTGAATTTCTCCTTTACTGTCACGAATGATATGAAAGGTACAAAGTGACAATGATCATGGGGTTCTGGATGATAGGTCACAGCAAATGGTCCAGTTGCTGGATGAGCGTGACCTTGGGGTCCTGACTGCTGTCATGAGTTTACTAGTGGCACTAGTGGCGAGCAATCCAGATGGTTACACGAATTGTCTCTCTAAGTGTGTATACATTTTGGAACGCCTCACCAAGAGTCAGGACATTTTGCAAGAATATACTTATTATGGCATCCCATCGCCTTGGCTGCAGGTAAAATCCCTTGTCTTGGTGAAGGAACCACTTGTTCACCTTTCTGAAATAAAATCTTGCTGGGAGATCACCATCTACACAGCCTTTAGGGTTTGTGATGTAGCTGTTTTGCAAAGGTTTGCTTGTGGTCTTTCTCAGCTCATATGACTGTATGTACTGGAACTTCTGCACCATACTCTAGTCATGAATTGTGAGGACATATGTGAAGGTTTAATCCGCTTTGAACCTTCTTTTCTTGTGTAGAACAAGTCTCTGTAAGATCTGATCTAACCTTTTTGTTTTTGTTTTTGATTCAAACAGGTGAAAACCATGAGGGTACTGCAGTACTTTCCTGTCATTGAGGACTCTACCATCAGAAAGGGTTTGTTTGATGTGAGTCACACCTCGCTGTGCACTAAACTTTGAAATTTATGTTATCTGCCTGGAACTAACTGCTCTTACAAGATTCCAAGAATTATCAGTATGCTTCCTGGTGATGTGTTGCGTGTGTTCCTAGAAGATGGGCACTGCTACTCAAGAGGCATTGAGACATTGATTGTTGTAGGTCCTACATCGGATTCTGGTGGGTACAGACGTGGTGAAGAATGTCAACAAAAACAATGCCTCACATGCAGTGCTCTTTGAGGCCATTGCACTGGTGCATACCTCTTTTTCTCCTAGGTTTTGATGGGATGTTCATGCGTTATGCTGCCAGTGCTTGGGACAAGGCACTGTCTACAGTGCTGCTGCTTTGTTTCCACATAAATAACACTTTTAGATGTGCAAGAATCACTGTTTGGTAGGAAGACCCAAGGGAACAGCTGAAAGTCTTAAAAACCAGAACATATTGGATTTTGTCTATTCATGGAGAATAAAGTATCACAAGGTTGACAATATGTTTTGAAGAGAAATTGGAATGGTTGTCAAATGGTTAGCACAAATTTGCAAATATACCAGAGTGGGGCATTTCTGCATGACAGGTCATGCACCTGGATGCAGACAAGGATCTGATGACACAATGTGTAGCATTGCTGGGGAAATTTGTTGCAGTACGCGAGCCCAATATTCGGTATCTTGGCTTGGTTTGAATTCTTTACCTCTTGTGTTGACCATTTTCTTTATCATGATTTGGTTTTTTTGGGAGGGGTGTCTGTATTATCTAAACCAGTAGGAATGACTTGGTGCAGTATACACTGGTTCTAAAAGCATATATCTCATTAAGAATTGTCCATGTGCAGGAAAATATGACACGGATGCTATTAGTTGCAGATGTGAATGAGAGCATCAAGAAGCATCAAGCACACATCATAACTTCTCTCAAAGATCCTGATATCAGGTAGGTTTTGCTCCCAGGATCCTCCCAATTAGGTGCTTGAAAGGACAAACAAGGGCATGAAACAGCCTGATAACATCTTTCTCACAAATTTCTCCACAATCCACGAATTCTGCTGATATTCAGTGGGCTACCTTCATAGTCTTGTTATGGAGTTCTCTCCACAATTTCATAGATATTCTTCTACAAATAATCTGCCTGCAGATGTTGCCTGATGAAATGGTTCATAAAAATTCTCCTTGATACCTGAGCATTTGCGTCACCTCCAGGTGTATCTGATCAGTTTTGATGATGATTTCTCTATCAAACCTTGTTAGAGATCAGGGTGAGTGTCACTAGCAATTTTCCCAAAATCAAAGCCTTCAACAACCCCCAACATGGAGAATTCTATGCTGACAACTTGGACATGCCTGACAAAGTTTGATGGGGGTGGGAGGGGACAGTATCCGGAGGAGGTCACTTGATTTGCTATATGGCATGTGTGATATCAGCAATGCCAAGGATATTGTGGAAGAGCTCTTGCAGGTTTCAGACTTTTCCCACTGAAGATTTCATTAGTGATATATGCAATTGAGGCAAACTTTTTGGGACTATAAATTTCTGTTGCATCCCTTCTGTACTAATGGCTTCTCTGCTTGTTCTACAGTATCTGACTACAGCAGACTTTGCTATTCGTGAAGAGCTTGCCCTGAAAGCTGCTATTCTTGCAGAAAAGTTCGCCCCAAATCTTGCATGGTATGGCTGCTTCCAATTGCATAAAGTTTCAGGTTGAGGCTAAAGTTCATTTCATGTCCACCAGATCAGTTCTGAGAAGAACCACCATATTATTCACACTTCCTTCAATACTAACAAGTGGTAATCTGTGATTGGACCATTTTGTGGTCTTCTCTCCCTCTTGGTTGCTGGCAGGTATGTGGAGGTTATACTACAGCTGATTGAGAAAGCTGGTGACTTTGTGAGTGATGACATTTGGTATCGAGTTGTGCAGTTTGTCACCAACAATGATGACCTCCAGGTACTCACATGTGGGCCTAGCTTCCTAGATGTTTGTGGCAACATGGAGAATGGTTTGAAAATTTGATATTGTATACACCACAATGTATATACAACAACATTGGAGCACTACCACTCAGAGTCTTATCTTCTCTGCCATATGTGCCTGAGTTGTGCTTTTAGAAAACAAGCTCTAACCTCTACATATCTTGTCCCAGACTTAGCCTGCTCAGAAAGTGGATTGTTGTGTAGAGTCTGACAGCTGAGATTTTTTGTGGAAGATAGGCATTTGCTGCAGCAAAGGCTCGGGAGTACCTTGACAAGCCAGCAGTGCATGAAACCATGGTGAAGGTGATGATCATTCTGAATCAGGCAGTCTTATGTCTCTTGAGTGTTAGCCAATGTCATGACTGAGTCTTTGCGTTGCTTCTGAAAATGCAACAGAAACTCAGAATGCAAATGTTTGTGTAATAGTTTGCCTAAAAATTTGGTCAGGTTTATTACATACTTATCTACACCCACTGTTGGGACCTGACAAAGTCAGTGGGGAGTCGTGGCAGCTGGTCACTGCTATTCATGATGAAGGTGATGGAGCTGCTTTTATGAGCAACTTAGGGTGTCATAAATTTATGACCACACTCAATGTCATGTTACTTTCAAACTGTTATTGTGGTGTTTTCTCCACAATCTCATAGATATGAATCAGGCTGTCTTATGAAGGACACAGGATTGACATTTATTTAGTAGCATTGAGTTGCAGAAGCAAGTATAGCATATGCACAATGTAGGATGTGCCATGGAAAGATTGTCACATAGGAAGATTACCTGTCAGCAATTTAAAGCATGTGACCAGAGTTTTATTTAAGGTGGTTCATGCCCATGGTTGCTGTTGCTCAGAAGATCCTGATGGGAGCTGGGTTTAGGTGGCGGGATACTTGCTTGGAGAATATAGCCATCTGCTGGCTAGGCGACCAGGTTGCAGTCCCAAGGAGGTTTTCCACATTGTCCATGACAAGTTTCCCACTGTCACGTATGCACTCAACCAATGTCCGTTGCATTTGGGATGCTGGGTAGTGCATTGTCTTGCAGATTTTTCTAGTAGTGAGTCCAAAATATATATTTTTGTATGTTGCCTACTATCACAAGAGCAGCACTCAGCACTCAGATTGCTAGCAGAGAAAGAGGTGGTCCCTCAGGCTGAACAGAAATCTTCTCTATTATGAAGTACAAGTGTTGGAAGCATGATAGTCTGCTGGTTTGCACTAGAAATTTAGTGCTTGCATCCTCTGCACAGAACGGTTTTTCTATGCTTTCAGCACATTGTATCTGTCTCATTTGGATGTGTGACATGTTGCAGAACTCCGACAAAGGCAATCTTGCTATCAGCATATGTGAAGATACTGATGCACACTCAGCCTCTTGACCAGGAGTTGCAGGTGCAGGTCGAGGAAGTATTCAAGAGGTTTGTTTCTTTCAATAG
>Ga0116231_10001849_pt1 | contig 43960 bp, 45 predicted proteins | sample S1TSphgellanicum_2_FD_89695 | JGI IMG/M metagenome (GOLD analysis project Ga0116231, IMG submission 89695) | Host-associated microbial communities from peat moss isolated from Minnesota, USA - S1T2_Fd - Sphagnum magellanicum MG | ecosystem: Host-associated > Plants > Peat moss > Unclassified... | reverse complement strand
GAGTGCCAGCCCAGAGGGCGCTCGCCGGTCGCAGCGGTGATCGCCTCGACGGCCCGCCTTATGCGGTCACGCTCCTCCTCACGCGTGAGCAGCGACACGTCCTCCCGCCGCCAGCCGTGCGCCATGACCTCATGGCCCCTCGCCCGCATCTCGCTCGCCGCGACCGGGTTGCGCTCCAGCGCCGCCGCGCAGGCGCAAAACGTGCATTTTACGTCCTGCTCGTCGAAGATATTGAGGAGGCGCCAGTACCCCGCGCGGGCGCCGTACTCAAAAGCCCCCTCCCCAGTAATGTCGCGTTTGGTGAGCGGCCAATCTTCAGGGCCCGACGGTTCCCGCGTCGCGTCTCCGTCCCCGATCGCCCGCTCCGATCCCTCCTCGTAGTGAACGACGAGCGAAATCGCGATTTTAGCGCCGCCAGGCCATTTAACGGCCGGGAGGTCCCCTTCGTAGCCAACGAGATCCCGCCGCGGTCCATCTACTGGCATAAGGTCTCTTTCGAGAGAAAAAACCCGCGGGCAAGGGGATTTGCCTGTCGCGCGCATGTTTCAGGAAACTGCACAGGAAGGGCGCAGACGTCGGCGCCGTTGGGGCTGCGGCGCTCAACCGGCACGGCGTCCGGCCCCGGGGGTCGATGCGGGAGACTACGGCTAAGGCGAGCCTCTTCCGGCCGATCCGGCGCGGGCGTCACCCTGGACGGTGAAGCTCTGGGAGAGGTCGGCTGAAGGACAAGCGGCCCCGTTTGACGCCCCAGATCGGTTGGGCGAGGGTCGCGACGGCCTCGGCGGGATCAGAAGCGTTCAGGGCGACCAGGTCAGCTGGAGCGCCGATTGCAACGCCGTAGTCCTCAAGGCGCATGAGCCGTGCGGCCCCGCCGGTGATCATATCCAGGCAATCGGCTAGCTCCGCAGGTCTCGATACCTGGCAGACGTTGGCGTAAAGATTAGCCATCCGGATAAGCGAGCCGTCGCCATAGGGCGTGAAGGGGTTCAGAACGTTATTAGTCGAGATGGAGCAGGTGACGCCCGCCCTTCTGAGGGGCCCCGCCGACACCACCCCCCGCGGCGCGGTATGGTCGTGATTTCGCCCCATCAGATAGAGATCTGTCGACGGCAGAATGGTCACCGCTACGCCAGCTTGGGCGAGCTGCGCCGCGATGTCGGCGAAACGGTCCGGCGGCAACAACGACATCTGCGTCGCGTGACCCACCGCGACCCGACCGCCCCAACCGAACGCTTCCGCCTTTCGGCACACATATTCGATCTGCATTCCTTCCAGGGTGTCGCCGAGATCAAGGTGCATGTCGATTTCCACGTCAAACTCGCGCGCGATCGCGAAAATCCGGTCGATCTGACCCCGTGGGTCGCTGTCGCAATAGGGGGCCGCGCCGATCGCTCGCGCTCCTCGCTTGAGCCCCTCGACCAAGAGCGCCTCGGTCCCGGGATTGTTGATGAGGCCGTCCTGCGGAAACACGCAGAGTTCCATATCCATGGCCCAGGCGTAGTCACGCGCCAGCTGTTGCACCGCTTCGAAACCGATCATCCCGACGACCGGGTCGACCTCGACGTGGGTGCGCATGCGCATGGCGCCGTTCTCGATGCAGCGCTCCAGGGTGCGTTGGCCTCGGGCGTAAACGTCCTCGACGGTGAACTTCGCTTTCGCCGCCGCCGTTTCGCGGACGGCTTCCGCAAGGGTGCCGTCTTCGATGGCGCACCGGTCAAGAATGCAGGTCTTGTCGAGGTGGATGTGCGTCTCGATCAAGCCGGGAACCACAAGACGGCCGCCGGCGTCGAGTTCTGGGGCCTGTACGGCGAGAGCCGGACCCATGGCGGCGATGAGACCGCCCCGGACGCCGATGTCGACGCGACTGAGTTCGCCGCCCCGCAGGATAAGGGCGCCGCGGATGACCAGGTCCATCATTTCATCCCCTGTGCGCCGCGGACCCGGCGCGGCGCAATCCGCGCCTTCAAGGCTGGCAGAGCGACGGTTTTGGGGCAAATCCTTTGTCGCGTCGACCTTGCGCCTAGGCTCCGGGCGGGGCGACTAGCCTTGAAAAGCCCTCCCCGCCATCCCGGCGCAAAGTCGAGCGCTGGACGATTAACGCCGGTCCTTAGTCGAATGAGGCTGGATGTCGCGTCGCGGAGCATGTTCAGTCACGGACATCCGGCTGGGCGATCCTGGTCTTGCGCCAAAGGGACAGTCTTAGGATGAGCGATCCGGCGCCCGCCCCAAAGCTTCAGCGCACGGACGGCCTCGGCAAGGCGTCTCTCAGAGCCTATGCCGGCGAGACGCGGCTTGATCGATTACATCAGGCTGGGGCGGCGAAAATTCGCCTTCCGCATAGTCACCGCGGCGGGGCCATGGACGTCGTCCTCATCAACACTTCCGGCGGGCTGACCGGCGGCGACCGCTTGGATTGGCGCGTGACCCTGGGGCCGGACGCCCAGGCCGTCGTCACCACCCAGGCGTGCGAGCGCGTCTACCGCGCCCTTGGAGAGCCCGCACGGGTATCCGTCGCTCTGGACGTAGGCCCCGGGGCGCGGCTCGATTGGCTGCCCCAAGAGACCATTCTCTACGACGGTTCCGGTCTAGAACGCCGCTTTGAGGCGTCCGTCGCCGACGACGGCGTGCTGCTGATCGTCGAGCCGGTGCTTCTTGGCCGTCTAGCGCATGGAGAAAAGGTTCACCACACAGATTTTCACGATCGGTGGCGCGTTCGGCGCGGCGGCAAACTGACGTTCGCCGAGGACACGCGGTTTGACGGCGCGGTCGGCCCGATCCTCGAGCGGAGAGCCGCCCTCGGGGGCCGCGCAGCGTTCGCCTCGGTCGTCCTGATCTCAAGGGAGGCTGAAGCATGCCTCGATCCGGTCCTCGCCCGCCTCTCAGCCGTCGACGGTGATTGCTGCGGCGGCGCCTCAGCCTTCGACGGCAAGCTGATTTGCCGCCTGATTGCACAAGACGGAATGAGACTTCGCCAAACCTTGATTGACCTGCTGACGTTGATGCGCGGCGGGCTAGCCATGCCCCGGCTATGGACGAACTGAGGACAGGATGCATCTGACCCCTCGGGAGAAAGACAAGCTCCTGATTTCGATGGCGGCCGAAGTGGCCCGTCGGCGTCTTGCCCGGGGGGTGGCCCTGAACCATCCGGAGGCTATCGCCCTGATCACCGATTTCGTGGTGGAGGGCGCCAGAGACGGCCGCACGGTCGCCGAGCTTATGGAGGCGGGGGGCCACGTCGTCAGCCGAGATCAGGTCATGCCCGGCGTCGCCGAAATGATCCATGACGTGCAGGTCGAGGCGACGTTTCCAGACGGCACTAAGCTCGTCACCGTCCACCATCCGATCCGCTGAGGAAATTCGATGAGCCGCACCCTGAAAGGCCTGATCGCCGCAACCCTCTTGGCCAGCGTTTCCGCCGCCTCCGCCCTGGCGCACCCCGGACACGGACCTCATGACCTCGCCGGCGGGCTGGAGCACCCGTTCACGGGCCTGGACCACATGCTGGCCATGACGGCGGTGGGCCTTTGGGCCGCCGTTCGTGGAGGCAGGGCGCTCTGGGCCTGGCCGGCGGCGTTTCTGACAGCCATGCTTGTGGGCTACGCCATAGGACGCAGCGGCGTCTCAATGCCTCTGGCGGAGCCGGCGATCCTCGCCTCCATCATGGGTCTCGGCGCCATGATCGCTGCAAACGCCCAGGTCCCCACGGCCCTCGGCGCAGCGCTCATCGCCGCCTTCGGCCTCGCCCATGGATACGCCCACGGCGCCGAGGCGCCGGCCGGCGCCAGCCTCGGCTTTCCTCTGGGGTTCGCCCTATCGACCGCAACCTTGCACCTCATCGGCCTCGCCGCGGGGCTGGCGCTCGTGAAAGGTCGCCGTCACGCGCTCATCCGCATCCTTGGCGCTGGGGTGGCGCTTGGCGGCGCGGCTCTGGCGCTCGGAACATGATCCCGGGTGAAATCATCACCGAGGCTGGCGAGGTCGAGCTGAACGCGGGTCAGACGAAGCTGGAGGTTGAAGTCGCCAACTCCGGGGACCGGCCCATCCAGGTCGGCAGCCATTATCATTTCTTCGAGACCAATCCTGCTCTTCTCTTCGACCGCGCCGCGACGTTGGGCATGCGGCTCGACATCGCCGCAGGGACGGCTGTGCGCTTCGAGCCTGGGCAGACCCGCGCGGTGACGCTGACCCCGTTCAGGGGCGCGCGGGCGGTCTATGGTTTTCGGGGCGACGTGATGGGTAGGATCTGATGGCCCGCATCTCCCGGGCGCTCTACGCCGACATGTTCGGTCCAACCGTGGGCGATCGCGTCCGCCTTGCCGACACAGAGCTCTTCGTCGAAGTGGAGCGCGATCTCACCATCTACGGCGAAGAGGTGAAATTTGGCGGCGGCAAGGTGATCCGGGACGGCATGGGCCAGTCTCAGGCCACCCGAGCGGAAGGCGCGGTGGACACCGTCATCACCAACGTCCTGATCATTGACCACTGGGGCGTGGTGAAGGCCGATGTAGGACTGAAGGACGGCCGTATTGCGAAGATCGGCAAGGCCGGAAACCCGGACGTGCAGCCGGGCGTGGACATCATCATTGGTCCCTCGACGGAAGCGATCGCTGGAGAGGGAAAAATCCTGACCGCCGGCGGCGTCGACGCCCATATCCACTTCATCTGTCCCCAACAGATTGAAGAGGCGCTCTACGCAGGGATCACCTGCATGATCGGCGGAGGCACGGGGCCGGCGCACGGAACCTTGGCCACCACCTGCACCGGGGCTTGGCATATCGCCCGGATGATCGAGAGCTTCGACGCGTTTCCCATGAACCTCGGCCTCGCCGGCAAGGGGAACGCCTCCCTCCGCGCGCCCCTGGAGGAGATGATCCTGGCCGGCGCCTGCGCGCTGAAGCTGCACGAGGATTGGGGAACGACGCCCGCCGCCATCGACTGCTGCCTCGGCGTCGCGGACGACCACGACGTGCAGGTGATGATACACACCGACACGCTCAACGAGTCAGGGTTCGTCGAAGACACCATCGCCGCCTTCAAGGGGCGCACCATTCACGCCTTTCACACGGAGGGCGCCGGGGGCGGGCACGCCCCGGACATCATCAAGGTCTGCGGCCTCGCCAACGTCATTCCCTCATCCACCAACCCGACGCGCCCCTATACTCGCAACACCATCGCCGAACATCTCGATATGCTGATGGTTTGCCATCACCTCGACCCATCGATCCCGGAGGACCTCGCGTTCGCGGAAAGCCGCATCCGCAAGGAGACCATCGCCGCGGAGGACATCCTGCATGACCTCGGGGCGTTTTCGATCATCTCGTCGGACAGTCAGGCCATGGGTCGGGTCGGGGAGGTCATCATTCGCACCTGGCAGACGGCGGATAAAATGAAACGTCAACGGGGCGCACTCCCGGGCGACGGCGCCGCGGACAATGCGCGCGTGAAGCGTTACGTCGCCAAGTACACCATCAATCCAGCCATCGCGCAGGGTCTGTCCAAGCACATCGGCAGCATCGAGGCGGGAAAGCGAGCCGATCTCGTTCTCTGGTCCCCGGCCTTCTTCGGCGTCAAGCCGGACCTCGTGCTGCTCGGCGGCGCCATCGCCGCGGCGCCGATGGGCGACCCCAACGCCTCCATCCCGACGCCCCAACCGGTGCATTATCGACCCATGTTCGCAGCCTTCGGGAAATCGCCTTCGCGTTCTTCGGTCACCTTCGTCTCGAGGGCCGCGGCCGAGGAGGGGCTGCGCGACCGGCTCGGGGTGGAGAAAGACCTCATCGCAGTCGAGAACACGCGCGGCGGTCTCTCCAAAGCGTCTATGATCCACAACAGCGCGACGCCTCACATTGACGTGGACCCTGAAACCTATGAGGTCCGGGCCGACGGCGAGTTGCTCACCTGCGAGCCGGCGGAGGTCTTGCCCATGGCGCAGAGGTATTTCCTGTTTTGATCCGCGTCGTAGAAATCCTTCACCCTGGCGCCTGGAAGGGCGCGGCGGACCAGGCGACCCTCGACTACGATGCGCGCCATCGCCGCCGGATCGTCATCACGGCGGACCATGGAACCCAATGCCTTCTGGATCTGCCGCAAGCCGCGCTGCTTCGCCACGGCGACGGCCTCAGGCTTGAGGATGGCCGCATTATCGAAGTCCTTGCTCGCGACGAGCCGCTTCTTGAGGTGCGGGCCAAGGATGCGACAGCGCTCCTTCGCCTCGCGTGGCACCTCGGCAATCGACATCTTACAGCGCAGATTGAGGCTGACCGGATCCTGATCCGACGCGACGCCGTCATCGCCCATATGTTGGAGGGCCTGGGCGCCAGGGTGTGGGATGTGACTGCGCCATTTGATCCCGAGGGCGGCGCCTACGGCGGCGCGCACCACGCCCATGACGACCATGACGACCATGACGGCGGGCGCAACCCTGGCCACGTCCATGACCATTGAAGCCCGACGCCCCGCCGCGCTCCTGCGTCTTTTGTCATGGCTTTCGCCTGCTTATCCCGTGGGGTCCTTCAGCTATTCCCACGGCCTTGAACAGGCCATTTCCGATCGGTCCATCCAGAGCGCCGACACCGCCCTTTCCTGGATTTCAACCGTGCTTGTCCATGGCGCAGGCTGGTCCGACGCTGTCTTGCTGAAAGAGGCCTACGAGGCGGCCCGCGACGACGATCGCGCCCGGCTTAGAGAGGCGTGCGATCTCGCCGAAGCGCTATGCCCGTCGCTCGAACGACGAAGAGAGACGCGCGACCAGGGCCAAGCCTTCCTCACCGCCTCTCTTATTTGGGCCGAAGCGACGGGCGAATCTCTTCCGGTCCTTGAGGCGGCGCCCTATCCCGTCGCCGTCGGCCTCTGCGCCGGCGCCGCCGGCGTGCCGTTGCCGGACGCTTTACTAGGCTTCCTGCACGCCTTCGCGTCAAACCTCGTCACTATAGCCGTTCGGGCCGTGCCGCTCGGGCAAAAGGCTGGGGTATCCATCCTCGCCCGACTGGAAAGCGCTTTAACCGCAACGGCCGCACGCGCCGCGGGCTCCACCCTCAACGATCTGGGCGGTTGCGCCCTGGGGTCGGATATAGCGTCCATGCGACACGCGACTTTGGAAACAAGGCTATTCATCTCATGAGCCAGGCGCGAGCGAGGAGAAACGGTCCCCTCAGGGTCGGCATCGGAGGACCGGTAGGATCGGGCAAAACAACGCTGACGGAGAAGCTCTGTAAAGCGATGCGCAGCCGCTACTCCCTCGCGGTCATCACCAACGACATCTACACCAAGGAGGACGCCCTCATCCTCTCCCGGCTGCAGGCCCTTCCAGAGGAGCGGATCATGGGCGTTGAGACCGGCGGGTGTCCGCACACGGCCATACGCGAGGACGCCTCCATCAACCTCGCCGCCATCGCGCAGATGAACCAACGCTTCCCGGACCTGGACGTGGTCTTCATCGAGAGCGGCGGCGACAATCTTGCGGCGACTTTCTCGCCGGATCTGGCCGATCTGACCCTCTATGTGGTGTCTGTATGCCAGGGTGAGAAAATTCCGCGTAAAGGCGGTCCGGCGATCACGCGCTCGGATCTTTTGATCATCAACAAGACCGATCTCGCCCCGCACGTCGGCGCGGACCTGTCGATCATGGCCGCCGACGCCAAACGCGGGCGAGGCGAGAAGCCCTTTGTCATGACCGATCTCTTGCACGCCTCAGGCGTGCGCGAAGTCGAGGATTTCATCATTCGACTAGGCGGCCTATCGGAACAACGGCCGCCTGAGGGTCCAGCCGGCCCAACCTAAAACAGGAACCGCGGCCAAGGATCGGCGCGGTCAAAGCACGTTTTCAAGTCGGGCGATGAGGCGGTCGACCTCTTCGACGGTGTTGTAATGCACCATCGACACCCGGACCACGCCGGAACCCGGCGCCGCCCCGATGGTTTCCACGAGCCCCCGCGAGTGGAAATCGCCAAACCGGATGCCGATGCCGGCCCCGTCGACCGCCTTGGTGATTTCAGCCGAATCTCGACCATCGACTTTGAATGAGATGGTGGGCACGCGGCGATCCCTGGCGCTATCGCGTCTACCGATGATGCGGACATCGTTGCGATCGCGCAGATAGGACAGAAGTCGCTCGCCAATGACGGCTTCATGCGCCGCTATATCGTCAAAGGCGGCGGCAAGGGCCGCCCTGTCGCCGGTTCCGCCGCCAAGGGCGTCAAAATAGTCGACAGTTGCCGCTGCGCCCCAGGCTAGTTCGTAGTTGGGGTTGCCAGGCTCAAGCTTTTGGGGAAGCTGATCTTTGCCATAGAAATAATGGTAGAGACCGTCGAGCTCCAGAAGCTTCTCGTACTTTCCGTACATCATCGCCAGATGCGGTCCGTAGACCTTGTAGAAGCTGAAAATGTAGTAGTCGACATCGAGGTCAATGACGTCAACCAGTCGGTGCGGCGCATAGGCGACAGCATCGACCACTATGTCCGCGCCGTGGGCATGGACGCGTTTGGCGATGGCGGCGATGGGATTGATTGTACCCAGAATATTGGACGTATGGGTCACCGCCACGATGCGCGTGCGAGACGTCATCAGCGCATCCAGAGTTTCGAGATCGACCTCGAGGGTGTCGCGATTAATATCCCAGACCTTTAGGTTGACGCCAAACTGCTCGAGCCACCGCCATGGCCCGATGTTCGACTCGTGGTCGAAGGCGGTGACGACGATTTCATCGCCAGCCTGCAATCGGCCCATCATGGCCCGGGCCAGATTTTGGCAGAGCGCTGTGGTGGACGGACCGATGATGATCTCTTCCGGCCTTTGGGCGCCCACGAGGCGCGCGAACTGGGAGCGCGCTTGCGCAAGCCGGCTGACGGCGCGCTGCGAATGGATGTAACTCGCTCCCGTCTGAACGCTGGTCGTCGTGAGGTAGTCGTAGACCCGATCAGCCACCGTTCTTAGGACGGCGGATCCCCCGGCGTTGTCGAAATAAACAAAGCCGTCCGAAAGGGCCGGAAATTGGCTGCGGACAAAATCGAGGTCGAGGCCCATGGGAGTCTCCAATCGGTCACAGGGGTTCTGGGCTAATGCGCAGAGGAACGCTCAGCGGCTCCACATGGCAATCTTCCGACGTGTCCTGCTCGCCGATCAGCATCAGAAAATCCCCGTCAGCGTCGAGGGCGACCATCGGCGCGTGCCAGACGGCGGGGCGATAGAGGACGCCTTGCCCCGCCTGGCCGATAAAGGCCTCAGCCTTAGCGACGTCGGGCGATCCGTCGGACGCCCGGGGCGCCATAACCACCAGGAAGGCGCGGGCGGAGATCGGGTAAAACATCTGCGAGGAATGAGGGTGTCGCTCGAAGGCCTTGACGCGAAGCGGCAAAGTTTGGGCCTGAACGCGAAATAGCGATAAGCGCGGCTGTCCCTCAAAGACAGTGAAGTCAAAAGGTAGGTCCCCTCGAAGCGCGTTCCCGTCGTTGACCGGGCGCGCCTCGTGTGGGTCGAACGCGAACACCTTGCCGAAGGGCGCGAAGCCTTTTGACGTGAGCGGGCGCGGAACGACGGTCGACATGGCGCTCAGCTCTTCAGGATCGAGTTTAGGAAGGTTCTCAGACGCGGGTCCGTGGGCGCGTCGAAAAGCGCGCTGGGCGCGCCCGCTTCGACGATCCGGCCAGCATCCATAAAAACGACGCGGTCCGCGACGCGGCGCGCGAAGCCCATCTCGTGGGTGACAATGACCAACGTCACGCCGGTTCGCGCAAGATGCTGGATGACGTCAAGAACCTCTCCGACCATTTCCGGATCGAGGGCCGAGGTCGGCTCATCGAACAAAAGAACCTTAGGCTCCATCGCTAGGGCCCGCGCAATGCCGACGCGTTGCTGTTGGCCGCCGGACAGCTGGTTTGGAAACTTATCGACCTGCTCGGCGAGACCCACGCGGATCAAGAGCTTTCGAGCCCGCGCGTTCGCCTCCTGCCACGTCAGGCCGCGCACGCGCACCGGGGCCAAGGCGACGTTTCGCACGACGCTCATGTGCGGAAAGAGATTGAAGCTTTGGAACACCATGCCGGCTTCAGTCCGCAAGCGCGAAAGGTCTTGGGGGCGCCCGGCCTCGAGACCATGCACGCGGATGCTCCCCTTATCGTGCGCCTCGAGTTGATTAACGCACCGGATCAAGGTCGATTTGCCTGAGCCTGAAGGTCCGATGATGACGACGACCTCGCCCTCTTCGACAACGAGATCTATCCCGTTCAGGGCCTTGAATGTCCCATAGGTCTTGATCAGCCCTTGAATCTCGATGATCGGCGCCATCAAGGGGTCCGCCCGAGCTTGGTTTCCGCAACGCCGACGAGGCTCACAAGCGGCAGCAAGAGAACAAGATAGATGAGGGCGGCGCTGATCAGCGGCGTCGGATTGGCGGCGAGCGCCTGGGCCTGCGTCGCCTGTTTGAGGAGGTCCGGCATCGCCACAACGGACGCGAGGGACGTGTCCTTCATCACGTTGATAGCGTTGGAGGTGAGAGGCGGAATGACGAGTTTAACCGCCTGGGGCAGGATCACGTCGGTCATCTGGCGCACCTTGCTAAGACCGAGCGCCCGCGCCGCTTCAGACTGTCCCTTCGGCACCCCCTGTATGCCGGCCCTGAGGATCTCGGCGGAATAGGCCGCCGAGACAAGGCTGAGCGCCACCGTGGCCGATGTGAAGGCGGTCAACCGCAGCCCCACGAACGGCAGCGCATAGTAGATGACGATGAGCAAGACGAGGATCGGGATCGCGCGAAACACATTGATATAACCGATGGCGACAAAGGCCACAGGCGCGGGCCCGTAGAGCCGCAGGAGCGCGAGGAGGAGACCACCGGCGGCGCCGAGGGCGATCGCCAGAACGCCCAGGCTGATCGTGATCCAAAGACCCGTCAGCAGCAGGGGCAAGGTGTCGACAAACACCTTCCAGTTCAAGAACGTCTCGAAAATCGACATGGGAAAGTCCTACAGGGTCTCCAAACCCAACGGAGGCGAGCTGAGAGGAATGAGGCCGGAAAACCCTTTGGCGGTTGGGCTTGTCCCAAGCGGAGCGATCCAGCCCCTCATAGATCGAACAATCAGAGTTTCGGCCGTTCGACAACTCTAACCGTCGTCGTCGTTGCTCCAGCCTGAACGCCGAACCATTTCTGATGCAGAGCGTTGATGAAACCTTCCTTCTTAAGCTGCGTTATGACGGCATCGACCTTATTTGCAATAGGCGCATTCTTAGCGAACATTATAGAATACTGTTCACCAGTCGTAATACGCGTGACAATTTTATAGCTGGGCTTGCCTTTTATAAAATATTGAAGAGCGGGTATGTCGCTGATGTAGCCGTCGATGCGGCCCGCCGCCAAATCGAGCATGGCGGGCGACAAACCCTCGTAACGCTGGATCGACGCAATCTTCAGTTCACTCTGATGCCGCGTCGCCCAGATATCTCCGGTCGAACCGGTGTCCACGCCGACGGTTTTGCCGGCGAGGTCCTTAAGGCCCTTCACGCCGCTCCGGGCCGTCACGGTCAGCGACTGATCGCTATCATAATAGGGCTGTGCAAAAGAGACGCTCTGAAGACGCGGCCTGGTGATGGTGATTGACGACACGGCCGCATCGATCTGGCCGGATTGGACCGCTGCAAAAAGCCCTGTGAACGGGATGTTGACGATGCTCACCGTCAGCCCGAGACGCTTTCCGATCTGGTTGACCAGATCGATCTCGAATCCGACTTTACGTCCGCTGGCGTCTTGGAATTCCCAGGGAACGTTTCCGATATTGGCGCCGACCTTCAACTCAGCCGCACTGGCCGTGAACGGCCACGAAAGACCGATCAGGACGGCGAGGACGGCCGATATGATCCCACGTGCGCGCTGCATCTCGAACCCTTGTTCAATCGCTTTGTACCGCATCGTTAGCGGTATGCGCTTTGCGATGACAATGGCGCGACGCAGCCTGGACTTTGCACCTTGCCCTTGAGACGGGTCACCGCCGCCTATCCCGTCAAGGCGGCGCCTTCTGCGCCACCTCGTGTATAGGCGATGCTAAAGCCAGCGCCTGCCTGCGAAAGGCGCCCGGATATACTTGAACGCGATGACGGGATGTTCGAATTTATTTTTCCGTGCCCAGGTAATAATCAGATCACGCCTACCTTCCTTGCGCGAAGGGTCCTCAGCCCCAGCCGAGCCGTGCCGTCAATTCGAGGGCGACGCAAACGAGCTGCAGACCTGAAGGCGCCCGCCAGAACTCGGTGCCAGAACTCGGTGCAGAACTCGGTGCAGAACTCGGTGAAGGGATAGTTGGCGACCTTCCGCTGAACCTCGGCTGCTATGTCAGTTCGAACTCCACGGAGGTAGGGCCGCCCTAAACTTGCGTCCCACGCGGTGACGGCGTCATGCCATGGGCGAACGCGCCAGCTCGATTGAAAAGCACGCGTTCGCCCACCTCAACCTTGGCGTCAGATTCCCCCTGCACCAACATGGAAAATGGATCCCCCCTGGGGGCAAGGCCGTCGGGCGTCTTGGACGAAGTGACTGACCGATCCCGCGGCGCAAATAGTTACCTTATGTTATGGCTCGGCGATGTTTGGCTGGTGGCGCGATAACCGCGCCCTTCGTCGGTGACGATCAGAGCCGGAAGCCTCGGCTTTACCTCGACCTTACGGCGCACCAGCGCCTCCTGACGGAAATCGAGGTGACGTTCACGGCCGAGGGGACAGGCGGCAGGGTCAACCTTGAGCATCGTACACTTGAGAATTGGGGTGAAGGCTCTCATCAAGCCCGTGCCTCCATCGACTCGCAAGGCGGATGGAGCGGTCTTCTTGGGCTTTACGGGGCCGCCGCCGGCGTCGGCTAATCCGCATGATCCCGAAGGGAGCGCCGCCTTAACCGGGCGACCTTCTGGGGAACGAAGGATCTAAGGCTGTTTTTGATCCAGGAGGGTCAGGACCGTCTCAGGGGGGCGGCAAAGCTTGGTTCCCAAGGGCGTCGATACGATGGGTCGGTTCACAAGCGCCGGGTGATCGAGCATGGCGTTGATGATGGCGACTTCCGTCGTCCCCGGCGCCGTGAGGCCGAGGTCTTCCGCAGGCGTTCCCTTCTCCCGCATGAGGGCCTGCGCCGGGACACCCATGTCGCGGAGCAGTCGGGTGAGGAGGGGCTTGGACCATCCTTCTTTCAGATATTCGACCACATGCGGGGCGTATCCGGCCGCCTTGATCATAGCCAAAGCCTTACGCGAATTCATGCATGCCGGGTTGTGGTAGATGGTTATGGGAAAGTCCGCGTCGCTCATGGTTGGGCTCCTTGCTGCGCCCGGCAAAGCCTGAATACCCGTCGCGGCCGAAGCGGGCGCGGGTGGGCGTGATCCGGCTCTATGCCATTGCGCCGCCGGCTGATGAAGGCGCCTCGAAATGGGGAGATTTGGACCGCGACTTTGCGCGGAGTTCCGGCGAGACGCTTGACTCTTGGAGCTCAAAATAAGAACAAAGAAAGAACATTGATCGGATCTCAGCATGGAGGCCATGACGCCTGAGCGTCCCCATCCTGCGCTTCTCGCCCTTCGGGCCGAGATCAAGGGGATCGAGACGGGCGGACGCGCATCGAGGGAGGTTCTCCCCTTCGGTCTTGACGCCATGGACCGTCGCCTTCCGGGCGGGGGCCTGGCTCTTGGCGCCCTCCACGAGGTCCTTGGAGGCGGCGCGGACGCGGTTCATGGGGCGGCCTCAAGCCTCTTTGCGGCAGGCGTAGCCGCGCGGACCCAGGGCTCGGTGCTCTGGTGCCTCGCGCGAGCCCACCTGTTCGCTCCGTCCCTGGCCCAGGCGGGGCTTTCGCCGGACCGGGTGATCTATGTGGAGGCGGGCGCGGATGAAGGGGTTTTGGAGTGTTTCGAGGAAGGACTGCGTCACGGCGGGTTAGGGGCTGTGGTGGGGGAAGTGTCCCGCCTCACCATGACGGCGTCCAGAAGGCTACAGCTTGCCTGCGAAGGCTCCGGAACCTTGGGAATCGCCTTACGCCGATGGAGAAAGCCCTCAGACGCAGCCCGGTTCGACCAACCCACAGCCTCGGTCACCCGCTGGCGCGTAAGCGCTTTGCCGTCCTCGCCCCTGCCCTCCCCGGGCGTGGGACGGGCGCGCTGGCAGGTGGAGCTGATCCGCTGCCGAGCCGGCGCTCCGGCTCAGTTTCATCTCGAAGCCTGCGATGAGACGGGTCGTCTCGCTCTACCTGCCGACCTGGCCGACGGATCGGTTCCGCAGACGCCTCGGGCGGTCCGCGCCGTCAGTTGAGACCCCCCTGGTCCTGGCCGGACGTCAGGACCGCCGGCGTCTTGTGTTGGCGTGCGACGCTTCGGCCCGCGCGTTAGGAATCCGCCCCGGCATGGCCCTAGCCCAGGCGCGGGCCATGACCGGCGCCCTTTTCACGGAGGAAGCCGATCCTCAAGGAGATCTGGCCGGCCTTGAACGCCTCGCCCTATGGGCTTTACGGCTTTACGCCCCCATCGCCGCAGCTGATCCGCCTGACGGCCTCATCATCGACGTGACCGGAGCCTCCCATCGGTATGACGGCGAGATCGGTCTTTTAGAGCACATGGTCCTAAAGCTGGAGGCGGCCGGGATAAAAGCCCGGGCGGCCCTGGCCGAGACCCGGGGCTGCGCCTACGCCCTCGCGCGTTATGGTCCGGAGCGGCTTTTGGCGGTGGAGCCTGGCGGCGCCGGACGCGCCCTCGGCAATTTGCCCGTCAGATCCCTCAGAATTTCCGAAGCCGTGGCCGACGCCCTGGGAAAGATCGGCGTGGACCGGATCTGCGAAGCCGAAGCCCTTCCCAGGGCCTCCCTTGCCCTGCGGTTCGGACATGAGCTGCTCACGCGCCTGGATCAGGCCTACGGACGAACCGCGGAGACCATCGAGCCTGTGGAGGCGCCGGAGGTGATCCAGGTCCGCCGGACCTTGCCCGAGCCGGTGGGGGCGCCCGAACCTCTGGCTCGCCTCATTCTCTCCCTCACCGTGAAGCTCTGCGCGGCTCTGGAGGAGAAGAGCCTCGGCGCCCGTCAGCTGGATCTGAAGCTGCACCGGGTGGACAACCGCATTGAAGCGGTGCGCGTCGGAACGGCCAGACCCGTGCGGGACGTCAAACGGCTGGCGCGTCTTCTTTGCGACCGGCTGGAGGACGTGGATCCGGGGTTCGGGATCGAGACCCTGGTTCTCGCCGCCCCCAGCGTCCAGCCCCTGATGTGGAGGCCTGGCGCCGGAGACCTGATCGAGCCGGCCAAGGCTGAAGTGACCGACCTCATAGACGTTCTGACCAATCGCCTGGGCGGGCAAAGGCTCTATCGCATGGCGCCGTCCGAGAGCGACGTGCCTGAGCGATGCGTCCAAAAGATCCTCCCCGCAGCGCCCCCCACCGGATCCGCCTGGCCTGGACGCTGGCCGCGACCGGCCCGTCTCCTGACCCGCCCCGAACCCATCCAGACCGTAGCTCTCCTGCCGGATCAACCTCCCGTCTCCTTCACCTGGCGCGGCGTTCGGCGCCGGGTGAAGCGGGCGGACGGCCCGGAGCGGATTTTCGGGGAATGGTGGCGCCGCGAAGGAGAAGAGGATGCGGTCCGGGATTATTTCCAGATCGAGGATGAGGCAGGGGAAAGGTTCTGGGTGTTTCGGCGCGGAGACGGCGAGCGTCCTTCGAGCGGAGACCTGTCTTGGTTTCTGCATGGTCTGTTCGGGTGAGCGAGGGCGTCGTGAGCGACGGCTACGCGGAGCTTCAGGTCTCCTCGCATTTCTCCTTTCTACGCGGCGCCTCCTCCTGCGAGGAGCTGTTTCAGCAGGCGGCGCTCTATGGCGTGAAGGCCATGGCCATCACAGACCGCAACACCCTCGCCGGGATCGTTCGCGCCCATGAAGCCGCCAAGGCCTCTGGGGTGCGCCTCATCGTCGGCTGCCGCCTCGACCTTTCCAACGGGGATGCGGTTCTGGTCTACCCTAAAGATCGGCCGGCCTACAGCCGGCTCTGCCGCCTCCTCTCCCTAGGCAAGAAGCGGGCGGGGAAAGGCCGATGTCTTCTGGACTGGCCCGACCTGGAGGCCCACGCCCAGGGCATGATCGGGATCCTCGTTCCCGACGAAGCCGATGCGGTCTGCGCCCGCGCCCTTGGACGGCTGAAACGAACCTTTTCCACCGACGCCTTTATGGCCCTCACCCTGAGGCGGCGTCCCGGAGACGCCCTCCGACTTGATCGTCTGAGCGCCCTGGCGCGGGAGAGCGGGGTCTCCGCCGCCGTCACCAATGACGTGCTTTTTCACAGTCCCGAGCGGCGCATGCTGCAGGACGTGGTCACCTGCATCCGTCATGGATGCACCATCGACGAGCTTGGATTTCGACGGGAGCGCTGCGCAGATCGCCACCTCAAGCCGCCAGAGGAGATGCGCCGGCTCTTCACCCGTCACCCAGACGCCCTCGCCGCCGTCATGACCATCGCCGAGAAATGCCGTTTCAGTCTGGACGAGCTGGCCTATCAGTATCCCCTCGAAGCCGACGCAGAGGGAGAAAGCCCCCAAACGACCCTTGAAAGACTCACCTGGGAAGGCGCGCAGGAGCGCTATCCCCAGGGCGTTCCTGCAAAGGTCGCCGCGGTCCTCCGTCACGAACTGACGCTCATCGAGACCCTCGGTTATGCGCCCTACTTTCTGACCGTGAACGCCATTGTACGCTTTGCGCGCAGTCAGGGAATCCTGTGCCAGGGGCGCGGGTCCGCCGCCAATTCAGCCGTCTGTTTCGTGCTTGGGGTGACGGCCATCGATCCGGAGCGCAACGACCTTTTGTTCGAACGGTTCGTCTCAGAGGCCCGTCGGGAGCCTCCGGACATAGATGTGGATTTCGAACACGAGCGGCGCGAGATCGTCATGCAGTGGGTGTTCGACACCTATGGGCGAGATCACGCCGCCTTATGCTCCACCGTCATCCGCTACCGAGCTCGAGGGGCGGTTCGGGATGTGGGCAAGGCCCTCGGCCTGCCTGAGGACCTGATCAAGGCCCTGTCCTCGCAGATATGGTCATGGTCTGGAGAAGGGGTGGAGCGGCGTCACGCTGAGGCGTTGAACCTTAATCTATCGGACCGGCGCCTTAGGCTCGCCCTTGAGCTGGCTCGACAGCTCCAGGGAACGCCGCGACACCTTTCTCAGCATCCCGGAGGATTCGTCCTCACCCATGACCGCCTCGACGACCTGGTCCCCATCGAACCGGCCGCCATGAAGGACCGACAGGTGATCGAATGGGACAAAGACGACATCGACGCCCTCAAATTCATGAAAGTCGACTGCCTGGCGCTTGGGATGATGAGCTGCATGCGCCGGGGACTGGATCTTCTGCGTGAGCACAAAGGGGTGAATCTAGATCTGGCCGCTATTCCGGCCGAAGACCCGCGCACCTACGCCATGATCCGCCGGGCCGACACTCTGGGGGTGTTTCAGATCGAGAGCCGCGCTCAGATGGCCATGCTGCCGCGCATCAAGCCCAGGACCTTCTATGACCTTGTGATCGAAGTAGCGATCGTCCGGCCAGGTCCCATTCAAGGAGATATGGTCCATCCTTATCTGCGCCGCCGGGAGGGTCGGGAGCCGGTGGAGTATCCCACGCCCGAGCTTCAGGCGGTTTTGGGCAAAACCCTCGGCGTGCCTCTGTTTCAGGAGCAGGCCATGCGCGTCGCCATCGAATGCGCCGGGTTTAGCCCCTCGGAGGCCGACCAGCTTCGAAGGGCCATGGCCACGTTCAAGGTCACCGGCGGGGTTTCCGCCTTCGGCCGGAAGCTGGTGGAGGGCATGACGGCGCGCGGATATAGCGAGGAGTTCGCACTAAAGACCTTCAGCCAGCTGGAAGGTTTTGGATCCTATGGGTTCCCAGAGAGCCACGCCGCCTCCTTCGCCCTCATCGCCTACGCCTCCTCATGGCTGAAGTGTTGGCATCCGGACGTGTTCTGCGCCGCCTTGCTCAACGCGCAGCCCATGGGGTTTTACGCCCCGGCCCAGATCGTCAGGGACGCCAGGGAGCATGGGGTGGAGGTTCGGCCCCTCTGCGTGAACGCCTCCCGGTGGGATTGCACCCTGGAGCCGGGCGCCGATCGAAACCGGCTAGCCGTCCGTCTCGGCTTTCGCATGACGCGCGGACTTTCAAACCGGGACGCGGGAGCGATCATCGCCGCTCGGGCCGATCAGCCCTTTGCGGGCGTGGAAGACCTTTGGCGGCGCGCTGGGGTTCCGACGGCGAGCCTGGTGAAGATCGCAGAGGCCGACGGTTTCCGCTCCGCCCTCGGGCTCGCCCGCCGCGAAGCGCTCTGGGCCATCAAGGCCCTGAGGGACGAGCCCCTTCCCCTGTTCCAGGCCGTTCCTGAGGTTCATGAGCCTTTGGCGACCCTCAAACCCATGACGGCCGGTCGGGAGGTGGTGGAGGACTATGGCCATGTGGGCCTCAGCCTCCGGGCCCACCCCCTCTCCTTCCTCAGGCGCGATCTCGCTGGCGAGGGATATGAGACCTGCGCGGCGGCGGGCGGTTCGCGGGATGGAAGGGCGTGCAAGCTGGCGGGCATGGTGCTCGTGCGCCAAAAGCCGGGATCCGCCAAGGGGGTGATGTTCATCACCCTCGAGGATGAGACCGGAGTGGCCAACCTTGTTGTCTGGCCCAGTCTTTATGAGAAGCAGAGGCCCCTGATCCTGTCCTCCTCCATGCTGGGGGTTTCGGGACGCGTCCAGAGGGAGGGCGACGTAGTCCATGTGGTGGCGTATCACCTAAAGGATCTGTCCGGAGCCCTGGCGAGCGTCGGAGGGCGGGACGCCCCCTTCCCCCTTCCCCATGGACGAGGAGACGAATTCCACCGCGGCCCCAGTCCGCCTGATCCTCGCGAACCGGCGATGAAGCTCGGCCGGGGGCGAGACGTTTCAGAAGAGGCGCGCGGGGGCGGCGAGGCCATAAGGGTTCGCACCCGGGATTTCCGATGAGGAAGGACCCTGGCGACGCAAACGCCTAGGTCAGCGGCTCGACTCCCAAAGGCTGCGAAGCTGACGGGCCAAACGCTCGTCGTCCGTGCGCAGATCGATGGTGCTGCCGTACTCAACGCCCACATAGGGCATCTTGCGCCAAATGACATGGCAGGCGTGGGCCAGACCGGCCTTACGATCGATGAGCGTGAAGTTTCGCGGGATCAGCCCCACGTCGCCGAACCGCAACTTGGCGCCGGTATCCGAGCGATTGGAGATGGTGACCGACCGCCCCGTCTCCTCGCCGGGAAACAGGACCAGTCCGGCGAGGATGGTTTTCTGCCGGCTGCTGCTGCGACGTTCCTCCCCGAGAACTCGCACCTCAGCGCGGCGATCCTCGACCTCAGCGTCTTGCTGATTGTGAGTTTTTAGCATTGTCCACCCAAGTCGTCCGCTTACATCGTACTAAAGTGGTATTAAGCAGTCTTTACTCCCCAATTCTCGCTCGGCGCGCAAATCAACGCCGCAAGGGGTGGCGGGGCTTTCAAAGGTGAGGGATGGTTGAAGCCTGCGACGCCGGGGACGGTCCCCAGCCCAGGGAGACGCGACGTGACCCGAGACGACCTGACCGAGAAACTCTCAGACATCAAACGGGAGAATAACTGGACCTGGAGCTGGATCGCCGAACAGATAGGCGGCCTTTCCCCCATCCTGATCACCGCCGCCCTGCACGGTCAGATGCGTCTGCCCAAGGCTCAGTGCGCCCGGGCGCGGGATCTGTTCGGCCTCACCCTCGCCGAAGAGCGCCTCCTGCACGAGCCGCCCTACCGGGGCTCCCTCCCCTCCCTGCCTCCGACGGACCCGCTCGTCTACCGCTTCTATGAGCTTGTGTCGGTATACGGCACGACCTGGAAGGCGCTCATCGAGGAGGAGTTCGGAGACGGCATCATGTCGGCGATCGATTTCGACATGAGCCTCACCCGCGAACCCGACCCCAAGGGCGACCGGGTCCGCATCGTCATGAGCGGGAAGTTCCTGCCCTATCGCTATTACGGCGCTGAGGGCGACACCCCGTCCCTGGGCTATAAGGAAGAGTGAACCGTCCGGCCGTGACGAACCTTGAACGTGCTTCGAGGGCGAGCCTCTACAGGGCCGAGGCCTCACGCTCCCTCGCCGGGCGCACGAGGCGCGCCACCCGGGCCAGGAGAAGCTCAGACTTGAAGGGCTTGGCGAGATAATCCCGCGCGCCCAACGCCAGGGCGTCGCGCACGTCGTCAGGGCGGTTTCGGGCGCTGAGGATCAAGGTCGGAACGCGCAGATGCGAGGCCATGCGCCGCATCTGCGCGAGAACCTCAAAGCCGTCCTTGCGGGGCATGTTGATGTCGAGAACCAGGGCCGCCGGCCGGACTTCGGGGAGACGCTCCAGGCACTCAAGGCCGTCCCGGGCGACGAAACAGTGATAACCAGCCAGATCCAGACGGGTGGAGATGAGATCCAACAGGCTCGGATCGTCGTCAGCCACAAGAATGCGCTTTTGCGCCCTATCCATGGGGAGCCTCCAACGCTTGCAAGCGCAAAAGCCCCACGCCGGGCGCGCGCCGCCGCAACGGGCCGCCATCGCTTACGCAGAGAGAAGCCCGCAACGCCCATCGTTCCTGAGCGCCTGTTTTCAGGCGCAGATCGAGTGTGTCGCACCAACGGTAAAAAACCCCTTTACCTTCGAACATAAGGGGCGCCTGGGACTCAACGTCGCTCAGCCTCGGCGAGGAACCTTTCGAGCTCCGTCTTCCAAAGCGCCGCGTCGTCGGGGACGCCGTTGGCGCGGGGCCTCTCGGACGGCGCAAGCAGGATGTAGCGCGCGCGCGCCATGCGCCGGGCGAGACGATCGGCGACGCCGAGTTCAGGCGGTGTGGAGAAGTCGTCGGCGGCGTTGATCCAAAGCACCGGCGCGGTGATGGAGGGCAAGCGGGAGAGGGGATTGTAGTTGCGTCCGGCGTTCAAGGCGAAAATCAGATCATTGGCGTCCGCGCGCCCGACCGAGCGGCTGAGGGACGCTTCAAGGCCCTTGTCGGCGGCGATCCGCGTGGGAAAGGCCTTTTGCAGACTGGCGGCGCTTGACGCCATGATGAACAGGAACTCATCCGCCAGACGAAGCCCTGCGGCTGGGGGCGAGCGGTAGGCGCCGTTCCGCCAAGCGGGATCCGTGCGGATGGCGTCGATAGCCATATCCTGCACCATGCGTGTGCGCCCAGCGACCTCAATGGGTAAGCAAGCCATGGGCGCCAGGGCGTCAGCGAAGGCGGAAAAGGTCTCGCCCCAGACGAAGGTCTGCATGCACCCCATGGCCGAGCCGAGGATCAGGCGGAGGTGGTCCACGTGAAGCGTCTGAAGCAGCATTTCATGTTGCGCCAGGACCATGTCGTCCACGTCATAGGCCGGAAAGCGCATGCGCAGACCATCGGAGGGTTTGCTGGATCCCCCATGGCCTATGGCGTCCGGCACGATCAGGAAATACTTCTGGATATCCAGCGGTTGACCCGGACCGAAGAGGACGTCGGCGAAGGTTGGGGAGAGGAACGCGGATCCGTCCGAACCGGCGGCGTGGAGGAGAAGAACCGCATTGTCGACCCGCCCAGCGGCGTCCCTGTGGAGGGAGCCGAGGGTGAAGTAGTGCAGCCGCAGGACGCCCATGGTTTCGCCGGTCTGAAACCGGAAATGTCTGAGATCCGCCATGCCGTCGCGGACCGGCCAGCGTGCGCTGATAGTCGACCAGGCGGCCTGTCTCAGGCGGGTCGCGTTCCACCAGGCCGGCAGGCCGAAGGCCAGAATGAGCAACCCCGCCGCAGCGGCCACAATCCAAGACCGGCGGTTCATCCCGCAGCGCGCCTGAGGCCGCCAAGACCGAGGAGAACGCCCTTCTTCACCTTGGCAAAGCACCTCCCCGGGGCGCGGCGTCGTGCGACCGTTTCTCCCGGGCACCCTAGGGTGAGTCCCACCCTTAAGTCACCCTCGCCCCACCCTCGCCCCACCCCTGTCCCCGCGCCGCTCAAGGGGCGTAAGCTGACCTCCCGATCCGCACCCGGTCTGGAGTTAGTCCGATGAAAGCGATGCGCCTTCGTGCGCCGGCCGGCCTCGCCAATCTGGTCCTTGACGATCTTTTGGACCCAGGCCCGCCTGGCCCCGGGCAGATCCGCGTGCGCCTTCATGCGACCTCTTTGAACTTCCACGACCTCGCTGTCGTCATCGGCGCCATCCCGACCATCGCCCATCGCATCCCCATGTCCGACGGAGCCGGCGTGGTCGAGGCCGTGGGTGAGGGCGTTGTCGATTTCGCCGTCGGCGACGCGGTGGTGTCCTGCTTTTTTCCTGGATGGCTGGAGGGTGCGGCCCGCATCGGCGACTTCTCAACGACGCCGGGGGACGGGGTCGACGGCTACGCCCGCCAATGGGTCGTCCGCGAGGCGGGCGCCTTCACGAAAGCGCCCGCCGGCTACAGTCACGCGGAGGCTGCGACCCTGACGACAGCGGGCCTCACCGCCTGGCGAGCCCTTGTGGTCGAAGGCGGATTGAAGGCGGGAGACACGGTCCTGACCTTAGGTACCGGCGGCGTGTCCATTTTCGCGCTTCAACTTGCTAAGGCCATGGGCGCGCGGGTGGCGATCACCTCGTCCTCCGACGCTAAGTTGGAGCGCGCCCGCGCCCTCGGCGCGGACTGCGTCTTGAACTACCGCACCTGTGAGGATTGGGGCCGACCAGCCAGGGACTGGAGCGGCGGCTTAGGCGTGGACCACGTGATTGAACTCGGGGGACCGGGCACCCTGCCCCAATCCATCGAGGCGGTGCGCGTTGGCGGCCACATCGCCCTCATCGGCGTGCTTACAGGCCGGGGCGGCGATGTTCCTACCGCGTTTCTCATGGCGCGTCAGGCCCGGTTGCAGGGCATCGTCGTGGGGTCGCGGCGTCACCAGACGGACATGGTCAAGGGTCTCGAGGCCCTGAACCTGCACCCGGTCATCGACCGAAGCTTCACCCTTGAAAGTCTTGGCGAGGCGTTCGCTTACGAGGCCTCCGCCGGCCATTTCGGCAAGATTGTTGCGGAGTATTAGACCCGTCTCGCCGGACCGGCTTGCCGGGGGCGGCGCCTGAAGCCTAGGGTTTGGCGAGGCGGCGCGCCCAGGGCGTTACGGCCCAAGGAGAAAGAGACGTCGCTCCAAAAGATGGGAGGCGGACATGGCGGAACTAGACGGTCGGGTGGCTCTGGTCACTGGGGCGTCGCGCGGGATCGGCGCGGCGTCAGCCAGAGCCCTGGCGGCGGCTGGCGCCCGGGTGGTGGCCACGGACATCGAGGCGCCTGACGAGCTCGCCCGAGCCGTAGGCGGACTGGCCCTGGCCCTCGACGTCACCCAGGAAGACTCCTGGATCAAAACCCTCGCCCACGTGGCCCAGGAGGTGGGCGGGCTGGACATCTTGGTGAATAATGCGGGGCTGCTTTTGGTCAAGCCCGCCACCACGACCACCCTTGAGGAGTGGCGCCGCATCCAGTCGGTCAATGTCGAGGGCGTTTTTCTGGGCTGCAAGCACGCCGTCCCTCGCATAGCGGAACGCGCCGGGCGTTGGCCAGGCGGCGGCGCCATCGTCAATCTTTCCTCCGTCGCTGGGATGGGCGGCGGTCCCCTGATGAGCGCCTATTGCGCGTCCAAGGGCGCCGTACGCCTCATGACCAAGGCCTTGGCCCTTGAGTTCGCCGCCGCAAAGGTTCGGGTAAACTCAGTGCATCCGGGCGTGATCGACACGGCCATGGGCGAGGATCTCGCCAAGGATCTGGCCCTGGCCCAAGGGGTCGGCGGCAATGAGGCGCGTGAAGCCTTGGTCCAGCTACATCCGCTGGGACGGATGGGCGATGCGAAAAACATCGCCGACGCGGTCACTTTCCTGGCGTCCGACCGTGCGGCGTTTATTACGGGAACCGAACTCGTCGTCGATGGCGGAATGACCGCGAGATAGAGCGTCCTCGTCCTTGCTTGTTTGCCGCCTTTGAACGCACGCGCAAGGCCTGACACCCCTTTGCCCTGGCTTATGGCGGGCGGGTTTCGGGGACGAGCGTGGAGGCCGCTAGGCGCGGGGTGAAAGTCCACGTCTAGCAGACCAGGGTTTTATTCCGCGCGGAAACTAAGGCCCGGGCCGCCTCTGAAAGTAATTTCGTCAATACGCACTCTAAAGGATCGCCTCGGAGTCACCGCAAACACATCGATCCTACGATTTACCTCACGGAGAGGCTTGCGTTCTCGCAAGCTGTTGGAATTTAACATAAAACCAATATTGACCTAGCCACGTGGGGTGGTTAGCCAGCCCGATAGCGTTTAGATGGCCGCACATCCCCGCCATGGACTGGCGCAGGGAGTGTGGGCGAAAGGATCCTAGGTTTGGCGAATCACCGCGGAGCGGACCAATTCCAAAGTCTGGATGTCGCCAGCAAGGTTCCAGCGGCGACCCTCATGTTTTGGATTGTCAAAATCTGCGCCACGACCGTGGGCGAGACCGGCGGCGACGCCGTGTCCATGTCCTTAAAACTGGGCTACGCGGCGGCCACGTCTCTCTTTCTCGTCTACTTCGCCGTGGCTTTGACGGCCCAGGTCAGGGCGCGGCGGTACCACCCGTTGCCCTACTGGCTCCTGGTGGTGGCGACGACGACGGTGGGGACCACCACGTCGGACTTCATCGACCGTAGCCTGCATCTCGGCTATGTCGTCTCCTCCGCCGGACTGTTGGCCCTTGTTCTTATCCTCCTCGTCTCATGGCGTCTGGTGTGCGGACGCATCGCCTCAGACCACGTGCTCGGGGGGCGCGAGGAGGTCTTCTATTGGGTGACCATCTTGGCCTCCAACACCTTGGGAACCGCCCTGGGGGATTTCGCCGCCGACGACGAGGGGTTGAACCTCGGTTTTGAGCGCGGCGCGCTCATGTTCGGAGCCGTTATCTTGGTTATCGCAGGCCTCAGCCGTCTGAAGGCGGCGCCCAAGACGCTCCTCTTCTGGGCCGCTTACGTGCTGACCCGCCCCCTCGGGGCGACCCTTGGAGATACCCTGACAAAGGGCCGCGACGAAGGCGGTTTCGGCCTCGACCGGTTTCTAGCTACGGGGACCATCGCCGGAGTGATGGTCCTTTTGATTTTCGCCGCGGCCGGTCTTCGCAATCCGTCCGTTGCGGCCCCCCGTCCCACAGGCGGAACGGAACCTCAAACCTAGAAGGCCCCAGCGCTCATGATCCATAAAATCGCCTTCGCCGGTCTGGCGGCCGTCCTCGCTGCCGGAGCGAGTACAGCCCAAGCCGCGCCGGCCTACACCCTGATCAAAACCATCGCCCTCGGCGCTCCAGACCACTGGGACTACGTGCACTTCAGCCCCAGGACAAACCAGGTTTATATCGCGCACGGGGATCAGGTGGCCGTGGTCGACGGCGTAACCTTGAGCGTCGTCGGAGCCGTTCGCGGGGTGTCCGGCGGAACCCATGGCGTCGCCATCCCCGCAGTCGGCGCCGTGGGCTTCACTGACGATGGCGAGCATGGGGCCGCGGTGGCCTTTGACCTCGCCACCCTGAGGGTCGCCAAAACCCTGCCTACGGCGCCAGACGCGGACGGCATGGCCTTCGACCCGAAGAGCGGTAATGTGTTCGTGGTCGCGGGCGACTCGATGTCCGTCAGCGTGGTTGATCCGGCGCGGGACGAGGTCAAGGCGACGGTGAGCGTCGGCGAAAAAATGGAGTTCCCCGCCGCCGATGGCGCGGGTGCGCTGTTTATCGCCGGCGTCGAGAAAAAAGACCTTCTGCGTTTCGACACGAAGACCAACACCGTGACGGCCCGGTGGCCGGCGCCGGATTGCGAACGCCCCCACGGGCTCGCCGTCGACCCGGCGCACCGACGCATCTTCATGGGCTGCGTCAATAAGCTCATGATGGTCATGGACGCCGACAGCGGAAAGATCGTGGCTGAACTTCCCATCGGACGCGGTAGCGACGCCATTGCGTTCGACCCGGTGCGTGGACGGGTCTTCAGCTCAAACGGCGTCGACGGCTCCATCACCGTCTACGAGGAGACCGCGCCTGACGGCTATACTCGCCTCGACGACGTCTCAACCGCCGTCAGCGGCCGGACCATGGCCGTCGATCCCAAGAGTGGTCGACTGTTCGTGGTGGCCGCCGACACCGATCCTAGCCCGACGCCTGGCGGGCGACCGCGCGCGCGACCTGGCACCACCCACCTCCTGGTCCTGGCGCCCACATCTTGATCTAAGCGGGCCGTTCACATCCCCCCGCACTGCGCCATGGGGATGTGAAGGCGCTATCTTGTCCGGCATGCGGGTGTTTATGTAAGAGTCGCTCCAAGGGAGAGCGTGGGGCATGGTGAGAGGCGTCCTCGGGCGGTGTGTGGCGTTTGCGGCGGCCCTGGCGAGCTTCACCGCTGCGGACCAGGGGCTGGCCGCCCAATGCAAGTTGCTGAAGATCGCCGATCTTCCCGTCTCGATGATCGATTTTCAGCCCCGCGTCGCCGCCAAAATCAACGGTGCGGACGTCCTTTTCCTCGCTGACAGCGGAGCCTTCTACAGCGCCATACCGCCCCCCAACGCCGCAGCGCTGCATCTTTCCACCTATTCGGCGCCCTTTCAGCTTTACATCACCGGCGTGGGTGGAGACGCCGACGCCATGGTGACGCGTGTCGACAAGCTGACCCTGGCCGGCAGCGACATCAGGCATGTGGAGTTCATTGTCGCCGGAAGCGGCGTGGGTATGGGAGCCACAGGCCTCCTCGGCGAGAACATCCTCGGGTTGGCGGACGCAGACTATGATCTGGCCCATGGATTGATCCGGCTCGTGAAACCCGATGGCTGCGACAACCTTGCCCTGGCGTACTGGACGCGGGACGGCGCCTACGCGGAGACCACCCTCCTCCGGCCGCGGGACGAAGATCCGCGCTTTAGCCGCCTGACACCTTCGCCAAGGGCCGAGGCGTTTGTGAACGGTAAGAGCATTCGCGTCATGTTGGACACCGGCGCCTCCACCTCCGTCATGTCCCTGGAGGCCGCGCGGCGCGCCGGCGTGACGCCGCAAAGCCCTGGGACGACGCTCGGGGGCGCCACCTTCGGCGTGGGCCGTCACGCCGACCGATCCTGGATTGCGACCTTCTCAAGCTTCAAGATAGGGCCTGAGGAGATCAAGAACGCCAAGATCAGGATGGCCGATATCAGCCTCGGCGACGTCGACATGCTTTTAGGAGCGGACTTCTTCCTGGCGCACCACGTCTTCGTCTCCAACAGCCAGCGGAAAATATACTTCACCTATAATGGCGGGCCGGTGTTCAACATCCGCGGCGCGGCCGCAGGCGGCGCCGTGGCCAGCGCCGCAGGCGGGGGTAAGCTGGATTTGGGCGACGCCGATACCTTGGCGCGCCTTGGCGAGGCGGCCCTGTCGCGGGGGGAGACCCAAAGGGCGCTGTCAGATCTCCTGCGCGCGCACCTTCTAGAGCCCCTCGAAGCCCGCTACGATTATCAGCTGGGCCGCGCCCATCTAGCGGCCAACGAACCGGTGTTGGCTGGCGCCGATTTCGACGAAGCGGTGACGTTGAAGCCGGATTACGCCGACCCGCGTTTAGCCCGCGCCCAGATGCGCCTGGCCCGGCACAACGCCGCCGCCTTGGATGATTTGGACGCCTTGAGCCTGTCCCTCCCCAAACAAGCGGACATGAGGCTGGTGCTTGCGGACGCGTTCGACAAGGCCGACAAATTCGAGAAGGCGGTGGCGGAATTTGATCTCTGGATCAAGAACCATTCTGAAGACGCCCGTCTGGCCTCCGCCTATGTCGGGCGGTGTTGGGCCAAGTCCCAGATCGGGGCCGACTTGCAGGGCGCCCTCTCCGATTGCGCCCGCGCCTCTCATTTAGGGGCGAGCGGTACGGATGAATTCCTCGCTGTCCGTGGGCTTGCAAAGCTGCGCCTCCACGATGACCCAGGGGCGCTTAAGGACTATGACGCAGCCCTTGCGCTCAACCCTAAAAACGCCTGGGCGCTTTACGGCCGCAGCGTCGTCAAAACCCGTCTAGGCCTGCCCAACGCCGACGCCGACCGCGAGGCGGCCACAGCGATCCTCCCTCGGATCGCCTTAATCTGGAAACGTCGAGGCTTAACCACCTAGGGGCGCGCGGCTCCTCACGGCGAGGGCTCGGTCGCAGCGCCCTTAATCCCGCCGGGCCAGAAATTGAATCTCGGGCCCTTTATGAATGAAGAAAGCGCCCTCGAGGGTGCCGGGCGCATCGCCCAGCACCGCCCATCCTCGTCCTGTCGCCACGCCAACGCCGTCGGCTCCGTCCCAGGTGAACTCGGCCGACTCAACCCCGTCGCGGGTGCCGTAACGCACATCAAGCTCGCCAACCACAAGGCCGAACGAGAAGCTTCCGTCGAAATGGGCGTCAAACGTCACATTCGGCGGTTCATAGGCCCAATGCAGGTCTCCGCGAGTGAGCCCGGTGACCTCAACAATGCGCCAGCGACCGAGGAACACGTCCGGGGGATGTTCGCCGTCATCCACAGCCTTCGCCAATCTATCCCCCCGAGCGCCACCCGGGGCGACCACACCAGAGCCAGGGCGGGTCATCAATGGCGTATGACACGAGAAGACGCCTCCCATTGAAATGTTAGATTCACCCCTACATGGCGCAATTCAACAGATAAGCGCGCTCTAGAGGATGTCGCCGACACTACGCCTCGCGGCGGACCTCGCCGAATAATAATCCGTGTACGGAAGTCGATGTGACGCCGCTTAGAAATTAGGTCGGCCCAACGCTCTCTTCCAGGCGGCATGCGGCCGCTCGGATCGTCGCGCTAAACCTCGCCGGCGCCGTCAGGTGCGCCAGAATGCGATGAGAAGACCGCCCGAGGCGATCAGTCCTCCTCCCACGAGGACAGGAAGGCTGGGCCGAACGCCGAAAACAACCAGATTCACCGCCTGGGCGATCAGGAAAAACAGGGTGACGTAGATGCCGAGGAGACGACCAAAATCCCAGGCCGGGGCGTTCACCAAAAGGCCGTAGCTGAATAGGACCGCTGCTCCGGCGAGGAAGAATCCCAGGCGGAGTTCGCCGACGCGGGTCTCCAGGCCGAGGCGGACGAGGGCGTCGCCTGAGGCCTCGAGCACAGCGGCGAGGAGTAATAGACCATAGGCGATAGGGGGGTTCATGGGCGTCTCGTCGAAGGTCTTGCCGTGACAGCGTTGCTCGAACTCCCTTCCGAGGGGAAGTCTTGATTTGACCTATTGAGGGTCCGGGAAGAGCGGTTGGCGCGTGTGGACCCAAGACGCGGCGAAGATGCTTGTCTGGGCGCTGGTTTTTCCCGCCAACACCCTCGCCGGACGGAGCGGGATGAAATCCCGCTTCGCAGGGGGCGGCGTGAACGGTCGGCGGCCGTTTCTCTATATCCCCGACGCCGTCTATGAGGCGCCCTCCACGCGCGCGACGCCGACCGCTCCCAAGAGTGCGCGGTGGGCGAGGCGGCGTTCGACCGCATCATGGGGCCTCATGGCCCGCGCCGGCGAGGGGTTCACGCCCGTGCGCCAGGCGTGCCCTGGGCCGTCGCCATACCCGCTAGGCTCTCCCGTCAGCTCCTACTTCACCCGAATATAGCGGCCGTAGAATTCACCCGCGGCCAACTCGGACATCACGGGATTGCGGCGGTTGGCCGCCGAATAGGATGGCGAGCTATGGATGCGGACATAGACGTCCGCCGATGGCCAGTCCGACGTCATCATGTAGTTGAACTGGCCGTATTTTCCGACAAAGAGCTTGTAGAGGTGGTAGGCGCAGGCGCTGCATCCCTCCTGGGCGAGGGCGCGGTTGAAGTCATCCACCGCGGCGGCGAGGGCGGGTTCCTGAAAGGGCGAAACCACGAGCATGTGGACCGTCTTGAACGGCTGATTAGGAACAGACGGTTGAGCCTCTTGACCAAGGGCCGCGGCCCCCGAACCAACGCTAAGGGCGAGGGCGCACATCACGGTTTGATATCTTGTCATCACCATGGCCTCCGGGGACTTTCACCGCGATGCTATCATCGCTTTTGGCGGGAGAGCCGTCCTTACGCAACCTCCACGGCGCCAATGGTGGCGATCCGCGCGGGTCCCAAGGCGACGCATGCCCTCTTGTGAGAGATGGCGGGGTCTCCCCCGCGCCGTCGCCCCATCGCGCCGCCTTGACTTCATCCCGCCCAAGGCCGTTGCATAAGAAGGGCCGCCCTGGGCGGCAGTTAGACCTTAAACGGGATGGCGCGCCATGACCGCACCCGCCAAGCGATCCTGGACCTACGCCAAGGGACTTCATGACCTTGGCGCGGGCGTCTTCGCCTATCTCCAACCCGACGGAGGTTGGGGCTGGTCCAACGCCGGGCTGATCGTCGACGGGGACGATTCGCTCATCGTCGACACCCTCTTCGATATGCCCCTGACCTGGGAGATGCTCGCCAGAATGCGCGACGCCACGGGGCTTTCGGGCGAGGACATCCGCGTCGTCGTCAACACCCACGCCAACGGAGACCACACCCACGGCAACGGGTGCTGCACGCGCGCGCAAATCCTCGCCTCCGCCGCCAGCGCCGCGGAGATGGACGAGCTTGGTCCCCACGGACTGGCTCAGTTTATGGCCGCTGCGCCGTCGATGGGCCAAGCCGGGGCGTATTTGATGGATATATTTGGTCCATTCGATTTCGCTGGCGTCATCGAGCGAAAACCGACGCGGACCTTCACGGGAGAGCTTTTCCTGAAGGTGGGCGACAAGCCCGTCCACCTCATTGAGGTCGGACCCGCCCATACCCGAGGCGACGTCCTCGTCCACCTCCCTGGCGAACGGAAGGTGTTCACAGGGGATATTCTGTTCATCGATGGGACGCCCATCATGTGGGCGGGGCCCGTAGGGAACTGGATCGCGGCGTGCGATCGGATCATGGCCATGGACGTAGACGTCATCGTTCCGGGCCATGGCCCCCTCACGGACAAGGCGGGCGTGGCGCAGGTTCGTGCGTATCTGACTTTCTGCCAGGAGGAGGCGAGAAAGCGATTTGACGCCGGCCTCAGCGTGCGCGACGCCGCCCATGACATCGCCCTTGGCGATTATTCCAGCTGGACGGACGCCGAACGGATCGCCGTCAACGTCGACACCCTTTATCGCGAGTTTCGCAACGACGGCTCTCAGCCCAACGTGGTGGAGCTTTTTGGGCTGATGGCGGAGCTGCGCCGGTGACGCGACTTCAGGGCGACGACCTCTCTTCGAACCTGATCGCGCCCGACGGGGGCGCTCTGTGACGGATCGAGCCCGACGCCAGCCCTCCCTCTTTTTGGGGCATGGCAGCCCGATGGAGGCCCTCGGCGGGCGCTACGCGGACGTCTGGAGGGGGATTGGCGCCGCCATGGACCGACCTCGGGCCATTCTTATGGTGTCAGCCCATTGGTTCATGGATGGGTCCCAGGTGACCGCCATGGCGCAGCCGAGGACGATCCATGACTTCTATGGTTTCCCAGAGGCGCTCTATTCCCTCCGCTACCCTGCTCCAGGCGATCCTGACCTTGCAGCCGGTATCGCCCGAATCCTTGCGCCCCTGTCCGTCGCCCAGGATTATGCATGGGGGCTCGACCACGGCGCCTGGTCGGTGCTTTTGCATCTTTTCCCGGAAGCGGACATCCCGGTGGTCCAGCTCAGCATCGACCGGACCAAGCCAGGCCAGTTCCATTTTGACGTCGGTCGGCGCCTGCGAGGTCTGCGCGACGAGGGCGTGCTCATCGTCGGTTCAGGAAATATCGTCCATAATCTCCACGCCGCCGTCAGATCGTCCCAAGCGCCGCCCGCCGACTGGGCCGCGCGGTTCAACGCGAGCGCCAGAACCGCCCTCGCCCAAGGGCGCTGGGACGAGCTTGTGAACTATGAAGGGCTTGGACCGGACGCTCGCAGGTCAATTCCGACCCCGGAGCATTACCTTCCTCTGCTTTACGTCCTCGGCGCGGCGTTCGAGGGCGAGACAGCGTCCTTCTTCAACGACGACATCGCCTTTTCCTCTATCAGCATGCTAGGCGTCGCCTTGGGCCTAGACGTCGTCGCCGTCGGCGATTGAACACGGTCTGTCGTCGACACCGCTTGACGTCGTCTTTCGAGGGAAGCCTTAGGCGTCTTTTTCAGAACCCTCTGTAACGCGCGCCCCCGGAAGGTTCCAGCGGTAGCGGATCGCCAGCAGGCGAACGCTGAAACAGACCGTCGCCCCCGCCAAGGTCGCCGGGACTGCGGGCCAGTCGGCCAGACGCCCGCACGCCACAACCCCGCTCCCGGCGAGAGCCGCGAGGGCGTAGAGATCCCTTTGCAGAACCACAGGCGTTCTGGCCACGAGGAGGTCTCGCACGATTCCGCCTCCGATTCCGGTCAGCATGCCCATGAGCGCCGCCATGAGGGGATTGAGGCCGTAGGCGAGGGCCTTCTCGGCTCCCGCAACCGCGAAGAGGGCGAGACCGGCGGCGTCGATCAGCAGGATCGCCCGTCGAAGGCGCGCGACGGGCCGATAGCCCACAAAGGTCAAAAGGCCCGCCGCCATGGCCACGAGGAGGTAGCGCCAGTCGCTGAGCGCTGCGGGCGGCACTGCGCCAATAAGCACGTCCCGCGCGACGCCGCCCATGCTGGACGCCACGAAGGCCAGGACGAGAACCCCAAACAGATCTAGCCGACGCTGAACGCCCAGCATGGCTCCGCTGATGGCGAACACGAAGGTCCCTGCAAGATCAAAGGCCAAGAGAAGGCCATGGACCGCCGTTTCTTCAAGGTGCAAGCGCAGCGACAGGACCGGAGGATGAAGGTGAAAAGCAACCCCCGCCCTGGCCCATCCCGAGGCGGCGAGGTTCACCAGACGTGCACGCGCTGATCAGGGGGAAGGAAAAGGGCGTCGCCAGGCTTCACATTGAACGCGGCGTACCAGGCGTCGAGATTTCTGACGATGCCGTTGACCCGATAGGCCTCCGGACTGTGGGGATCGGAGAGGAGCTGTGCACGCAGGGCGCCCTCCCTCTGCTTCCCCTGCCAGGACTGGGCATAGGCGATGAAGAACCGCTGATCGCCCGTGTAGCCGTCGATGACAGGGGGTTCGCCGTGGCGCGACACATAGAGCTTGTAGGCGGCGTAGGCGGCCTCCAGGCCGCCGAGATCCCCAAGGTTCTCTCCCAAGGTCAGCTGACCTTTAATATGCACGCCCGGTATAGGCTCATAGGCGTCGAACTGGCGCACAAGGTTCTGCGCATGGGCGGTGTAGCGATCGGCGGAGGCCTTGGTCCACCAGTCGCGCAAACGTCCCTGGGCGTCGAACTGGCGCCCTTCGTCGTCGAAGCCATGGCCCATTTCGTGGCCGATGGTGGCGCCCGTTTCGCCATAGTTCACCGCCGGGTCGGCGGCGGCGTCGAAGAAGGGCGGCTGCAGCTGGGCGGCGGGGAAGGTCACCTGGTTCATGGTCGGGTCGTAGTAGGCGTTTACCGTCTGGGGCGTCATGTCCCAAAGGGTGCGGTCAACAGGCTTGCCCAGGCGAGAGAGTTTAAGGCGCCATTGGAACTCCGACGCGGCCATGGCGTTGGCGAGGGGATCGGTGCGGCTGACGCGGAAACCTGAGTAGTCGATGTACTTGGACGGGTGGCCCACGCGGGGCTCGAAGGTCGCGAGCTTCTCGAGGGCCGCCTTGCGCGTCTCCTCATCCATCCAGGCGGCATGGCGGATCTTCTCCGCATAGGCTGACCTTAGGTCAGCAATGAGTTCCGCCACCTGGCGATCGGTGTCCGCCGACCACCGCCGCTGGACGTAAATCTGCCCGACAGCCTCGCCGAGGTTTGCGTCGAGGAGACGCACGCCGCGTTTCCAACGCAGACTTTGGATCTTCACGTCCCGAAGCGTGTGGCTGTAGAAGTCAAAATGCGCCTGATCGAATGCGGCGGGTAGGAACTGGGCGTGGTCGCTGATGAAGCGGAACGCCAGATAGTCCTTCCAGGTTGTCAAAGGGACGGACGCGATCTTGAGGCCGGCGGCCGTCACGGCGCTCGGCTCGCCCACGTCCACGATAGGCATAGCGGCCAAGCCGATGTGCGCGAGGGTCGCGGTCCAGTCGAACTGAGGCGCGAGGGCGGCGAGCTGCGCCCGGGTCATGGGATTATAGGTCGCCACAGGATCGCGCCGGCGTTCAGGCGTCCATTGGTCCTTTGAGAGGTCGGTCTCGAGGGCCAGGATCCGGTCGGCCTTGGCTTCGGCGTCCGGAGCGCCCGCGAGGCTGAAGATCCTTGCGATATAGGCGTGATAGGCGGCTCTGATCGCGACGTACTTCTGACCGGGCAGGAGGTAATAGTCCCGCGTGGGAAGACCCAGCCGCGCTTGGCCCGCGCCGACAGTGTACTGGGTGGGATCCTTCTCGTCGGGCTGCACGTCGATGTAGACGGGGCTAGCGTACCCGGGCTCCGCCATGAGCGCGACCAGTTGGCCCGGGGTGGCCACAGCATCGATACGCGACAGATAGGGGCCCAAGGGCTTAAGCCCTCTCGCCTCTATCCCCGCGGCGTCCATCCAGGCCGCATAAAGATCTGCGATCTGACGCGCGCTAGGGGTGTCGGGTCGGCGTTCGGCGTCCTCCGCGATCTGGCGAACGTCGAGCTCGGCCTGGTCGGGCAGGTCGTAGTTGTAACCTGCGCCTGTCTTGTCTGGCGCGATCTGGGCCGTCTTGAGCCAGCTTCCTTCCGCATAGGCGAAAAAATCGTCCCCGGGCTTCACGCTCCTGTCCATGGACGCGTAGTCCACGCCCCAGGGTCCATATTTTGGAGTCTCGCCGCCTTCGGCGAAAACCAGCGAACCTCCGGCGACGGCCAAGGCGCAGGTCAGGACAAGAGTGTGCAAACGACGGGGCATTTCAACGGATCTCCTCGCCCCGACGGCTACCAGCGACCGTGACCCGGCTCAATCCATTATCGCCGGCTGGTCCGGAGCCGCGAACCTAAGCCTCAGAAGAGCGGGAGAAAGACCGTCGCGGGTCTGCCGATCCTGGACGCGCCAGGAGCCGCTCCTCTCGGGATAGAGCTCTAAAACGGGTCGTGGAAAGTGGGGATCTGCGAAGGCGGTTACGGGGATGGCGACGGTGATTTTATGCCCTGAGACTATGGCGGTGCGGCTAACCGCGGGTCGCGCCGAGATGCGGAGGCCCCCGGCCCGCCTTGCGCCGAGGCTCGCGGCCCCGCCCGGGGGTTGCGGGGGTCCGCCGTGTGGTCCTTGTCCTCCCTGCCGGCACGGAAGGCGCGCCCCTCACGCGACGCGCGCCCCACGCCGCAGCGGCTCTTAGGGCGAGGACGATCCCTTGAGCCAGGGCCTTCGGTAAAGGGGCACGCGTCATCCCAAGCCTCAACGCCTCGTCCGGCTCAACGCTGGGTGAAAAACTGTCGGTGCGGGCCAGGGCGAACCCAAGGCCCGACGACGGCGTTGGGTCTAGCCGACGCGGCCACATCGCGCTGGCAGGACGCCGTCTCAGCCAAAAGCTGTCGTGACATGGGGGGATTGGGGGTTAACCGTGTAGCCGGGTCTTCGGATCGCCTTAACCTGGAGGCGGTATTAAGATCTTAAATCGGCGATTGGGCTGTACAACAACCGCTCTTGGAGCGCGATATGCCGCTGAACTTCATTGCGCTCTCAAGCGCCAGCGGCGCGTTCCTGAGCGAAATCCTCGTGCGACGCCGGCGGCAGATTTGGTTTCGCCTGGCGATGATGGCGCTCATGGTCGCCTTCTTCTGGCGCTATTGCTCTGTCACCGGAATGTGCTGCTGGGCCGTGGTCTATACCGGCCTCCAGGTCTGGGAATACTTCGCCCTCGCGGCCCCGGCTTACGCCGCGACGCCGCGCGGCGGCGCGGTCACCCTGACCACCATCGCCTTCAACAGCATCGTATTCGGCCTGCCGTCCGTCCTCTGGGCGCATTTCGGCGGCGTCCTTGGGCTCGTCTGCGGCGCCTATCTTCTCTCCGGCGCCATGCTCAACACGGTCTTGACCACCCGAGGCTGCCGGCCGGCTTTCATCGCCTCGATCACGCCCTTCATCCTCTACGTGCTCAACACCGCCGTGGTCGCCAGCGGGTATCGCTTCAACTGGCCCGTGTCCGGCACCGTCGGCATCGCTGGGGCGATGATGTGCGTGTCCGCCCTCTCCCTCTGGGGCGACGCCACCAAGACGCAGCGTTCAGAGGAGGCGGCGCTTGTGTCCCTCAGCGAGAGAGAGGCTGAACTCGCCCGGGCGCTCCAGCGGGCTGAGGACGCCAGTCATGCGAAAAGCGCGTTCCTCGCCAATATGAGTCATGAGCTGCGCACGCCGCTTAACGGCGTCCTCGGCATGGCGAGCGTTTTGGCGCGGACCGCGTTGAGCGAAAAGCAGGAGGAGATGCTTGAGGTGATCGCCTCCTCAGCGCAGAATCTGCGCGCCCTTCTCTCTGATGTCCTTGATCTGGCGAAGATCGAGGCCGCGCAGGTTGAACTCCAGACCGAGCCGGTCACGCCGGCGGCCATCGCCCGATCGGTGCATGCCCTGTTCGAAGGCGCGTGTGTCGAAAAGGGCCTTTCATTTACGCTGCAGATCAATGCGGACGCCGAGAAGGCTGTCCTCACCGACGCCATGCGGCTCACGCAAATCCTCACCAATCTCTGCAGCAACGCCGTCAAGTTCACCGAAACGGGCGGCCTGACCCTTGCGGTCCAAAGCGCCAGCAAGGGCGCGCGCAGGCGGGTTCAATTCCGGGTCTCCGACACGGGCATCGGCATCTCCGAAGGCGGCAAGACGAGACTTTTCGAACGCTTCGCCCAAGCGGACGGCTCCATAACCCGCCGCTTTGGCGGAACAGGCCTCGGGCTGTCCATCTGCAAGAACCTGGTTGATCTCATGGGCGGCGACATTGAGGTCGCCTCGCGCGAGGGCTCCGGCTCCACGTTCATCGTCTCCTTTGATCTTGAGGCGGCGGAGACGCCTGTCGCTCCGTTCGCGCCTCAAGCCTCGCCCGTCGCCCCGAAGGACGCGGTTCAGGATCGCGGCCGCCTACGGGTTCTCCTTGTGGAGGACCACCCGGTGAACCGCCAGGTGGTGCAGCTCATTCTTTCCGAAGTCGCCGAGGTCGCCATCGCCGTGAACGGCGAAGAGGGCGTCTCAGCCGCCACCGCCAGACCTTTCGACGCTATCTTGATGGACATGCAGATGCCGCTCATGGACGGGGTGACGGCCACCCGGGCCATCCGGGCGTTTGAAGCCGAGCACGGCCTCAGGCGAACGCCCATCATCATGCTGACAGCCAACGCCATGAGCGAGCACCTTGACCAGTCGACCACGGCCGGGGCCGACTTGCACCTGGTGAAGCCTATCACGGCCGAGGCGCTCCTCACCGCCCTCGAGGCAGTGATGCAGGGGTCGGACCGGACCGCATTACCGGCGCAGGACGTCCTCGCCGCCGACAATCTCGCCATAGCTCAGGGGGTTTGACGCCTCACGCGTCCCCAGGGCCAAGGCCAGCCCGCGCCGTCTTGAGGGCTTGAAGTTCAGCCTCAAGGTCGGCGATCACGCTCCGGTCGTCGGATGGACCGCCAATGGTGGGGCCCGAGCGAAGGAGATCAAGCTGGCGCTGGATCTTGGCGATCCCCTGGCTCATCTCGTCGCGCAGGGATGCGGCGTCATCCGACATGGGCGCCCACGGGGTGCAAAATAACCTGGAAGACCGCGCTGAAAGGTCTCATCTGGGCGCCAAGACGACGCCGATGAGGACGGCGGCCCAGTGGGCGCCCGCCGCCGCAACCACATGGCCGTGCCAGATCGCGCGTTTGAACTTCAATCGTTTGCTTACATAGAACGTGACGCCAAGGGTGTAGATCCCGCCGCCGATGAGCAGCAGCATCAGGGCGGTCCAGGGCACCGTGGCGATCATGGGTTTCGCCGCGATCAGAACCAGCCAGCTCAGCGCGAGGTAAACGCCGATCCAGAGACGACGGCCGAGGCCTGGGAGAATGAGCTTGGCCACGGCGCCAAGGCCTGCGATCGTCCAGACCGCGATGGTCATGCCCCACGCCCAGGCCCCGGTGAGGTTGTGGGTCGTGAAGGGCGTGTAGGAACCCGCAATCATGAGGAATATCCCCGCATGATCGAGCCGGCGCATCACGGGCCGCCATCGATCATTGGCGAAATTATAGGCGGTTGAGAAGGCGAGCATGGCCAGGACGCCGGCGGCGTAGACACCGAGGGCCGCCGTTTGCGTCAAACGCCCGAAGCCCACCGACAGCCCGAGGAGCATCCCTCCGCCAAAGAGCGCAAAGACCAGACCCACAACATGCACGACCAGGTCCGCCGTCTTGGCGGCGGGGGTTGGATAGTGCGGCGGCGGCGCCAGGCTGGTCATGGACGATGTCGATGTCATGAAGGGCCAGACTACCTCAAAATCACGGCGGTATTGCATCAAGATCGCAAGCGCTACGCCTCTCCGCCTCAACGCCCCCCGTTTTATGGCCCGTCCCGACGCCGGCCGTAAATCAAAAGCGTGTGGTCCATAGGCCGGGACTAAATATTTTCCAGTTTGGAAAGTTTTATCTTGACGAATTGGAAAGTGAACCGGCATGCTTTCCGATATGGAAAGTGGAGGCTGATCGTGACCTACCCCAGTGACCCGGCGAACGCCCTTGAAGGCGCCCGCGCCGTTCGCCAGAAACTCGCCGAGAAAACCCGGTGCCCGCCTTACATGCACGCCGTCTTCGGCGCCCTGATGGGAGGTCTTGTGGCGTCCGAAGGCGCCTCGGACCGCGCAACCTTGGTCATCGAACTGGCCATCCTCTTGCTCGCCCTCCTGCTTTTCATCGTTCAGCGCCAAAGGCTTGGGTTCTTCATTAATGGATATCGCAGGGGCAGAACGCGCCCGGTGGCCATCGCTCTGATCAGCGTCTACCTCATTCTGTTTTCCCTGGCCGCGGGTCTCAAAGCTGTCTTAGGGCTCCATTGGCCCGCATTGGTCCTTGGGATGCTCATGTTCGGCTTGGCGACCTGGGGCAGCTCCGCGTGGCAAGCCCGTTATCAGGCGGAGATGGCCGCGCCCATAGAGGCGGCCTGATGGATCAGCTGACCAACGCGCTTGATCCTGTCATTCACCCGCCAGCCAGGCTGCAGTTGGCCGCCCTCCTAGCGGCCGTCACGGACGCGGAGTTCGCGACCCTACGGGACGCCGTCGGCGTCAGCGATTCGGTGCTCTCGAAACACCTCTCAGCCCTTGCGGACGCGGGCTACGTGAAGCTCAGAAAGGCGGCCATGGGCGGGCGTCAACGCACATGGGCCTCCCTTACCCGTGAGGGACGAAGCGCCTTCGTCTCGCACGTGAAGGCCCTACAGGCCCTAGCCTCAGCCGCAGGAGAGCTGGCTGCGGAGTGAAAGACTGCGTCAGGGCCATTGCGAGGCGCGACACGCCTAGCGGATGAAGTAGCCGTCGACTTTCCAACCCGACGGCTCCTGCATGAAAATCACCGTCTCCACGGACCCGGGTTTTTTAGCGAAATCCGTCGTGAAGGTCACCACATCGTAGCGGCCCGCCGGCGCGCCAGGGAGGGAGGTGGTCTCCGTCTCCGTTACGAGCTTGCGCGAGACGACCTCGCCCAGTCGGTCGCGGAGCGCCTTGACTTTGACGCCCCAGTCTTCAGCTGTGATTTGGGACCTGAAGACGTCCCCTGACGCGGCCCAGTTCTCCGCGTAGGCGCCCCGATCCGCCAAGGCGAGCCATGCAAGGGCTGCGTCCTTGCGGCTTTCGGGGGCGGCCAGGACGGCGACGGGCGCGATCAGATAAAGTCCTAACGCCATAAGGATTTTCAAGATCATGGCCTCGTCCCTTGAAGACGCCGGTTTCACGCGCGGTCCAAGGGTGCGGCGTTGAACTGAACGGGTCAATGTCTCGGCGCGGCGCCGTCGTCTTCTGGCCCTGAGCGGGAAGCCACAAGGTCGAGCGGCGGCAGGGACCGCCTTGGGGGACCGCACGCCCCAGGCGCAGCGGGCGGAGCGGACGGAGCCTATTTTCACGCGCTCGCGCTTGCCGGCCAACGCCGGGCGAGGGATCCTCGCCGCCCAACCCGGAAGCGACAGATGGCGAACCGCATCGTCCATGGCGGCGAAGCTCTCAGCGGCCGGATCACGCCGTCCGCCCACAAGAACGCCGTCTTGCCCATTCTATGGGGGGACAGCCTGGGTTTTGGGCCCTTCACGCCCCCCGCCCCGCCCTCCAGTCAAGGAAAGCCTGGAACCGCTCGCGAAGCCGCGGCGCCGCGTTATCGCAGGAAAGATAGGCCTCGAACGTCATCATCGCCCAACGCTGGCCCTCCTCGCCAAACCGAATAGCCGCAACCGCTTCTGGCGAGATCTCAAGGGCCAGAAAGTAGGTGGCCGGGCGTCCGTCGCCGTCTCCAGGGTATTCGCGAAGATAAATCACGTCCTCCGGCTTGAGGGCGAGGCCGAACTCCTCCTCGGTCTCCCGCAATCCACAGCCGATGGGATCTTCATCGCCTTCGCGCCCGCCGCCGGGGAGATCCCACGTTCCAGGATGGGGAATGTCGGGCTTGTCGTCCCGCAGATAGGTGACGATCTCCCCTCCGCAGACAAGGGCGACTTTCGCGCCAAGAAACGGCTGACCGGTCCACATGCCAAGGCCTCCTCCTCCAAACGCCTAGCGGGCCGGAGCGTCGCAGACGCGGGTCCGACCCAGCAGCCCGCGACCTTGCGGGCCCCATCCTGAACCAAGACGCGCAGCGCCGCCATTGCGAAGGCGAGCGCCCCCTACTAGGGTCGTGCCCCCCTGACGCCTCCCGCTCGTCGATCGGGCCTTGGCTCGTCCGGAATTTTAGGGTGCGCGACCGTGGGCTATGTCTTGGGCGTGGACTTTGGGACCACCAACACCGTCGTGGCCTGGCGGGCCGAGGACGGCTCCCAGGGGATTGTGCCCTTCAAGATCCCCGGTGGCGAAACAACGGCCTTTCGGTCTGTCCTCAGCTTCCGGGAAACCCCCGACCCGGCTCACCCGCGTCTGGCGCAGGCGGGCCCCTGGGCGATTGAGGACTATCTGGAGGATCCGCTCGACACCCGGTTCATTCAGTCGTTCAAAAGCTTCGCCGCCAGCCCTCATTTCCAGTCGACCGACATATTTCAGCGGCGTTATCGCTTCGAGGACCTTCTGGCGGCGTTTCTGACGCAGATCTCGCTGCATGGCGGGACGGCGTTGCAGGGGCGAGGCGAAACCGTCGTCGTTGGACGACCGGTGCAGTTCGCCGGCGTATCGCCGAGCGCGCGCCTCGCCCTGGAGCGGTATGAGGCGGCGTTTCTGAAAGTCGGGTTTAAAAACCTCCGATACGTTTACGAGCCCGTAGGCGCCGCCTTCTATTTCGCGCAAAGCCTCTCTGGGCCAGCCACCGTCCTGGTCGCTGATTTCGGCGGCGGAACCAGCGATTTTTCCATTATCCGGTTTCAGGGGGCGAAAGGGCGCGGCGCGGCGCGCGCCCTGGCCAACGCCGGCGTGCCCGTGGCGGGGGACGATTTCGATTATCGCATCATAGACCACGTCGTCTCCCCCGAGCTCGGTAAAGGATCGACCTATCGCAGTCAGGGGAAGATCCTTCCTGTGCCCAATCGGTATTTCTCAGCCTTCGCGCGATGGAGCCAGCTGGCGATGCTCAAAACGTCGCGAGACCTCTCCGAGTTGAAATCCCTGGCGAGGACCGCGAGCGATCAAAGGTTGAGCGCGTTCGTGGACCTGATCGAGGGCGACCACGGTTACCCTCTCTACCGCGCTGTCTCCCTCACAAAGCAAGCCCTCTCAACGGGCGAAGCCGCCCGGTTTTCGTTTCACGCCGCTGGGGTCGATATTGAGGCGGACATCGCCAGAAGCGACTTCGAATCCTGGATCAAGCCTGAATTGACGCAAATGGAGCGAGCCTGCGAGACGGCCCTCGCAGCGGCCGGCCTGACCGCACCGGACATAGATCAAGTGTTTTTAACGGGCGGATCCTCCCTGGTTCCGGCGGTGAGACGCCTGTTCGTCGATCGGTTCGGCGCCCATAAGATCGCCGCCGGCGGCGAGTTCGAATCCATCGCCTCGGGGCTGGCGACGATTGGCGGGAGCGGCGATCACGGCCTCTGGAGCGAGCGACTAGCCCCCGATTGCTGACCTGGCGGCGCCTCGTCGCGTGAAGCGGGGTGCCGCGGAGCCCTTCAACCCGGGGCGCAGAGCGCCCGCCGTAGGCTCACGGACCGGGCTGCAGACGCTGCGGTACGCGGCGCGCGTCGCCGCCGAGCGCAGGGCGCAAAACCGCGGCTCAGGCGCAGCCTAAACCTCTTGACTCCCACACACCCTTGTTGGCATACACTGTGTGATACACACTATGTGGCATGGAGCATAGAAGGTGGGCGTTGACGCCGATCTTTATGAGAGCTTGCGCATGGAGTTGCGCCGCGGGTCCCTTACCCTCGGCGTCCTCGTTCGTCTCAAGCGCGAGCGCTACGGCTACACCCTGCGGCAGGCTCTGGCTGCGGACGGGCTGGAGATGGAGGAATCGACCCTCTACCCCCTGTTGCGCCGACTGGAAAGCCAGGGCCTCCTCGTTAGCGAGTGGCGCGAAGAAGACAGGCGCAAGAAGCGCTTTTACCGGCTGTCTGGCGAGGGAGAGCTCATGCTCGCGCGGCTGCTGGATGAGTGGCGGCGCATAAGCGCCTCCTTGGAAAAGATCATCGAACTCGAAGGCTGAGGAGGGATCCATGGAGCTTGTGGAGGACTACCTGCGCGCCGTCGCCGTGCTGCTGGCGAAAGACAAACGCGACGACATCGTCGAGGAGCTTAGAGAGCTTATCCTCTCTCGGATCGAGAGCCGAGAGGACGACCTTGGGCGCGCGCTCAAGGAGGAGGAGATCGAAGACGTCCTGCGCGAACTGGGCCATCCCCTTGTGGTGGCCTCGCGCTACGACGACGGACCCAACCACCTCGTCGGCCCCACGCTCTATCCGTTTTGGATCTTCGCGGTGAAGGCCGCGGTTGCGCTCCAGCTCGCCGTAGCCGTCATCGTTTTCCTCCTGCGCGCGTTGACGGGCGATTTCACACGCGCCCTCGGCCAAGCGGTGGCGTCGGGGTTCACTGGAAGCATGGTCCTCGTCGGGGTGGCGACGGCTCTGGCTTGGCTCATTGAGCGGAAGGTCGTCCGGATCGGATATTTCGACCGCTGGCGCGTAAGGGACTTAGGATTCCTTGGTGTGGCGGCTTTGGACGCGGACGCCTGGAGGGCGTGGCTGACGTCGCATCGCGACGGCTTCAGGCCCAATTTTCACGGCCGGAGCCCGAGCGAAGGAGGGGCCGCCCCGGGATCGTCCCCCTCAGAGGCGAGATCGCGATCAGACGCCTCTCAAGATGGCCGCAGGGGAGGGGCTCGCGCCTTTAACGCCCCATCCCCGCAGCGCGATGACGCGCGTCGCTACAATTACCGGTACGCCTACAGGGGCGACTCGCCGGTCGCTCGCGGTCTCATGGGAATCGCAGCGGGGATGGTTCTGCTCCTTTGGTGGATCGGCTTCATTCATTTCGGCATCGTGGGCGGCGCCGATGATTTTCGCTCGCTCGGCGTAGAGCCGGGTCTCCTGGCGAAGGCCGATTGGGCGGCGGTGAAGCGCGGGCTCTATGCGCCAGTGCTAGCCTACATCGCCCTGATCGTCATGCAGGGCGCCGTGCGCATCGCCAACCCTGAGGCGCGTCGCCTCGACGGCCTTTTCGATATCGCCGTTGCGGCCGTCGTCATGGCGGCGCTGACTTGGCTTTGGACGCTCTCGCCGATTGCTTCGACGGTGCGCGTGGCGACGGCGGCACAATTTGTCAGGGATGGGCGGACGCTCCTGGAGAACGGGCCGCCCTTCCCCCTCGCCCCGGCCTTAAACCTTGCTTTGGCCTGCATCGCCCTG
>Ga0116231_10001848_pt1 | contig 43961 bp, 21 predicted proteins | sample S1TSphgellanicum_2_FD_89695 | JGI IMG/M metagenome (GOLD analysis project Ga0116231, IMG submission 89695) | Host-associated microbial communities from peat moss isolated from Minnesota, USA - S1T2_Fd - Sphagnum magellanicum MG | ecosystem: Host-associated > Plants > Peat moss > Unclassified... | reverse complement strand
GGAGTATTGGTGTAAAAGGGGTGCCAAGGGGGGGGGGGGGAGTGGGCTGGGGGGGAGCGGGGAGGGGGAGGGGGGGGGGGAGGGGGGGAGGGAGCGAGCGAGCAAGCGAGCAAGGAAGCAGGCAAACAATAATAACAAGAACAACAAAAGAAGCAGCAGCAGGCTAGGAGGAAGAGTCCTGGAGCAGCAGCAGGAGCGCAGGAAACACGGAGGAGCAATGCAGGCGGAGAGGCAACAAAAGAAGTGGCCAGGAAAGGGGAAACAAAGCAAGCAGCAGAAAAGGGAAGCCCAGCCAAGGGAGGGCCGCGGCACAAAGGGTGTGAGCCAAAAGCTGCGTGACTTGTGCTCCTCTTCAGGCCTACTGCAAGGGCGGTCTACCATGACTCATTTCTTTACCCTTTCTCTTCCTCTTCTTTTCCCTTCCCATTTCCTTCCTCTCTCCATTATCAATGAAACTCATAATGGTCCAAATTCTTTGTACCCACGGAATAGTTACCACTTTCAGACTCTTTCACACTTATATCTCCCCCCTCCCCCCCAGCCCTCCTCACTCTGTGCTGGTTCACCCAAGGCCACCCACCCTGGGTGAACCAGCACCTACACTTGTACCTTCACCGCCTGCTCTAAGGCCTCTTAGAGCTGATAATTCACTGAGAAAATGTTAATTTCAGCTCAGATAGGCTACCTTGCTTGATTTAGTCTAGGGATTGAATAACTATAATGTTTGGAAGCAATCCCAAATTTACCATGGTACCAGTGTAGGTGCTGGTTCACCCAAGGCCACCCTGTACCACCCCCTTAGCCTATATCTCACCTTTTTCCCCAGCACCAAATGAGGCAATTATGATTCCCTCCTCCCAGGGTGAACAATTCAACAACCACTCTCTGTTTTTACCCAGGTTTTAAAAGGAGGCAATTCATGACTTCCAGCGATTTTTGTTTGTGGAAATTTCTCTCTAAAAATGCAGAAGGTTATTTTTTCCGGTTTTCTTATCACCAAGTTTCTGGAAAAATAAAAAATTTCCCCAGAAGGATGCTTTAAAAATCTTATTTTCTTACTTTTATGGCTAAATTTGGCTACATCTTCTTATGGATGGTCATCAGTGGGGCTACATCAGAAAATTGAACCAAAAAATAAAACACTGCTCCTCACATGGCCAGGGTGAACCATCACCTAGACTGGTACCTTCACCTTCTTGAACATTGAGGTTTCCTAGTGACTATATTTAACCCAGGAAAGGTTAAATTTGAAATAAATACTCTGATTCATTAACTGCAACAAGGATGGAACATTTAGAATCTTTTAGAAGGAACCCCAATCTTGTTGTGTTTTTTCCCATGGCCCCAGTGTAGGGGCCGCTTTACACAACTTGCCCTAACCTCAAAAAGAAGGAAAATAACACACACTCCCTGGGTTACTACTATTTGCCCAGGCCACCAGAAAAAGGAAGGGAAGTACTGCAGCACTAACAGGGTGGGAAATACCCACTCTTCTCTGGCCTTGGGTGAACTAGCACCCACGTTGGTAGCAGGTACCGTGGTAAAAATCCCAAAATTGATTTAAACTATTTTTAAATATTACAAATATCCCAGGCTTAGGCTAACTTAGTGTCTGAATGTTCAAATCTAACATTTTTTGGGCTTAATATTGTACCAATGTGGGTGCGTGCACCCTGGCCCTCTTCTCCATACCCGGGTTCAAAGGAAGGCAGTTGCAGAGTGAAATCAAGAGGGATTAATAGTTCACATTAATGGTAGGGTAAAGCCCCAGGTTTACCGTATTCCAACCCAGGACGACCAGGTAGCCAACTCCTGCCCTGCACTTTGGGGGTTTCTACCAGTTATTACTCAGTTTGGAGGGTTAGAACCAGCGTTTGGCTGTTACCTGGTTTGGCCAGTTAGAATCGTGAATTCTGGTTCTGATTACCCAGAATGGAATTAGAATTGGGTTTGATTTTTGGAACTAGATTTGGAAACAGGCTTCAAACTGGATCTGGTTCTGGAACCAGAATCGAAACCTGGACCCAGTTTTAGAATTGAAACCAGAATTGAAACTGGAATTTTTGAAAAAAATAGAAATTTGGGGAAAAAATGGTCTGGAACCAGGCCATTAACCAACAGGTAACTAACCGTCTTTGTGAGACCAGGAATTGTGACTGGGTCTGATTTTGAGAACCAGAACCAAAACCACATCCATACTGATTTTTTCTTTAATAGAACCGGAATTGGAGGTTCTTCATATAAAGGCAAGAACCACCCAACACTGATTAGAACAGCTAGTTCTGTTCCAATTAGTCAAACAGCAAAATGGAACTGGGTCTGGTTTTTGGAACTGGTTCCAGAACCAGAATCTAAATTTAGTTTTCGGAAGAACTGGATTCCCCATTCCATTTATGTGGCCAATCAGAACCGAGATTATTGAAAAGAGAAAGGCTGTTTGGAGCTGAACTAGTGGCTAACTGCTAGTTCCAGTCTGGGTTACCTGGAGATGGGTCTAGTTTTCAAGTCCCGATCTAGAACCATGACAAGAATTTCTTTTTTGAAGAATTGAACCCAGAACAATATTCCCAATTTCTTTTATGTGTGTAAATACAACTGGAAGCTTTCTAATTTATTTTCAAAACAGGAACCAGAGGTTCTTCATAAATGCAAAGAACCACCCCCACACTGGGTTCTAAGTTTTAATCATGTTATAAAAAAACCTGGGTATCATGAACCTAAACAGACAGAAATCAGTCTGACATGAGGAGGAGGAGGGTTTTTTTTCTTCCCACCTATTCCACTACAGTTGCAGGGATCTTACATCTTATATGTGTAAGATCTCTCTGTCTCTTAAATATTTTTGTTCTTGGACGGATATTTATGGATATACGGTGCCCTCCAAATACATAATACTGCTAAGATTTTTCTAATGTGTGTGGAGGGCACATCACCCACAATACTCATTTCTCTGATTTTTGAGGGGCATTTAGAAAACAGAATCCTTGCACTCCTGAAAAAAAAACAGCACAAGGTTTTATGTATGATAAAGCCCTTGGCCATAGGTTTTCATCCAAATAGGTCTTGTGCTTGGGATTGCCTTGAGTAGGCCTTTTTTCTAGGAAAGCCCATGGCCTTGCGCCTTATGTACTAAGGAAATTTCTTTGAGTGCTTTACAATTTGTAGTTGTAGAGACATTGTTGTTCATGGATCATACTTAGTTGACAAAATTAAATGCTCTTTCGACCTTTTCTCCTACCAAGACTGAATTGACATCCATTCACACTTCACACACCTGTCTTTATTGTTGCAAACCCATGTCATGTAACCCTTTTCACACATGTGTACAGACCCTTCTTCCCTCTAATAAGTCCTCCTCCCTGTCTGTCTGCATACAGGACCACATCACCCATTACATTCCCATCACACTTGCACACCCTCATTAACTGTCTTAGTCCCAACATGGCTAAGGTTAGCTTCAAAACTAATAACTCTTGGGATGGACTTATCCTCAAGTGTGAAACTAAGCCTGGGTGGGGTGTTGTAATCAAGTTGTGAATTAATTAGGTTGCTGTTCCCAGTGTCCAAAAATCATCATCTTATAAGTTACCCCATTCTTGGACAGGATGTCACGGTGTTGTGTGTAAATCAGAAATCATACAAAATGGGAATCATAAAAAAAAAAAAAAACATAATTGTTGCAACAACCTAATATTAAACTTCTTGTGTTTGAGACAAAGTTTGTAAACTACACATCTTTTAGGAACCGACCAATTTGGGTTGTCACATGGGTAGTAGTTATATACTACTATCATGGTGTTGTGTGTAAACATCCAGCATATGGTACATGACCAAGGCGGATATGAAGATTCATATAACCATTTCAATTTGTTCAATAGAGTTCAGAAACCATCATCACCGTCATCATCATAATATAACTTTCTATATGGCAAGTACAATGTTTTGAGAATAAAGAAATATGAAGTAAGATGCCTTGACAGCTAGAAAGGGTGTGCATATTTTTCTAAATGATTTTGATGGAGAATTGAAGCTCTGCAGTAGTAAAGAGACTTGTGATTTGATTGTCTCTTTGTTTGTGTTGTTGGGATGGAAATTGGAAGGAAGGAACTCATCAGCGTCACAAGTAGTAGCAGCAACATTCAATGCAAGCATGTGATATGTTTAGCTTTTATAGCGCAAATCGGTGTAAACAAGTACTGTGGAGGGGGGACATATATAAAACTAAGTTAGGTACATAATCAATATCATTATTGGTCAGGGGGAAAGAAGCACCAATCATTTACATATATATTTCACAAAATACTGTTACTTAAAATGGAGTAGAATAATAGGTAGGGTGTTCTTTGCAAAGGGTATTAGCCCAGGCCAAAAATGGTGAGGAACTCTTTTGGGAAGAGAAATTTCATACATCCAATGGGAAGGCCCAAGCATGCACTCAAGATGCCTTGGTTTTCTTCCTTTTAGGTTTGAGGGGGGAAGGATTTTTTTCATTTTTCCCTGGTTCCCCAATGTGTTCTCACTATGTTCCCTTTAAGTTCCCAATGGGTGTTAGTTTTTGAGGAAGAGGCGCCCCAGTCTTTTTGACAGGTATTATTTTGCAGTCTTTTGCTGGGGTGATCAATTCAGTTTCAAATTAAATCAACTGGTCTTTTGATTGGCAAAAAGAAATTAGAATGATGAGTGGAAAAATAAAAATAGATATTGAATTTAAAAAGGTGATTGAACTGCAAGACTTTTTACTAAACAAAAACAAAGCACATTCAAACAAAGAGCAACATGTCCTCATAATTTTTAGCATCACCCAACTCCTCATATCATGAGTTGCTTGAGTTCTACAAAATTGTATTCATAATGTCAAACACAACAATGATGAAATAAGGAATGAGGAAACAAGATGAATTATCATTGCATGGTAAATCCAGGGCTAATATAAAACTATCCCAGATTTTTAGAAATTTTTTGAAAATAGCTAGCCTATCAATATTTGTTCGGTTAATCTTGCATAATGATACACACATCAAAACAACCAAAACATTCAACCTAAGTGTCAAGGGAGGGGAGCTTTGAGCTTAATGACCCATGGCCTTTACATAGAAGTTGTATTGCATAATCTCAAGCTATGAAACACTCTTTTCACTTAATGACCCCTGGCCTTTACATAGAAGTTGTATTGCATAATTTCAAGCTATGAAACAACCTTTTCACTTAATGCTAATTCTAAATTGTGAAGCCTATGCCTTTTCCCAATGACCTAACCTTCAAACTTTTGCTTACCACATAAGGATAGATACCAAGAAATCAATGATCAGTATTTTTATTCATTCCTATTCATATTATAATCGGTTATTTAAATTTCTATTTTTATTTTTTGAAATGTTGAAGTTTATTCTACCATTAAGTTTGACAGGAATTGAGGTGTGGCGAGGAGCAAAGACAAGTGCAAAATGAACCCTAGTTTGTAAATTTTGGGGGAGGGGGGGGGGGCGCGGGGGGGGGAGGTAGGGGAGGGTGGAACAACAACAATAACATTATTGAACACACACTCTGAGTGAGTGATCCAAGTCCCTTGTTGAATTGCCAATTTAGTTTCCGAGCTGATCATTCAGTGAGGTGGATCGAGATGTGTTAAATGCAATAATAAATTGCAAGGAGCCATGATGGTGATGGGGATTAAATAAATGATGATGGTACTTGGGAGCAAACAGCAGTTTCACATCTGCTCAAATCGATGGATGATGGATGACGATGATGGATGAAGTATTGACGCTTATGCAAGATGGATGAAGAATTATGGATGACTATGAATGATGATGGACGATTATTGATGGATGATGATGCAAGTGGCACTGTGCCTCGACGGGCGCGCGGGCGGACAAGCTGATAGGCAAGAAGCAAGCAAGCAAGGAGTGTGCAGTTCCGGCTGCGACCTTTCCGTGCCCTGTTCTGTACACGATTCGCCTGCGCAGCAAGTGCGATCACATGCTTCATCCGCTGTCTGTCCTGTCCTGTGCGACGGCTCTATAGACTGCGGCTTTATTACTCTCACGCACGGACTTGTCAATCATCACGTTGCCACGCGGTGTTGCTCCACTGGTTGACCCTACGTCAGCCAGACGAGGCGGCCCGGGATCAGCCAGCGCTGGGACCCTCCGAACTATCTCTAGACCACGCTACCAGAGTCTATGCCTACTTCCTTCATACTGTGCTGCTGCTAATCAGCTGGCCACGCTTCTTGTCTGCGCTCCCCCGACCACCTTGGGACGTCGTCGCGTTGTGCGGATCAAACCCCGATGGAAAGAAAAGACCGTGATGGCGGATTGCGGTGGCACGCAGGCTGGTGGGTGGGGGAGAAGTGGATGGGGGAAGCTTGGGCAGGGCACCCGGCGCTGACCTGCCCACCAATTTTCTGGATCTCCTTCTGTCTGTCACCTTATATCTAAGCTTACAGTGAGTGGCACTAGTGGTTTTTTTGTTTTTCCCCTAAAAAATTAATAGTTTTAAAATGAGAATTCTCGAGAGAAAAAAAGGAAGGTGCCAAAGTTACAATGGGTTTTTTTTATTTTTTTGAAAATTTGGGCACAAGTTGTCACAATATGAGGCGAAAAAATAAAATCTAAAGTCACCGTACCATAGACTAGGGTCAATTTCCACATTGACAAAATGAATAATTTTTTCTTTTCAGAAATTAATTACTTTTTCTTATAAATTTAAAATTATTATTCTTCCATGATCTACTATAATATTGTCTTACATGGGGTGAAATAAATTATTCAGATTATATCCTGCATTAATTATGAAGGTTTTCAACACCTTGGACTTCATAGTTTTTATATTCCAAGGATTATATAATGGCGAAATTGACCATAGGGTAAAGATTTAGAGAATAGGCTCCAACAAACTGGCAAATTATTTGTAGGAGGAGGAATGCTGTAAATTTTTCTACTTCCTCCTGTCTCTGACCTCTAGCCAAATTTGGCTCAATCCACTTGTGCATGATCGCCAACCCACCAGTGACCACCTACTTCACAAAATTTGAGAAGAAAAAGAAAATACTGACAGTGACGAAGCCAATGCGTGCATACTTACCAGCCTCATCTTTCCCATCTACCATATTCTCTGCCATCTCTGCCATCTGATCATGCAATGCCCATGCGTGCACTGACTTAGTCCAGAGCTTTTTTCCTCAAACAAAAAGTCTTCCAACGAGAGAGAGAGATCAGACTCACACCAACAACAGCAGCAGAAGGAGGAGGTGCCAGGCAGCCCTGGGCACCCTCGGGTTCCACGCTAGTAATAATAAAGGCACCCCCAGCTTGACTATAGTATATAGACTCTGAGACAACTTTAGTTACATTATTTCTAATCAAACTACTGCTGCTTCTTCTTCTTCTGACACTTATCTCTTTTTCATGCAAATTACTCAACTACTGCAAGCAGCTTTTTGATGGGTATCTACCATAATGCTGCTTGTAATTATATAAGGAGCCTAGCTAGCTAGCTAGCTAGCTAGCTAGATAGGTCTTCACTAGTAAAGGGTGTGTCCTACTTCTGCTGCTCTCCAATCAATTTCAGTTACTAGCAGCTAGTGACTAGGCAGCATATGTATGTCAACTGGACTGCATGAGAAATCTGTCAATTATTTAACCCCACTTTGAAATCAATCTAAGTTAAGGCTCAACAGGAGAATGTTTGCTTGATGAGCTTCGAGTTGATCATGTGCTGCTCATGTGCTTTTATAACTGCATTTGGTGCAGCAATCTTTCCACTTGGCTGTGTTTAGTTACAAAACAAAATTGCTGCAGCTAGCTCATGTGTTTTGTGGCAATTTTGCTGTCTGTGTTCCCCTCGCTCTAACTGTTGCATGTTGCATTAACCTAATAATAATGTTGAGAGTATTTTTGGGAAACAAACACAAACCTCGCCTCCCCCCCCCCTGCCCCGGCCCACCCATTACATGGCAACGTTGAACCAGCGCCTTCAACTCCTTGACCAGCTATATGTATATACCCGGTTTAATTGTGAAACACCTGCCCCTGGCTCTGACCCAGAAATAAAATTTTCATGGTACCTATCTTCAGATCCAAACCGGTAAAACTATAACAGCCAAAGAACCGGGAAAGTGTCCTGTCATCAAAACCAGCGGTGCTTCGAGGGTTTTGAAATACCTGGAACTGACCAGCTTTTTTATTCCGATTTTCTGAAATAACCGGAACTGGCCAGTTCTTTAATCTGAATGTTTCCTGAAACCGGTGGTTCTTTGAAAAAATCAAAGAATCACCCAAAACTGTCAGAGACCCTGACCTAGTCTAAGAATGGGATATTTATAATATTCAGACACAATTTAGACGAATTTTGGTGTCGAAAAAGATTTTGCATTAGTTTCAGACCCCAACTAATGCTAAATCTTTTTTGGGATGATCACTAGTGATGCTGGCTATATTTTTAAAAAACTGGATAGAAAAACAGATGCTAAAAGGTTTGGCGGTGTTTGATCTCTCCCTCCCACCAGGTTAATCTTTCATAAGACTTGGGGCTAAGCATAACAAGTGCTAGGATGGCTCCACTGGCATAAGTTGAAAGAACTAGCTAAGGATGTGGTGTCTCCTCATGCACCCACAGAAGAGTGGAGTGGAGTTTGTCTTTCTTTTCCATACTACTTGGATCAAAGGGATTTTTACCTTTTAGATTGGTTGGGTGTTGTTAGCAGATGGATACATTGTTTTGTCTGCATACAAAAGGGCAGGTGGACTGGAGAGACATGATTTTGGAATAATTTTTTTGTTCACTAGTGCTTTCCTTCTCCAATAATGGATGGACCAACCTCAAGGACCTGGATTCGAGATTTTTTGAGTTTTAGATACCTTGAGGACCTCCGGGCATTTCCTGGAGCTGGCCTATCTGACCAATCACCTTAATATCTTGTGATTCCAGCAGTTGTGGATTTTCAAAACTTTGTAACATATTTTCATATGCTCGATGATTTGATTGCATTCGAATGTTGGCTCCACCTGGAGAGAAAGAACAACCTTTTGCCCTTAATCACTGTCCATGCTTCCAAGAGGATCATGCCTGGAGGCTTATGAATTCTTTTCGTTTGTAGACTACTTGTAAGGAACAGGTTATGTGTAGAGGATGAAAGAGTTCACTACGTTAGGATGGTGAACTGCAGCAACCTTTTCTTTTACTCTTGAAATTTTGCCAAAAGGTGAAAACAAAAGCAAGAACTTTCAAAAATGAAGTGATTATTGGTGATTTCAATTGCCAGAAATGAGAAAAACATAATAAAAAATACCAGATCTCTATATTTGGTTTTCAGTATGTAACAAAAAATATAGGAGGATAATTAAAGATTTGTACTTTGATATCCTGTTTATAGCCAGCTTTGGCTAAATCTTCTTAGGCCACTTTTTCTACATCTTCAAATCTAGGATCACCTCTTTTGGATTTTTTTCTAGGAGAACACTTAGAAATTTCATGAGATTTTTGATGAATTGTACAAAATTTTGTAATCCATATAGATAAATATTTTAAGAGTTCCAAATTGAAACAAAGAAACTTGGTCCATGTTGACTAATTACATTTTACAAAGAATGTTCAAGTCCTCTAGCAAGCTCAAAATACAAGTTGCTTCATTTCCTACAACCTTGCGCATGCATAGGGCATCACTCTTTAGTTATGGCCCACATTTCATAGGAGGAGAAAGGACTCATGTACCTAGAAAGAAGTGGAGATAGAATTAAATCTAATCCAAATTTAAAATTAGTCATTTCTTTGGGTGAAAAATTGTTGAAGGGACACGATTTACTGGAAATGGAATATTTTATCACAAATTCTCTCTTCTCTTTTCTTTAAAAGCCTCAAAGCGACAGAAAACTACTTTTTTGGAGAGTATGTCGCTATATTTATGTCTACTGGCTACAGTTGTAAGAATTCCTGGAAATAATGTCTTTAGTTATGTTGAAATTTGCCTCGGATGCTTGCTGCCCTGGCTCCATCAGAAAATTGAAAAAAAAACCATTGTTTAGGACTATAGCTCCATTCTTCAAGAGCCTTAAGTCATTTAATGAAACATCTATAATTATGAAAAATAATAGAAAAATAATGTATATAGAAAACTAAAGTTGAAATATTTGAGAGCCCGATGTTTTAAACCCTAAGAGATCTTATCTGACTTCCAAGTGCCAAAATGACCTCATAGCCTAAAACTTATTCATTGTGGCAGTTGCCCATCAAAACTTATCATTCCATGTGATACATCTTGCATCACCCAATGTGGAAATCTAAGTAAGTAGCTACATTTATTAGTTCAACACTTGGGCAGAAATTCTTCAGGTTTCCTGAGTTTACACTTCAAGGTAGAGGGACATTGTGATACATCTTCAATTTTGTGCAACTCAAGGAAATTTGTTGTCTTTGATGCAGCTTAAGTTAAAGAAAGGAGCTATTGCAATCGACACTTCATTAATTAATTTCTCTCTTTAATAATTGAAATATTTTGATGTCTACACAAATAAGCTAATATGTTTTTATATAATTGTGCCAATACCATTTGGAGCTTGAAAAGGACAAGGGCCTTCATCTTTTTAGTTTGATTAATTTTTTATCAAAAAATTTCAATCACAAAGCAAAGTATACAAGCATCTTCCATTTTAATTTGGGCAATAGTCATAGGCCTACCTACTTCCTAACTTTCACCCCTTCATGACAAACCTCCCATCACCATGGCTGACCTATTGCAGGCAGTCAATTTTTAACATGAAAAAATACAATCAACCTACTATAGGCAATCAATTTTTTATATGGAAAGATTTTGACATCTAGCTTGAGCTAACTTGGAATCCTGCAGATTTTTCTTTTTTCTTTTTTCTTATTCCTTTGTACATTTTCCAAATCTCTAATGTGTTTTATAAATAAAATTTTGCAGGGTTGCATAAAAAATGGGTTAAAGTTTGGTATCCCGGCATTCTAGGTTTGTGTGGAGTTCACTATGGAAACATTTCAGCCATATCCTAGTACCTAAATGGTTTTGGCAAAAATTAAATTATTTTTATTTTTGTCAAAGTTTTGGGAAATTATGGACCCGGCATGTAAAAAAGTCAGCCAAAATAAAATTTATGTAGCCTGATGCAATTAGACTGTAGATACCCAGATTCGAACTTGATCCATATGTTGAACTGCATAAGTATGCCTCAATGTAGACAAACTTAGATATCCCACATCTCTTACGGTGCATTCACACTTGATGTTAAATCAATGTTAAAATAAAATCTAAGTGGCATCTTAGGTGGCACCCAATGTTAAATGGGCGATAGCTTAATGTTGAGTGAATGTTAGTCTAATATAAAATCTTCATGATAAGTAAGTTTAAGTCTTAAATGACTAGTATGGTGTTAAGGGACTCAACACTAGAATCCCTAACACCAAGTGTGAATGGATATTTAGCCTATTACTGATATCTCAGACATCGTGAAAACTCCAGAAATTGAAAATCCACTTGCAAAAGCTAAAAATTCAAAATATATTAAATATTCAACATGTCCTTGCCAAACTTGATCAAGCAATGGTTTTTTTTCAATTTTCTCATGTTGCTCCAAAAGTGGTGATCAGTCACAAAAGGATTTAGTCAAATCTAAACTACAAGACAAATAGAGAAGTAGAAAATCTAAGAATAATATTGCATGTTGGCCAACCAATAGAACCCATTAACTAAATATGGCAACTTCAAAAAAAAAGAAATCTGCCCTAATCCTCCAAAAGTCTTGACAATTGCAAAACTTTTTTCCTTGAATTATGATGATTTTCTTTGGAAATTTTCCAACCAGTTCCCTTTCAGCATGTTGCTTGGGACTTTTCAGTTGAGCAAAAATGTGACCACAACAACTGAAGGATCTACTTGAGCTCCACCATGCTAACCAACATGTGCTTCCAATCTAAATATGCTGAATATTTATCATCCTTGTGGATGTCATTTAAAGGTCAGAGTCTCTGTGTGATGAGCCGCTTGTTTAGTCCTTTGTTCCACACAAAGTTGGCAGGATGCAGCATTAGACTGCACCGATCAAATTCCTGTGTGATGCCCTGCACGGCAACCTCTCTTTTGAATTTTTCAATGCAACTAAAGTGGTGAGCATTCCAAAACAGATTTAGCATTAATTGGCACTAGAGAATTGCCATAACAACATAGCCAGTAGACATAAATGTGGTGAAAATTTTCACCAAAGTTTTTTCCTCAAATTTTGACATTTTAAAAAAGAGAATTTGTGACCTGTAGAAGATTCCCTCCTTTTGTTTGAGGCTCAGCTTAGCTTTTGACAATTTTTGGCTCCCAGATTTGAGCCCCCAACTATATGGCTATTAGACCAAGTCACTTAAAGTAGCCTAATGCCAACTGTTTAGTTTGAAACCTAAATTAATTTTGTCCATTGGAGCATTTTATTGGGGCAAAATTTCCCCACTTGGTAACCAGAAAGGGGGGGAGAGGAGGGGGGGGGGGGAGATGAATCTTACACATACATTATTTTGGAAAAAATGACATAAAGTAGCCATATTTTGAGGGAAAAAAACGGCTAATTTTGCCAGATTTAGACCACAGGTTCTCGGATGTAGCTAGAATATAGCAGGTTCAGAAAAAAAATCTACTTTGCACTCTGACCTGTAGCCAAACTTAGCAAAGTTCTCTTACTCCCTTAGCATCCAACAAGCCATGGTCATTCTGTAATTACATCATTAGTCTCGGTACAACTGCTGGAGGGATTTGCAAGTCATGGACAATATGGTCTGGTGTTCTCCTCACCAAACAATAAAGAAGAGCAAGGCTTGTATGGAATCTTATTAATTCGGCAAGTTGTTGCCAGGCCCACTTTGCCAAATTGCTAAAAGTCACATCCACTTCATGACTTTGCCAAGTTCACTTTGATAAATGGCCAAATCCACATAACAATATCGTCAACTCCACATCACAAAGTGTTACATTACCAACTGGGAAAAAGTCATTCTGAGAAGACATTCAGGAAAAGCACACAAGTTCTGGATGGTGGATTAACTCGATTAGTAATCAATGGGCAGAATAAAAGAATTTCTTCTAGAATGCCAAAACCCCACTGAAGCAAGCAAAAACAAGAGAAATGAGAATCACAACTTACAAACAGGGTCACCTTGGTACACTGCAAAAAACATCCCTTAAATGAAACACTAGTCAACCAACAGACTTCTGAATTACGAAATCTCTTTGGACAAGTCTGGAGAGAGCTGCCTCTACAAACCCATCTGTAATATGCTTGTCAGTGGATTGATCACGACTCAAGTTTGAAATGGCGCTTGTTGCCAACTCCCCCACAAGTCCCTCATTATGCTGTTTTGTCCTTCAAGTTGCTCATGTCTTGTAGAATATTAGTAAAAACAAAGAACCCCACCACCAAAAAAAAACAACACAGCTTTTCCTCAAAAAATATTAAACATAATCACATGAGTAGCATGCAAGATGTAGACTGCAACTTTTTAATGCATTAGTGCTAGACAAGGACCCGAATTTGTTTTTGGGCTTTTGTCGACAAATCAAAAGGGGCCACCACTCCTACACAGATTGGTTTTTTGGGGGAAAAATTATGGCACAAATTCGCCATATTTCGAGGAGGAAAAAAGCTGAATTTGCCAGAATTAGACCACGGCGTCTAGGATGTTGCCAGTAGACAACTGGCTTCCAAAACCGTTCTACTTTGCTAAGTCCTCTTCTAGAGGATCACCAGTTCCACCCACCTCACAAATTTGACCAAAAATAACCCCTGGTAAAGATCTTGTCTATGCTAACTTGCTGTGTTATGGGTCTGATGAGAGCAGATTGAGTCTGGGACTGTTCTTGACGAGTTTTCATTGAATCCACCAGTCCTCTGTCACCTGTTTCATTCAAGAGAAGTGTACTCATTTTTTTCAGGTAGATAGGAACCAGTGTTTTTATTTCAATTTTCTAGTGTAGCAACTAGTGGTTTTTTTTTCTTCCCCGCAAAATTCAGCAACCTGATGACAAACAAAAAGGCCCTTGCGTAAGTTCAAATGCTCCTACTTGGAAAAAAAGGTATTCTCAGAGCTTTGTGCCTGTCATGTCTGGAAGGGAATGAGATTCCATTCGTCAGGCAGTTGGGGCTTGGGTGGTTGGCTTAGTTGTTTTCTTCCCTTTTTTCCCCCTAAAGACAATTCAATTCTCCACCAACAAAGTTCAAGGGAAGCATGAAAGTGGAATGGTTTTAGACACCAATTCAGGTTTGTTCACCTTGTCAGTTGGGTTTTTGTTCATTTCCCTTCGGGAATTTTATCCCTAATTTTGATTTGGTTGAGTATTTTTTGAGGCCTTGTGGGGTTTATGATGAGGTGCTTCTTCTTGGTTTCATTCATGTTTCTAATGTTGAGTCAATGGTGATCATCTATAACAAGATGGAGCCACTTTATTTATATAAATGCTAAAAACTTTCAAGCAATTCAAGAGGATGGGAAAATTTGTTGTACAAAAATAAACATTGTTTGTGAATCTTAGCGTTACATTTTCAAATTTCTAATGTAAGAGCATATCCACCATTACATTGTATGTGGGTAATATCAATATTTATTACATTGAAATTTAGTGTTGAATTTTTGTCTCTCCCCAACCCATAAATTTAAAATATTGAACACATTGAGGAAGGATTTACATGTTCCCACATAAGCCAATTATTTTGACCAATCTAATTAGTAGTGGTCAATGTCAGGTCAATAAAAGCATAGACCAAGTAGCAATTGTCATTTTGTTTGCTCAGCAGTACATTCACCTGGAAAATATTTATGCAAAATGTTGGCACAAATTAATTTTTTTTAACGTCTTGCGTAAGAATCATCACAAATTTGAGTTACATGTCATTCTAGAATAGTGCGATGAAGATGCTCTAACCTCACTATTCAAAAGTGATGTAGTGTTAATTGGCAACATGCTTGTAAACACTGTCCACTTTATCCGTCACTGTCAATTTGTGACAAATGACAGTTCTTTTGTCTTAGGTCTTCTTTGTTATTGTTGATTATCATTTCATAGTCATGAGTCCTGTATGCACAGGGTTTTTACCTGATTTTTCTTTGTTGATTATTTTCTTTTCTTTTTTCTTTGGGTTGTGTCTACTTGTGTTCTAATTTGCCCTTTGCTGGATGGGTTCCCATCCTTGATTTTGATTTACAGGCTTTTTCTTCTTCTACTTCATCCGGGATCCCTCTATATTCTGACTACCTACCTAGTGCCTAGTCCAAATTTGGCAATTTTTTGTCGTTTTAGCAATTTTTTCTTGTAGAAAGGAAAATTCAATTGGGAATGTGAAATGATATATTCCCCTCCTTTTTCTGCTGCCACTAAAAAAAAATTATTTTGTGATGGGGTTTTTTTTTCAAAATTGTGAGGTAGGTGGGGATTGGTGATACCCTAGAAGAGGACTAAGCCAAATTTGGTTATGGGTTATGGTGTTCCACTGCAGGTGAAAGACAGAACCAAATAGGAAAGAAAGAACGAAAACTAATGCATGACTTGAAACATAAGACTAATACAAGTCCTATGAAAAGAAAATAATAAAGTGATCCTTAACGTCACCCTGTCTTTGGTCCCTTGTTCCACCCTGCGATCCCTGTTCATCCCCAGTTTGAATGCAAATGGAAAGCAAGCGAAACTGGTTACTGTTTAATGAAACTGGGTATCAGTTCACAATATTTGCCAGAGTTGATTCTGACAAGACTAGATATAAGGAATAATAGGAGGAGTAGTGAAGGTGCAGGGAAAGCAAATCCAAAACTTTGGAGGGTGGGGAGGGAGCAGGCTCCTTTGAATTGAGGTGAGAAAACCAGTTTGTCCCTCAGTCTCTGTTATTCCTAGTGTACTGTTTTCATCCTGACTTTTGATTCTGTCCCCCAGGTTTGGCAAAACTGGGGCTCAGTATCCCCAGTTGGGGAGGTGTGTAACTTTTACCAAACTTATTAAAGGATCAGCTACACACATCCAATTGTAACTCTTACCAGGAAGCAACATCCCATGTAGCAAGCAGCAAATCCATTTGACCTCTACCCCAAAAACCTCCCTTGACTTCATTGTCTTTTGTTTTTTGGGTGAGGGAAGTGGTGGTTGCTTCAAGAGTTGAGTTGCAATGGAGTGACAGGGGAGAGAAGTTCCTGGAAAAATTCCCTGATTTTGGCCAGCATGCAGAATCCAAGCTCCGACTACAGTAGTAGTAGCTGCCTGCTTGCTGCCACAATGCATTGGCTTTGCTTGTTCCTCACTGATGAGAGTCGGATATGATTGTCAACAAGGGTGGCATGTGCTGTCTTATTATCATCCTGTTTGTCTTGGGTTCTCTTGTGTGTCGTCAAGTGAACTGATGGACAGAATTGTCAGTGTTTTTGGCATCACTCTACAGATTCACCATTGGGTTTACCTGCTCAAGTCCCATGAGGGGGCAAAAAAAAAAGAAAAGTGTAGATAATTGATCTGTACACAAAGCATCACTAGATCTGACTTCCCAACATGCACAACCACATGGGTTATTCAACTCCAAGCGAGTAGATGTCAAGTGTGGGTAAACACTAGACACCTGCCTGGGTTGAGGGCGTTACCTTTATAAGGGCCCCGCATGAGGCTGTATCACCTTAGGAATGCCCACCCATGTGTCCTGAAGTGAACTGATGGACAGCATTGTCAGTGGTTTTGGGCATCTTCAAGGAGGGTGGGCATTAATTAATGTTTCTCCAAACACCTGCCCTCCTTTTTCACTTTTTTTCTCCATCATACTTGATGGGTATCTGCAGGATACCCACTGGGTATCAGAGGAAAAGAAATTTAATTTCTCATACTCTTCACACCAAGGAAAGCCCATGAAAGCCCAAGGCTTTACTGAAACACACGACACACCCTCAGCTCCCACCTGGGGGGGAGTCCATTATTTCCATAAAATCCCAGTTGTGGGACTTTTACCCTACACAGAAAGTTAAGCCTTTAACTGGTGATGGTCTGGCCAATTTTAAAGCAGAGCTTTAACATGTATGGATGCCCCTGAAAATTGTTTGAAAATTGGCTGTTTTTTGAAGTGCAGTCTGAAATGAAAATTTAGATCACCAAATTTGTGACCAAACAGCCTGCACCCATTTTAAGTGCACAAAAGATTGCACAAAGTCAGAGCTGAAAATGGTGCCACCCTTGAACTCCCCACCTTGTGATTTCATATGTTACATTCAGCAATAAGATTCAGCAATGTCAATAAGGGGAAGACCTTGGTGCCTTTGAGCTTCACAGTGCAAGAAGAGTGGGTAGTGACCAGTGTTGCACAGCTCCCAGGTTCTAGGACAGACCTTCAGTTCTGGTTCTTAAATTTTTCAAGGGATCAGTCCCAGTTCGGTTTCAGTTTTATTTTTTTCCAAAACGGGACCAGGTTCCAATTCTAGTTTTTAAATTTAAGCTACCATTCGGATTTTGGTTCTTTTATTATTTTCAAGTTGGGCCAGTTCTGGTTCTCAGTTCAATAATCTTTGGTTTTGGGTACCCTCCCATTCTAATATCCACAACATCTAAATGGACAATGCAAAAATAAAATAAAATAGAACTTTTGTTTCAAGAAAAAAATAAATTTAAATGTCAAACTAATTTAACCTTGTCTATTTCTAAATTCTAATCTACATTAGATGCTTATAGAGGATTAGAACCAATTTTTTTCTTTGTCATGTGTTCTCATTTTAGGGTCTTTGCAATTGGAGCTACCACCTTGAATGGCCTCTTGAAATCTTTGAATTCATCTCTTGAAGACCTCCCAAAACCCTATTTCAGACCTCCCCCCCCCCTAAAAACCCTATATCAAAACCCAAATGAAACCTTGTTTCAAAGTCAAAAAACTTATTTCAAATCTCTTAAAACCTTATTTCAGACCCAAGAAAACACTATTTCAGACCCCCAAAAAACCTAAATCAAGGTGGCATAATTTTCAAAAAATCAAGAACATGAATCCTAAATTTTGGAAGGTTCATCGTATCCTAAAATTAGGGTTTTAAAGTGGCAATCTTGCTCTATAGGTTCTCCATTGCTCCAAGATCTGCAACAAGCAACGACAAGAATTTTAACCCCAAAAAATTAAACATAATCCAACCAATTTTTTTTGGAGACAATGCAAGAAACTAAAAACAATTACCTAAAGCCTATTGCCAATTTTCTCCAACTTAAAAGCCCACTTTTATGAATCACATCCTCATTTTTTTTATTAAGTTTTTTTCAATCCATGAACTGTTTCATGAACCCCAAATCACTAACACGAACATCATTTAACCATTTTTTGTAGATGCTTTTAAGCAAATCAAGATTTTCTATCCCCAACCAAGAATGCCAAAGGTTCATGTAAATACTTATAATATTGAAGACCATTTTTGCTTCAATTTGGGCAACAACAATCCTTGGAATTTTTTGGGCTACAAACCCAACATATCAAAATTGTACCTCATGTGCTCCCCACCATGTTAATGGATTTTTTCCCTCCTCTTTTGTGATTTTCTTGACCCTAAAATGATTGAATTATTTTTTCACCCTTGCTAATGCCATCTTGTCATCAATTTCCATGAGATCATGGAAACTTGTGGTTTTAATAGTTTAGCATGCAAAGCTAGGAGCTTCAACACTTGCATCATTTGGATTTTAAAACTTGTATGCAAAAACAAGGAGTGGAAGTAATATCTAGTGGTCATATTCCTTACCAATCTATAATGTTCTTTCCTTGTTGATAAACTGAATGATTAACCCCCAAGCCCTTGTAATGGGGGTTTAACATCATGACCATGTTGTGAGCTTTGATCTTTTGGAAAGAAATCACAAATGAAAAGAATGGGGTAAGGACTTGTACCATTTGTTTTTGCATGTGTTGCTGAAAGATTTGAAATTCTCCATCAAAATCGTGTGTCTGATTAAAGTTAAATGTTAAACAATCTAATCACATTTGACATACAAATGATATAATGGTAGCAAGGGCATTATAACAAGCATGAAAACAATCTACAAGATTTCTTAAACCAAAACAAGAACATAGGCAAGCGTAGTTTCAAATCTAAATTGTGAAACAAGAAAAACAAAAATAAGAACACGACATGTGAAAGACAAGAATCTAATAAGATTTTATTGCAAGATCAAAACAAATTTGTAATAAGAAAACATACCCAAAACTTGTGTTGAACAAACTAAAAGTAATTGAAGGTCTTACATCTAGTTATACCCCTTGGGGACTTAACTCAATGAAGGTTCCATGGAAACTTCATCCTCATGTGTGGCCCATGTCTACCAATATGGCCCATGATTGAATTGAAAATGAATTAAAAATGAATTAAACGTGAATTGAACTAATAGTTAATTAAAAATGACCTATAAGTTAACTAAAAGTGAACTGAACTAATATGTAATTAAAATTGAACTACTAATTAACTAAAAATGTGATGATGGCGATGATGATAGTGATGATGTTGACAATGATGCTAGTTATGATGTTGGCAATGTCATTCATAACATCACTTCCCCTTTTAACAATACATTTCACAAGGAGTGACCTTGGGTTTGTTTGGATAATGTTGATGAAATTCTTTCACCTTCTCCATGCCATTTGATAGGTGTTTAGCTAGTTCCCAAGTGCATTCGCTAATGTCATAACCTTTCCAATTGACAAAATATTACAATTGTCAATTGGACAATTTAAAGTCAAGGATCTTTTCCATTTCATACTCTTATTCACCATTGACTTCTATTAATAAAGGTGGTTCTAAAACCCGCCTTGGGATGGTGGATGCATGATAGAGTGCCAACAAGGAAACATGAAACATTAGATGGATCTTCATGGAGTCTAAAAGTTTAAATTGGAAAACCATAGCATTGATTTATTTCATGATAATGAATGGCCTAAATATTTGGTGGTCCAATTTCTCTAAAGGCAAAAGTTGTTTTGATTTCTTTATCAAAGCTAAACTTGGTTTCTAACCTTGAAATGTGGTTGATCCTTGTGATGTACATCATCATTCTACTTATATTGTCTTTGTGCCTCTTCAAGTTTGGATACAAATTTGTCAAACAATCCACCACCACCAAAATGGAGTTGAATGAAACAAAAAGTGGGAGATCAATGATGAAATCCCTAGAAATGGAAAGATAGGCAACAATTGAAGGAGCCCATGTGGCCGATGGCAAGGATTCTTTGCATGTGCACAAACATCACATGATCCATCAAACTCTTTCACAGACTTCCACATTTCTAACCACAAATAGTTATGAAACACTAATCCCATGGTCATGTTGAATCTAAAATGAGTCATAGCCAAAATGTTGTGTTTAACTTAAAGAATTCAAAGTTGAACAAAACCATCAAATATGTCAAAAAAACCAATTTCAATATAGCAAACCATCACAAAACTCAAATTTATCATAATGACCTAAAGTTGAATTTGGATTCTTCAATTGGTCTCAAACAATGGCAAAAGGATTTCCATTAATTTCTCACAAATGGAAACAAAAAATGATTTGTCATCAAAAGTCACAAATAATGCTTGTAGTCGAAGGTGTTTGGGCTTGAAGATGACATCACATTGTGGGTTATAAGTTGCATCTCCCTCCCTAAGCATGAGGTACAAACGATAGGATAATGCATTTGATTTCCCTTGATGATGCCCAAAATGGTATATGATGATGAACCAAAAATGAAACAAAGATAATGCCCAAGGAGCTTGGCATCATTATGATCTAAATACACAATGATCTCAATTGAACTTCTTTGAGTAAGTGACACCACTCTTTAAAAGCATCCATGATGGTCAAGAGTTATTTGTCATGAATTTCGTAGTTGATTTCAATAAAGGAAAACCTATGAAAGTGAAAGCCAACAAGATGAAAAAGATTATCTTTTTTGAGTTATGAAAGTACTATGCCTATTGAAAAGTCAAAAACATCCATATCTAAGATAAATGGTCTATAAAGGTTTAAATGAATCAAAAGTGGTGAAATTGTGAAAAACCCATTCAAAGATTGGAAGGCATTGTTCATTTCAACTCCTCAAGAAAAAGGTTGATCCTTTCAAATTAAATGAGTAAGAAAGGTTGCATAGAATAATTAGAAATGAAATGTTGATATAAGTTGGTGAATCCAAAAAAACATTGAACATCATTGAACATCACGAACAAAAGCTAAAGTAATCCAATCAATAATGGTTTGAACCTTGTGAGAATCCATGTGAATGTCATCTCCAAAGACAATATAACCTAAGAATTCCACTTGAGATTTGATGGAATTCACATTTTTCCAATTTGCCATAAAGTCTAATTTCCCAAAGCTTCTCCAAGACAAAACGTGCATGGGTTTTGTGGTCCTCCATATTCTCTAAAAAAATAAGGATGTCATCAATGTAGCATACCACAAAATCATCCAAGTACTCATGAAAGATATCATCGATTAGATGTTGAAATACAACAAGTGCATTGGTAAGGGCAAAAGGCATCACAATGTATTCGAAATGACTATAACACATTGGAAATACCATTTTCCATTCATCACCTTTGAGTGTATGCATTCTAAGGTGGTTCATTTCTAGTGAATGCTCCATTCCTTAAAAGCCCATATAGTAGTGTTAAAATGGCAATCTATTTTGATATCATTAATTTACACTACAAGGAATCATGTCAATTCCAACCCATGTGTTTGTGACTTTTGTCCAAATCAACCTTTTTGCAACTTTAAATACAATTGTCTTCTGTGGCACTTGGTAAAAATGATTGGTAATCGCATAAATGATTACAAAGTGGTTTACAATTGCATATGCAACTTATACTTGTAATTAATGTTAATTTGAATGAAGATGAAAAATACACCTATATCATCCATTTTTAGAAGCATCCCAAAATAGATGAAAATGTAGTTGTTTTTATGACTTAGAATATGGTTCAATCATCACATGACATCTTTTCAACTTGATTTGTGATTATAAATCCTAGTTGCAAATGCACATATAATTAAATGCGGGAAAAATTTTTGCCAATGAAATCATTGGATTTAATGGTTTAATTATCTTCCTTTAACTTTCTTCAATGAACTAACCATTAAATATGTAGTAAGGTTTGGTGGGTTTATGAAATTTTCAAAAGAGTCATGGCAATTAATGGTAGAAATAGGGCTAAATGATAAGTAATATGTATGTGGCTAATTAATAGGTATTTTATCATATTGATTTTTAATTAGTTAATTAATTAGGTAGGCTAGGTAATTAATCAATTATTAAGTTGCAAATTATAAAGTAATAAGTAGGAAGCAATATGTATGTGGGTTAAGTACTAGGAATTTTATCATGTTGATATGTGATAATGTGCATATATTAATTAATTAATTAATTAAGCTATGGTGTTGGCAAAGTAAAGTAAACAAAAAAAGTAATCTGCCCAAAGTCTAATTAAAAAATGAAACAATTTTTTATATGGACATAAGGAGATAGATTCAAAATATTTTGAAGTAAAAATTTAAAACCATAGGGCCTTACATTTAGTTTATGGGAAGTTGGATATAAAGTCAGAACAATTTTGGTATCATACAAGTAAGTTGAAAGTACATTTACAACTAATTGGGTCAAAATGGTCATCAAACCTACTTCATATTAAAAATTTGATATATTATGATTATAACATTCATAATTTAATAATACATAAATATTTTTTAGGGTTTCATTAAGTTGATTATTTTTTTAATTCAATATTTCATCTACATGTAACCCATTTTATAAGATCAGACATTTTTGCAAGTAAAAGTATTCTCAAAAATTCTATTTAATTTTATTTTGAAGATGGTTTTTCTAAAAAAATTTAAACATAAAATGAAATGTTGTCATCATGTTAATTATTATACAAAAAAAAAATTCTACTTTTAATAGATTAAATTTATTTTTTAGTTACAAATAATTTTTTTGACAAGGAACAATGAGCCGTCTACTTTACCTTGCTTACACCCCTATGTAATTTATTTATTAAATAGGTTAGGGTTGAGGTAGTAAGTGTAATTAATTAATTAGGTAGGTTATGTAATAATCTATAAAATAAACAACAAGTAGGATAAGTAGTATGTAATAAATAACAAGTAGGTCATATGTATGTGGGTTAAATAATAAATATTATCATGTTGATATATGTGATGTTTTTTTAATTAATTACTATATCATGTAGGCAATGTGGTTCATTTATTGAATATGCTAGGTAGTAGGAATAATTTATGACCCATTTAATATCATACATTTAAATTTTTTTTTTTTTTTTACAATTATAATCTATTATAAGAAAAATTGTATAATATAATTTCCTAAATTAAATCAATGTTTCAAATGTGAAAAAACATTATTTAGTTATACATTAAAATTTATCATAATTTAAAGTAAAATGTAAGATATTATATGTGTAAACATAATAAAATTTGGACTTCCATAAATCAATTACTTATATGGAATTAATCAATATTTAAAAATTAATATTTATTATCTAGATTAATATTTTATATAAAAAATAATATAGTTAATAAAAAATTAATATTTTTATTAAAAATTATTTTTGATCCATTTTTAAATATTATATTTGAATAAATTATATGTTTTATTTGTGAAATTAATTTCTATTGTTAAAAATATGATATATAAAAAAAAATTGTATAATATATATTTTAAAATAAAATCAAGGTTTAAGATATGAAATTTATTTATTTTATTTATTATTATATTATCCAAATTTATAAATCATGTAATTGAATTTATTTTTTCCTCAGAATGATCATTCAAATTATATTGAATAATAAAATTCAAATATTTTTATTTTCCAATCAATTTATATTTTTAAAGGAAAAAAATATGTTTATATACATTATTTCCAATACTTGAAGTTTAAACTTTAATCTTGTCATTTGGACAAAATCATAATAAAATATAAAAATTCAAAAATGATGTTTTGTGTAATGTTTTATGTGGAATAAGTTAAATACAATGCACATTACTTCTTTGCCACAATAAGCGAGGTGGTTTGGTGGTAAAGGAATTTATCTCAGTCCTTGGGTTCAAGGATAAATTTTCACTACACCAAAATGCATCCTAGTTCACTCTAAGTTTCATTACATTTTGAGTGGATTAAAAAAATTTACCATGGTGAAATTAGTCAACCCCTTAATGAATAGGGACCAGTTGTTACAAATAATGAATTAATTCATTAATACTTAGTGAAATAAGGTTACTTTTAAGTGAAATACAAATTTATCAAGTCATTCACTTGTTAATTAATTAACTAGGTAGCATGGAAATCAATTAAACTTAAATTATTTATTATATATTATTATTGATAATTTCATAATTTTTTAACTTATAAATTACTGACACATGTCACCACCTAAACTAGGTTTAAAACCTAATTTAGGTACGTAGGCCACATAATGAACCTAGGCACCTACTTTAAGGAACTAAATAGGAAAATATTTAATTAATTTACCATTATTGATCATGCACACACCATTCGTAAGGTTTGATCCCTTGACCTTCAAAATGGAAGCATACACCTTTATTATCAAAGTATCCCATTTTTTGTGATAATGTATTACATTGCATTCTATTTATTAAATATTTCATTTTAAACATTACAATAACATAAACTTTCAAAATTGATATCTTATTGAAATTTTGTCACAATGAATGATTCAAGTTTTTTTTTTTTAAATTTCAATAATGTACATAATTTCATTTATTTCCTTTTGAAACTATAAAATCATTTGAATAAAAAACAAATTGAATATCATTATTTAATAACATTTCAATGACCATTTTTTTGAAAAAAAAAATGTTTAATAAATGGATAAGATGTTTGGTATATCATAAAGTAACATATATAAGATATTTAAAACAACATAAAAATAAAGCTATTTATTATAGTAAATTATGTCAACTAGTAGTGAAACACGATATTTACATAGTGATATTATAGTGAAATAACTTTAATTAAGGTGAAATCATTAAAATGCAATGAACATACTTCATTTTTAAGGTCCCACAATGATTTTGGTTAATGAACTACACCCAACTTTTGTAGTAGTGCCTCACAAATGACATGGGTTGTGGTCAAGGCTACAATGTTGATCAAATATTCCCTACCTATATAACCAACATAGGCTAAGTGTCCTTAAGTAGGCATAATAGGTGCCCTATCTAACAACCTAAATTAATTTTTTAAGCTTAACCTATGTATTGACACATGTCAACATGGTATAAATTAAATTGAATGAAATTAACAATAACATAAATATATAAAATAATATTATTGCAGTAATTAATAATATTAATTTTAAAAATGTAAATAATGTGATTGCATTCTTGAATCATAAATCTAGTCGTATATTTATAAAATCCTTGTAATGTTAATCGGGAATTACATGGTGGTTAATGAACTAAAAAATCCATATGAAAAATACTCAATCTAAACAATTATTTAATGTACATGTTAAGAAAATAAAAAATTGGAATCCACCCAAAAGTGATTATGATATGGACTCATGAAAATATGGTTCATTTTAGGCCATTCAATAGTCTATAACGTTTTTTTGGTTAAATGTTTTTTAACAATTCTTTTGCACCTTTTCTTTTTTGTTTTAACATATCATATATTAAGTCCCTATTATATATCCCAAATAAAATTCATACACAAAAATGCATGTATATAGAGGCATTTCAACAACAAACTGGTCTATATTTTTCAATTTCAAAAGTCCATTACTATATATTTGGTGTATATATGTTGCAATTTTTTTTATAAATGTCTTTTTTATCAAGTTGAAAATCGAAATCTATTCACAAATTTGGAAGATTATTGTTAAAATTATGCCATGTTAATAACATGTAAATGCATGCCACTCTACAAAAAACTAGATTGTGATGCAAAAAATGAACCACCTTACCTTACAACCACCCTTTCTTGATATGCACCAAGTTGTATGCTTCACATAAATCAATCTTGGTGTACACCTTGGCATGATTTAATTGGTGCAACAATCTTGAAATTAAAGGCAGAAGGTATTGATTTTTTACAGTGAGTCAATTCAACCCAGGATAATCAACACACAATCACAAGGAACCATCATTTTTCTTAACAAAAAAGATAAGGGCACCATCTAGAAATTTGGAATGTCACATGAAACCTTTTTTAAGATTTTCATCAATGTATTCATGAAGAGTTACAAGTTTATCTTGTGACAAGTTGTAGATAAGTCTAAATGGACATCAATGTGCTCCCTCTTTGATATTGATGGTGCAATCATATGGACAATGGTCTAACAAGGTGTTAACATTCTTTTTCGAAACACATCCTTAAATTCCTTATATGGAGAAGAAATCTCATGACAAAATGATTCAGCATCTAAAATGGGAATATAAATTTAAAAAATTTCTCCTTTCTTGGTCACATTCACAAATGCCTTTTCCTTACAAACAATGACTTGCAACACTTGGGTTTTCGTGTACCATCGATGCACTTCTTTTGTTGAAGGTCCTACATGACATGCGCAATCATAAACTCCACCAAACATGCTTGTGATGAAAGTTTCACATTTAAGGGTTTCATGTTTTAATGTTTCAAAATGAAAATTCCTCATATGTTAATCTATTTGTGGATTATGTAAAACAACCCAATGATGACAAGATTTCTTGAAGAAAAACTGAGATTGAAAATGATCTTGCTAATGGAAGAACTAATGGCAACATCTAATGCTTTGGTTTCATATTTGACCAATGTTGACATTACTACAAAATATGGGTGTAGGTCACTAGTCCCTATTCACTAAACTAGTGTGACAAATGCAAATTGACGTATAATTAAGTTTTAGTTAATTTGACATAATTAACTCTTAATCAAGAAGTTTTTCAAAAAGAAATTTACTTAATGCACACATAAAAGCCTTCTTGAAAGTTTCCTTGAGCTAAATCTCGAAAGGGGTATAAATAAAAATAGGACCCCTCATTTCCTTTAGTTTGTTCAACACCAATTTTCCACACGATCTTACACCATAGCCTTGTCATATTATTTTCATGTTCATGTTTACATATGTTAGCATAATAAAAATTCATTTTCAAGTTTGTTTTACACATTTCGTGTCTTTGTTTTTAGTTTTCTATTACAAAATGTGGGTGTAGTTCATTAGTCTCTGTTCACTAAACCAGTGAATTCACTGCTTCCCCACTAAGTCCCATTCACTATAACTAGTGAATTCATTCATAATTTAATGAAATCACTTAACGTACAAAGACACCTTTTGTTGTAGTGATTCGTACGTTATTATTTTTGAATCACATAATTTTGTTTTGTTCTTTATTTGAAAGTTAGACTTAGACCTTTCTTTTAACCTTTGTTTTTAAGGTTTTTTGTGTTTCCTTGACAACCAGTGATTACATTATTTTCCTACTAGTCCTTGTTTACTAATACCAGTGAATTCACTCAAATTTTAATGAAATCATTTAGTGTATAAAGACACCTTTTGTTGTAAAATGATGAAAAACTTTGACCATCAATGACTTCAATTGGCATTGATGTATTCTTATTTATCAGGACCAACTTGTATTGCTACACTAACTTTTTGTTGATGGAACATGCTGATCACCAAAATTAAGAAATGTTTGGGCCTCCATTATCATGAGTTTATTACATTTGATAATGATTGGTACTAGAAAACATGGTGCTAGATCCAAAGATAGCCTTGGACCATTTACATTACATGATGTATCAAGATCTAGCCTTGTGGTCCTTATTGAGACTAGACATGTTCATTTTTCGACTCTTCTTATTAGGGGTTGGTAATTATCAAAACGAAACAAAAATAGAACAAGGTTGTGACAAGAGAACATACCCAAAATTGATGTTGAATAGACTAAAAATAATTGAAAATCCTACATTTATTTATATCCCTTGGGGATCTAACTCAAAGAAGCTTCCATGGAAGCTTTGTCCCCATGTGCGGCCCATGATTAAGTTGAGAGTGAATTAAAAGTGAACTAAAAAAGAACTAAATTAACAATTGACTAGGAGCGAATTACCAAATAATTTAAAATGAATTAAACTAACATTTAATTAAGAATGAACTAATAGTTGACTAAAAGTGTGATGTTAATGATGATGTTGGTGATGATGCTAGCAATGATGTTAATGATGTCATTCATGACATGCATCTAAAAGTAACCAATATCCTCAACTTTGGTTTAACACACAACATTGAACCATAGGCTTCAAAATATTGACAACAACCTATGTTACTGTTTAAACTTGATAACACACAATCTTGCAAGGTGAAAACACACTGTGGTGGCCAAAAAATGTTGTTTCAAAATTATGCAACTTTCAACTTCCACCAAGCCAATATTAAAAGAGGATTTCAAAAATTGTATTCAAAATAAAGTAATTCAATTGCCAAATAATGCAATAATTAGAAAAAATAAAACCTATAGCAATATACTACAAAGTGCAAATATATTTTTTAAATGATTCAAATAATTTCAAAACTTAATGAATTATTTTAAATTGAATATGTGTTGATTGTACCATTTTAATTACAATTGAATAGTTAAACTCTTTGATTTCAAAAAGAACATCTAGACAAGTTTTTCATCCAAATGACCATGAATGTGTTGAAAAAAAAACATTTTGTGTTCAAGATTTACATTCAATTGAAAGATAACAAAAATTATATTAGAGGCCTTTATGTTAAAATTCATTTTATATGCTTATCAAAATGTTAGATGAAATCAAAGAAAAAATGCCCCCAAAATAATACAAAATGTACCCCAAAAAAATAATGTTTTCTTGCCCAAAGCAAACCCCCCCACCTTGGAGCATGTTGACACTATGCAATGCTAATGATTGTTGTTTTCAATAGCAAAAAGCAATTACATGTTTGAATTTAAAAGTTTCTTGGAATAACATGACTCTTGATGCAAAATGAAAGGTTGATGCATGGTTGGGTGGACCAATTTGCCACACATGATTACTTTTTAAAAAGCCCAAAATTGGGCCATATTTTTTTTTTCCATGTCATCATTATCCACCATAAACTTTCTCTTCCTTTAAACATGTATACAAAAATCACCTAAAATGTAATTTTATGTCTTAAAAAAATCACAAGAGGAGCACAATAAATTGGATTTTCATTTTTTTTCATTTTTAAAATTCCATTATTTACAAATTTCCATTGTTCAAAACTTGATGCAAATTGATGATGTTTCAAAAGGATGTAGTCACACTAACACGAGCCACAACAAGTGTAACCAATGCTTAGTTTTTCACAAACTTAAAAATGGTAATTTAATTTGGTGTTGAAAGTATAAGATTTTTTTGTATAATAAGATTCATAATATATCATTGGAACATGTGAATTAATTTGAAAAATATTCAATGAATAATAAGCTTTCAAAAGCACTCATTAAACACTATAACATGTGTTTTTTAACACTAAAAGGACTTATAAATAAACTTGAAAACTTTTGAAAATTATACATGATAATATATAAAAATTATAAATATTTTTGAAGAATTTTTAAAGAGTATTTTAGAAAATATTCCCCCAAAAGCAATCCCAAAAATAGGCGGGTGTGGCTCATGTTATCACCTTTACACCCAAAAGTCCTTTTGCATGTTTCAAAACAATTGTCACAATGGTTTTCTTTTTCCAACTTCCTTTTTTCTTATCAAATGTGCACCATTCCTTTTCAAAATTAAGGAGGGTTTTAACATTGATGATTATAAAAACAAAAGCACTTGAAATCGATAAATTTCATTTTTAAACACATTTGAACATATTTGTTTCAAACGTGTTTTTGACCCTAACAATCATGAATTTTAAAAATATGTCTTTAACAAAAGTTATTCATATTTGTGTTATTTAAAACATGGATGCATTATATATAAATGATATGGACCAAAATACAATAAAATGTAATTCTATTCAAAACATAGCTATAAATTGGGTATGAAAAATGTAAAAATTAGGAAAATTGACCAACACAAGAATGCCATGTGTTAAATGTGGTCCTTGGAAAGGACTTTAACCTTGTAGCTTGTGGCTCCTTTTATAACGTTTACACCCACTACCATTTTGTTTTGTCCAAATGATGGTTTTTTACAAAATTGTTTGTTCTTATTTGATTGAAATTGAAATCAAACTAGGACATACCATAGAATCATTTGTGGCATACTAGCAACACTTCAATAGTATGTGGCCCCAACAAGTCCCTACAAAAGGTGCAGACAACCCCAAAACATAACAAAATAGAGAGAGAAAAAAAAATCATTGCAGAAAAATTACCTTCTTTTTTGACATATGTAATAACATGAACATTAAGCCCATGTTTTGCAAGCAAATCATTCACTTGCAAAACCATGGCACTTCTAAATGCATTTCTAATCTCAAAAATCCAACAATCACATGACAAGGTTCCCACTTGTCATTCAAGAAATGGACAATAAGCACAAAATATTTCACACCCCCTTGAAACATCCAAAGATTAAAACTTGTTTTGCAAATATTACACGAATCAAAGGTTGGAGATACAAACTTCTCTTTAGTCTTTTCTGCCATCCTAAGCAAAAGATCATTTTTCAATTGTTGTTTCAATGGGAAATTGAGGTGAGAATTTTATCTCAAAATTAATCTCCTAAAAAATGTTGCCTCCATAAATGATAATGACACAAGCATTTTGGCAATCAATAATATTAAATCCTCCTTAAACAATTTCTAGTGAAGATTGTTTTTGTTGTGAGGAACAAAGGTTACCAAAGAAAGCATAAAAATTTGATGGGGTGGGACCAAATGTTTTTTTGCAGCTTGTCTTTCTACTTTAGGTTCACCCTCTTTTCACTCATTCCAATCATTCCAAAGTTGCTTGTGACTACTTTCCAAGTGTTTCCAAAATGCAAAAATCCCATTTGTAGATTTATCATTTATCATGCCCTTTTTTTGTCTTACAATTGGAAGAAGCAAGTAACAAATGACACATTTTAGTTGTTATGATGTGGTTGCGTATGAGCTTGAACTTACCTATGATGAAGAGGAGTTAATAGGCTCATAAATGTCCAAATTGTGGAAATGCAACTTTTTGGGTATTTAGAAATCTTTTTTCTTTGCCAACAAAGCCCATAATTCTATAGGATTTGTGCTCATTGAATTTTTACTAATGTTGTTGATGTTGTATGAACTTAATTTAAAAACAGAATCAAAACCTGTACACTCCATTTCCAATGGAACCTTTGTGGGGTACATTACTTCCTTTGAAAAATCCACTAACCCATTCATAACATTAATTTTTTTATAGAATAGTTCATCAAAAGAATAATAGACAATAGGTGAACACAACAAAGGCCATCATAAGAAGAATTTTTGTCGTTTTCCACCCCCACACATTACGACTATTATTCGTCTTAACTACATTTCAACTCTATTTGGCCATTTTAAATTTGTAAGTGGCTTATTGCACTAATTAATGGTCAATATTATTCATAGTTGTTACTTTCACTATGTTGTTCATTTATGAGTATAATTTGGACATTATTGAATTATTTAATAATTTCAAATTATTGACATAACTTTTAACTTTATTTACACAATGTGTTATAATGCGTTAGTGATTATTTTTAACATTTCATTAACTATCAACATGGTACATGAGTTGAACTATCAAGTTTTAACATGTTGAAACCATTACTTAAGAGTTCAATTTTACACTTACCATAATCCATTAAAATACAAGCAACAATTTTAAACCTCACATTTATATTGGAATGAATTAAATTTTTTTCACATCTCTTCAATTATCAAAATTGAATTATTCATTTTTAATATGTTAAAATTATTATTCACAAATTACATTTTGTAATTATTAAACACTTGCAACTCAATATTTTGTAATTATACATGAATAGTTTAATGAATTTTTTCACATTTTTTGAACTATCAACATTTTTACATGAGTTGAATCATCCACTTTGAGCTTATTGAAACAACTATTCAAACATTGCATATTACACTTATTAATATATATGGAAACACACATAACTTAGTGATTCACATTTATATTTAAATGGGTTATTGAATTTTTTTGCATCTTCTGATCTATTAACATTTGCACATGAATTGGATCATTAATTTTGAATGTTGTTAAATACACTACTCATGAGTTACATTTTTCATTCACCATAATTTTTTTAAATGGATGTATAAAAGTTTGGAAAGTTTCAAATTTATATTTGACTAGGTTAGTGATTAAATCAAAAGTTTTGTTCATGCATGCAAAGTTTAAGATGTATGTACACCTTTAAATTTTTAATTTTTTTCATATATTAAATTCTTGTGCATTTATATAAATTAAATATATATTTTTTCCTTAGTTTGTTCTAGGCATTATAAACAAAATTATTATTATGAATGTTCATGATGCCACACCAAAAAAACCCAAAAATAATCCCTAATTTTTTCCGCATTTTTTCCTTCATGTATGAAAAACGAATCCATGTTAAAAAAATGGATAAAATTTTCAAAAGTATTATTATTATTATTATGAAAAATTATCAATTTTTTATACTTATGATTTTTTATTTTAAACAAAGTTTATCAAAAATTTTAACTTTGTTTTGTTACAGGTTTATATTTAAATATCAAGAGATGAATTTAAATATTATATTTTAATTAATTAATTAATTATTAATAATGGTGATAATAATAATGACATCAATGATTTTCTTAATTTTTTCATTTTTTTCAAGTTTGTAATCTTCTTCAAGATCATCCATGAAAACATTTAACCATGTTTTTGGCTACAAACCATATATGGAGGCACAAATTTGTCAAAATATTTTTATATTTTGGTTACAAATCCTAGAACCCATTATAGAAATACATCATTTTGAAAGTATAAAAATGAAAAAAATAATCTTATGTTTATGTTAATGGTCTTTCTTATGTTTGCAAAATGATAGAAATTTGTCACAAAAAAATTAAGTTGCATCATTAATATGTATTTTAAAATTTCAAAAAACTTGGATACAGCTTACAATAATCTCAAAGATGAAAATAATTTTTTTTCAAATAAATTTGATATTAGAATTCTTTATGTGTTTAATTTTGGAATTTTTATAATTAGTTTTAAACTTTTATTCATTAAAAGTAATATTTTTTCTTTCAAATGTTTTATTTAAATTTTTTGGCAAGGTTTTTATTTTTTTACATTTTTTCTTGAATTTGTACTTTTCTTCTTTTTTTTCCCCAACAAGAACTGCCAAGCTAGGAAATTTGAAACCAAAAAAATATGTTGGACGAGGGGGGTAATCCAAATATTTAAATTGAAAATTTGACCAAATTTATTTTTTTTACTTTTAAAAAAGAAAAAATGTAAAATATAATTTTACATCTTTAAAAAAAATAATAATAATATGTTGCGATTTTTTCAAAGTTAAGTAATTAATTATTTGTATTAGAACATGATTCATCTTACTAAATGAATCTGGTTTTGATAATTAAATGGATATATTGACTATTTAATTAATATTTCTTCTTGTGGATAATTTCTGCCAATTTAAGGGGGCAATAACATTAAAAAAGATTTTTTTTAGAAAAAATTTTGGTCAAATTTAAAATATATATTATTAATTTTTACAATAAAATATAGTAAGTAACCATAATATTAAAAGATTTATACAAATTTTTAACTACACAACTTGTCTATAACCAAATTTGGCAATTTATTTATGGATGATTACCATTTTAGCAACATTGCAAAAATAAATTAATAAATTATACTTAATTAAATTGGGGAAAATAAAAATTTGCAATTCCATAGAAATTGGACATATTTTATGTATTGGAAATAAAATTATAAAAGACTTAATGAATGCATTTTTTAATTGACATTGAATTTATAAAGATTCTAGGTCAATTTAAACAAAAAACGTTTTTATAAATTTATTCATGACATGCAATTTCAAGTTTTTTTTTTAACCTTTTAAATTTAATTTCTGTATTTTTTTGAATAAATTATTGATTAAAATGTTTTTGTTATTTTGATTACAAGTCCTAAAACCCATTGTATAATTATATCATTTTTTTAAATGAAAAATATAATTGAAAAAATAAATCTTGTTAAATATATATGATCTTGATAATTAAATGGTTATACTTATTATTTAATTATTGTTTATTCTTATGACCAATTTCTACCAATTTAAGGGGGCAACAACATGAAAAAAATAAAAATCAAAGAAAAGGATTTTGGGCCAAATTTTAATTATACATTATTTATTTTGTTATAAAAAAATATTGTAAATAACCATAATATTGAAATATTAAAACAAATTTCCAACTACACAATTTATCTATAACCAAATCTAGCAATCTTCTTATGGTTGGTTACCACTTTAATAACATTGTAAAAATAAATAAATAAATTTATACCTAATCATATTGGGGGAATTTTTTTAAATGAAAATATTTTATGTAATGAATTTTTTTTATAATAAATGCACTTTTGTATCCACATTGAAGTTATAAATATTTTAGGTCAATTTAAATTTAAAAAATAGTTGTTGATTTATTCATGAAATTTTATTTTAAGTTATTTCTTTTACATTGTAAATTTTATTTTTATAAATTATAATTTTTTTTAATACATTATTAAATAAGCTTCAAGATCATATTTCCATTCATAGCATTTGAATACATTTTGCAAAAGAAAATGTATGTTAAAGTTTAAATTTCCTAAACAATTTCATACAAAACATGATAATCTTAAACTTTTTCATTATTATTTATAAAAAGTTGAACTAGTTTGGTGGTTAAAACCTTAGTGTGTTTCCATGAGGTTTTGGGTTTAATCCTTAATGGATGCATGTTTTAATATATCTTGTACAAATGCAGTATACAAACATATACATCATGGTGAATATGTAAACATGTACATCATGCTTAAATAGTGTCAAAAAACATTTGTCAACAAATTTTTATTTTTTAAAAAAAAAAATTAACTGTTTAACGATATCTAAATTTGTCATGACTTGGCATGATAAAAATGTAATGTATGACTCCACAGATCGGGGAAAAAAACAAAAATAAAATAAAATGATGACATGGTGTGTTATTCCATGTCATATTAACTTAGGACCACATATATCCATGTCATAATTTTGTAATTAAAAATTATTTCACTAAAAATGTCCTTTTGGACCAAAACCATACAAGTTGCATATTAGTCAATTTTGTCATATTTCATTAAAAACCTAGTGAATTTGGGTAGTGGAAAAAGATAAGATTTCTTCTTGTGCATGAAAAAGATTTGCAAATGAGCATGTGTGACCAAACAAGAAGTCAATTGGATAATTCTCTCATGTGAACATGATTTTGTTTCTAGGGTTTTGGTTTTTGTTTTGAGTGGCCGTCAACTTTCTTCGTATAGACGGCGAATTTTATTTTATCACTATTTGTTAATGGTTACAATGATTGTTTCAAGGAAACTTGTGAGCTTGGGTAGGAAACTTTGTTTGTTTGTGTATTATGTGGAACAAGTTGACAATAAGCAATGAATGGCTAAGGACACTACAAAGATTCAATGGAGGTGGAGAATAGGACGATGCATGACAGTATAAGAAGAGGAGTTCAAGGGCAATGAAGGTAGGTCTATTGGTTTGGTTGATTTTGTTGTAGAAGAATAGAGGTGGGAGCTTATTGACATTTATGGTTGTTGTTTTGATTTCCACTACGCTAGTGATTACACCATGGCAAACTTTATGTCCTTAGTACTAGATTCTATAAAGGGTTGATGCTGAGGGTTGATGACGAACAAAAAGAAGTCCAAGCTGTAGAAATAGGAGCATGTAAAGGGATATATTTGCATGGCACCTTGTTTGAACCTTTCCTCAATCCAATTAATGGTGCAAATGTCTGAGTGAATGCCAAAAGCCTTAATGGGGTGTCCTTAGGTTGGGCAAAACAGAAGTAAAGAGGAACAGAAATGGGAGAGTAATAGAAATTTATCCATAATCACTTTCTGCACAAAAATCTATCTTTCCTGAATGGTTGCGAGTCAACTTGGTATACTTCATTCATCCTTTGGTTCATTCCTAGAAGTCAATATGTTTTAAAAATAAAACCAAGTGTTTTTTTGCATTGTTGCATTTCACAAAAGGAGGGTTAACAACTCATATGGACTAACTTAACATTAAAGGTTCTAACCTCAAGCCAGACCCCATTAGGTTTTGAACTCACAATGTGTGGTTTTATTCTTGGCAGCAAATTGAATGCTACCACTATAATAAGTTAGAAGAGATTACTAGGTATGTGCCACTGAAAATTCACATGGGAATGCTGAATTTTGTTTTGATAAGACAATAGCACCAAGAGGTTATAGAAGTGTTGAGTTGGTAGTCTCAAGGATGTAAGTTGTAGGAATTGTTTCACATGATTTGTAGCTTTGCTATGAGTCTTATGTGCTCAAGAGATGTTCTTTATACACTCTTCATTTTGGTTACACATGAACCAAAACTATGAAAAGGACTAGCAAATGAAAACAAACCATGGCCACTAAAAAGACCACCAAACAAGCAAGAATCAAAGTCACAAATAGGACTAATAAATGAGCCCAAACTGAAGCTGTAAAAAGGACCAAAAAATGAACACAAACCAAGGTCATGAAAAGGACCAATAGACAAATGCAAACCAAGGCCATGAAAAAGACCAACAAATGTGCAAGAATTAGAACATGAAACGAACCAAATGATATGTAAGACTAAACCCATGAAAAGTACCAAAAGATGTCCAAAACCAAAGCCACAAAGAAGATTAGCAAACAAATGGGAACCAAGGCCCTGAAGAGGACCAACAAATGAATAAGACTAAGGCAACAAAGAAAACCAATAAATAAACAAATAAACAAGACAAGACCATGAAGAGAAAAAATAAAACAAACACAACCAAGGCCAAAAAGGATGAGCAATCACATTGACCAAAGGGAATCACAATGTGATTTAACTTACAATTAGTCAAATTGCCCATTATGGTTTAACACTTCTAATTCAAATCAACCATACTAATTTGGCTAGTTAACCTACAAGTTTATTTTGCCTAGGGTACATACTAAACTTAAGTTCATAACTAATAGGCCCTAAGTTAAACATATTACACCTAGTAGGTACTTATAAAGTTTAATAAGCTACCTACATGCTACCTTTAGACACATGTAGGTACTTAAACTTAGTACATTAATTAGATAATGTTAATTACATTAGAAGAAATCCCCCAAAATGCAACCAATGCATTTGCAACTACATGTAATTAATCGTCATTTATAACTAGATCTTATTGGTTTTATAATTATTTTGCACCCTTGACCATTCTTACAACTATGTTACAACTACATTTGCATATAATGACTTTTTCATCCTACACTTTAAGATTGTTTTCATCCATGATCATGTTCATATGTCCCGACACTACACCAAAATGTGTTCTAATTCACTTTGGGTTTCATTAGATTTTGAATGAATTTGGACATTTTTACTATGGTGAAACTAATGAACCCCCCAATGAACAAGATAGTGACAATGATAGTGATAGTGACAATTGTTATGGACAGTGAATTGGTCCATTATTACTTAGTGAAATACATATTTACCAAACCATTTCACTTGTTAATTAATTAATTAAGTAGCAATCAATTAAAATTAAAATTATTTAATGTTTAATGTAATGTTTAATACTCTTGTTAATTTCATGATTTTTTACCCTATGAATTATTGACACATGCCACTACCTATGTTAGGTTTAAAACCTAACCTAGGTAAACACCTACTTTAAGGAACTACATAGGAAAATATTCAGTCAACTTACCACTATTGACCACAAACACATCATTTGTGAGGTTTGACCCTTTGACCTCCAGGATGGAGGTAAACACCCCTACCATCAAACAAGCACACTTGTTATGATAATGTGTTACATTGCATCCTATTTATCAAATATTTCATTTCTAACATTCCAAAAACATTAACTTTGAAAATTCATATAATGTACATAATTACATTTATTTCCTTTTGAAAGTGTAAAATCATTTGAACAATTTTTTTTGAACATCACTATTCAATAACATTTCAATGACCATTTTTTTGAAAAAAAAAAATTTTAATAAATGGATAAGATTTTTACTAATATAATATTACTACTTTTGTTAGGTTACTTTTAATTATTCTAAGGTTACTTTTCATTATTCTATATTATTTCACCCTACATTATTTATGGTTATTTATGATTATTCTTAATTATTTTTGGCTATTGTAGGTTATTTCACTTTAGGTTATTTGCAAATATTATAAGTTATTTTTGGTTATTCTAAATTATTTCATCTTCAGTTATTTTCGACTATGTGAAATTATTGTTGGTTACTTTTGGCTATTGAAGATTATTTCACCTTATCCTATTATTGGCCATTTTAGGCTATATTACCATAGGTTATTTGTGGTTAATCTATTAGTAATTATTGTTGGTTATTCTATTAATAGTTATTGTTGATTATTATATTGGTGGATATTGGTGCCTATTTTATTGGTGCCTATATATTCTATTGATGACTATATATTATATTAGTGGTTATTGTTGGTTATTCTATTGGTAGTTATTATTGGCTATTTCATTGATAGTTATTGTTAACTATTCTATTGGTAGTTATTGTTGGTTATTTTATTGGTGGGTGTTATTAGTGTTTATTTTATTGGTGCTTATATATTTTATTAGCAACTATTATATTAGTGGCTTTTAATGGTAATTTTATTAATAGCTACTAGTAACAATTATACTAATGGCTAGTAATGGTTATTTTATTTGTGGTTATCAATGGCTATTAACATTTATTTTATTGGTGGCAATTGGTGGCTATTCTATTAATCACTATTATTGATTATTCTATTATAAACCATTCGTGGTTATCTTATTGGTGGCTATTAATGGTTATTTTATTAATGGTTATATGTGGTTATTTTATTAGTGATTATTGGTGGCTATTTTATTAGTGGCTATTGGTGGTTATTTCATTAGTGGCTATTGGTGGCTATTTTATTAATGGCTACTAGTGGTTATTTTATTAGTGGCTATTGGTGGCTATTCTAAATTATATTACAACTATTAGTGGCTATTTTATTATAAGTTATTATTGGATAATCTAGGCTATTGGTAGTTATTTTATTATAGGTTATTTTAAATTTTTTTATAGGCTTTTATTGGCTATTAAAAGTTATTTTACATTAGGTCGTTATATATATTTTAGATTATTTTAAATTTTGATACTTAAGATAAAATAATTTATAATAACATAAATTAAAATGACCTAAAATAACCTAAAATATAACTTGAAATAACATATATCATGTAAGTTACTGATTTTTATGCTAATATATGGATGGCATATAATAATATATAGATGGTGATGTATTTGTTGGCCATTAACTTCATCCACACTTCAAACTAATGTCTAATGCAACTTGTTTAATGCAACTAAGCAATTTTTAGTAGAAAATGTTTTTTGCAACTAGAAAATTGTTGCAAATGGTAATTGTTTGTTTCCAATTTTCTTTTAAACTTAATATCCAATAACTAAGTTTTCTATCAAGTTGTTAATTGATTAATTATTACTATCAAATTATCAATTTTATCTATTTTTTGGCTAATATTTGATAGTAATTTATAATAATTAATAATAGTCAATATATAATTGTTAATAATTATTGATGAATGATTATTTTAAACTAATTTTTATTTAATAATAATTCATTACATATAATTGATAATTATTAATTCATAGAAAATAATCAATATTGAATCATTAATATTAAACAACCAATAACCAGTCATTAATAATCAATAATTAATAAATCATCAATAACTAGTAATTAAAAAATTTAAAACTTGTAATTAACAGTATATTATTATTATTTAGTTTTTAATATTTAATACTCCATAGGAAATATTCAATAGTCAGCAATTTATATTGAATAATTATTAATTAATTAAAAATAATATTTATTTAATATTTATTAATTGAATTAATAGCATGTAGTAACCTATTAAATGTAGGTACCTACATGTTACCTTGGTAGATACTTATTATATGGTATAGCCTACTACTTAAATATATAATATAAAAATATTAAAGTTCATTAATGAATGTTACAATATGTACATCAAAACAAAAACGTCAATCAAGTTTCTTACATTATGATGACAAAAGTTTTCAATTTTTGAAGTGGCAGTCCAATAATAAGGACTTGATTCTTCAAGGTGGAGGTGAAGAGTTCACATCTTCATACATACAACATTGGCTACCTAGGCTACTTTGACTTTAGGGTTTAAATAGCTAGCTTAGGCAAGTAGGTTTCAAAATGGGTGTCCTAATTTAAGGGGCCTTGGGTAAATAAGGTAGGTAGGTAAATTACTTTATTTTATTTTGTCCATTAATTATTAGGTAATTTAGATAGTTAAATTTATTGATAAATAAATATGATAATAATAATAAGTATATTATACACATATTTATATTTAAAGATTAAATAATATATAATTGCTAGCAAAATATTATTGACTAATAAAAAAGATGGTTAAAAAAAGCAACCAAAAGACCACCAAAAATACTTAATCAAAATGGCCAAGTTCAAAACAACTTGTCCAAGATGGCATTTTGGTCAAGTCAAACAAAGGCCATTTGGGGTACCTTTCGACCAATTTTCCCAATAAAAAGAACCTTGTTTTTTTATAATGGTAGATGGTAGGTAAGTAGCTTAGTAGGCATAAAAAATAGGCTAGCTAACTCAATTAATATGGCCAATTTGACTAAGCATGGCCATTTAGTACGGCTAATTTGACTAGGCCATGGGCATATTGATGGACCATTTTAAAATTTTATCCTTCTTGATTAGATGTACCATTTAACACTTGGTCAAAATTGTCACCTCAATCAAAATAACCAACCAAAAAAACGATGTGTTTTTCATACCCAATGCCTTTAGTCAAAATGAACATCCTTTTGATCAATGTGGACACTTTAATCAAGTTGAACCTTTTGAAAAATCATAATTTCTCATAATGATCGAAAATAACCCAATTATAATTACATTTTTTAGAATTACAAATTTTGAAAATTGGTTGAAACCAAAAAGATTAAAAATCATGTTATCATGGTTGTTTATCACATAACGAATTATTTCAAAAAAACTAAGCCATTTCTTACAACTTTATGAGAAAACTAGGACCAACAATTTCACAAAAATGTTAGAACCACCCAACATTGATATCTCTAATCAATTCCTTGTCCTCAAGATGTGGATTTGTGCCATAATCTTTATGAAAGTATTAAGAGAAAATCAACAAAATATACATGAATGTATAATGACAAGTCCCAAAATTTTCTATACATATAAGGGAATTTTGTAATTTTTTGTGATTATGTAGCCCAAGTTTTGAATAGAAATTTGTTCCTATATTTCATTTCAATTTTACAAGTTAGTGGATCAAGTAGGAATTTTATACAATGACCATGTTCTTCATCTCCACTTTTCTATGGTTCATGTTTGTGCATCTCAAAATATGTCATTAGTACAAATGCACATGGTATAAAGTTGACAAAGTTTGAATCACTGAAATGATTAAAACTTGTTTTGTTTGACTGGATTGAAAACAATTAAGTTGACTTATCATCCTATGTGGCCAAGTAATTAATTAATTGAATATATATATATATAATTTATAATTATCTTTTTGCATTGAGTTGTTCATGATTTGTTCATGGGTTTGTTAAATCTATTCTCAATTCAAACAACCCAAACCAAAAGAAACAATTAGATTATTAATGGTCATTGAACCCATGTAGAGTTGTCCATTCAATTTTCCTCTTTTTAATCATTATAATATGCATGCATCAACCTTTCAGCATATGACATGAGAAGGAATTGAACCTTCCACCTTCTTGACCATATATGAAAGCTTTAACCATTCAATCACAACATCACATGGGAAAAATATTGACATTCAATTACATATAAACATTCGACCAATTTAATATATATTTCAAACATTGAAATATAATATAAATTCAAAATTTAATGTCTTTAATGGTGTGTAATTTTCAAAAATTGAATATCATATATATATTCAATTTTTGAAAATTTTCAAATTTCATGTCTCAAAAAGTTTTATATTAATTTCAAATATTTTGAAATTTCTTAGAAATTCGAATATAATATTTAAATTATTTTAAAAACATTTAGTCTTATAATTACTTATTAATCAATATTTTCTTTAATTTTAAATGTCAATACACATGTACATCACTTTAAAATATTATTCCACAAATTTCAATGTAATCAAAGTCATGTAATCTTGTAATTTTTAAATGAAATTAATTCCAAACATGAAATACATAAACATAAATTATTCTGCCTTTCCTTTTTCTTATTTTTATAATCACATTTTATTATGAAATGATATGGTTTCATAATAGATTCAACTAAATTTGTTTTAATGCTATTATTTACTATTTTCATTTTTATTTTATACTTAGGCTTAAAAAAATGATTTGTTATTGAATTCCCATTGAATATTCTTACTCAAAATGAACAATATCTCCTACACCTAAAAATTACAAAACCATATTCATTAAATCATTGAACTCTTTTCAACAACACTAAATGTGGGCCCGAACTTCTTGAGGTTAAGTTTGAAATCAAACAAATATGGCTAAAAATTGTATTTTCATTTGATATTCAATTTTTAAAAACAAAATATTGAAGATGGTTTATGCATGAGTGTGAAGCCTAAGCTTTGAGCTTGGGACTTAAAGTTTAATGTGATTTTAATTCATCTACATGGATGAATATGTTCGTAGATGAATGATTTCATATGGATGAATGTCATTTTTGCATGGATGAATTTCATTTATGATTTGGATTAAATAAATAATTTACATCCATTTTCATTTGTTGTTCAAACATTAATATTTCTTCCCTAAAGCTTGATTAAGAGATGATTAGGCTCTATAATAGATTACTCCGTCACTCATTACGACTAAGATGAAACTTTTACTAATTCGATATACGACCGTATAAATAGGAATACAACTTGAGGTTACGAAGGAGGCGATATGGCCAAGTGGATTAAGGCATAGGACTACTTGAGTGTCATTTAATAATGATGGATAATGAAATTGTGATAATAGGCAAAAACATGATGATGGGACCAAAATGATTTTTCAATTTTTGTTCAAAAAAATTATTTTCATGAACAATGTTAAACAAGTCAAGAAATATTGTTATGGAATGAATGTCACCCCCCCCCCACCCTTGGCCAAAATTGTTGTTAACAACATTATATATACTATGCCAAAACACATTCTTCATAATTGGAAAATTTTAGGATTATGTTTAAATGAAGTCATGTCCTTATTTTGTTTATAGTTAGTTTATTTTGATCATTTTCATGACTATGTTGTGACATTTGTGACTATGTTGTAGCTATGCTGCAACTACATTGTATAAATGACCACATGTGATTTTATTTTATTTTTGTATGGTTTTTTGGTGTTATTCAAGTTTCATTAAGTAATTAAATTAATTTCTTAGTTCAGTTCTAGTACATTAAATTAATAAATTACATTATAAAACATAAATAATGTTAATTGTAACTTATATTATAATTTCATAGTTTTTAAAGAAATAATTCAATAATTAAACACAAAAACTTTTATTGACAACATTCATAATCATTTATTTATGCTTTTAAATAAAATAATTATATATAATTCATAAATTTTTGAAATATTGATGTTTAATTTTAATATTAAAATTAAACATCAATATTTCAAAAATTTATGAATTATATATAATTATTTTAT
>Ga0116231_10001847_pt1 | contig 43963 bp, 21 predicted proteins | sample S1TSphgellanicum_2_FD_89695 | JGI IMG/M metagenome (GOLD analysis project Ga0116231, IMG submission 89695) | Host-associated microbial communities from peat moss isolated from Minnesota, USA - S1T2_Fd - Sphagnum magellanicum MG | ecosystem: Host-associated > Plants > Peat moss > Unclassified... | reverse complement strand
ATGATTTTTTTTCTTTTATTATATACACTTTTTTTTTAGATTAACTTATAAGGAAACGAGAGAGAAAAAAAAAAAAAAAAAGAAAATAAAATAAATTATAAACAATAATAATAAAAAAAAATAAAAAAAAATTTAAAAAAAAAAAAAAAAAAAAAAAAAAAAAAAAAAAATAGGTGACTAAAAAACAGGAAAAAAAAAAAAAAAATTAAATTAAATTTGGGGGGCTATTTTGGACAACAAATCACCAAGTTCTTGCTAAATTTAGCCACCAAAAAACCATCATTCAATCAGGTGTTTTTTTTTTTTTTTTTGGTTTTCCCGATTGTTTGATATTATATTTTTGGGGTGAATTTTCAAATAATTAGCAAAATTAGTCAAATTCACACCAGAAAAACACAACACTTATCCAAACAAAAATTTCCAAAAAAACAGACAAGATTAATTTGTCCCTAAGAAATCTAATAAATGCTAAATCTATGTTGGGATGCTCGCCACCTACTCCTACTTCAGAAAATAGTCTTTTAAAAAATCAAAAGAAAATGATTAGAAGTGCAATTCAGGAAAAAAAATTTAATTAATTAATTTTTAAAATGAAGAAAAGAAAGAAAAATTGGTGGAAAAGAAAATTACTTAAATTAGCTCATCACTCAATTTGGTCAGTTGCCATAGTTTAAATTTAGAAATGCATGTGGTTGGTGGCTCCTGCTACTTGCCACATGGAACTAAATTAACTTATTATTATTATTATCATTATTATTATTATTATTATTATTATTTTATTATTATTGTATGGGGTATTTTTGGTGCCCAATGAAATAAACCATTATCTAAATGTAGTGTCTATCAGACGCAACTTTTACCCATTTGTGGGAAGATTTCAACTCTTGGATTCTCTGTACCTACCCACCTGCTTACTTACCTACTGACTTATTCACCTGATTTTTTGTCCACTGGAGACCTACTAGCTACTTTCTCTCCTGTACTGAAGTAACTTTTATCATCTATCTAGCTCCTAGGTATCTGTGTTCAAAAGCATTATTTTATTATTATTATTTAAGGCCCAACCCAATAATCTGTCATTTAATTGGTTGTTTGGGTTATTTTATTTTATTTTATTTTATTTATTTATTTTTGGAGGTGCATTTTCCAATGGCCCATGCTGCCCCTCTGACAATTTGCTCAAAGTAAGCTACCTACCTCATACAGGTTGGTTGGTTGGTTGATTGATTGATTGATTGAATGTGTTTGTATTTTCTCATGTCTTCTTCTCTCTAATAAAGTGTAATAGTTCCTCCACTAGTTCCTCTGCAAAGTGAGGAACTTTTTTATTTTTTTAAATACTTTAAAAATATGTGTCAGGTAACACATAATACTAATAATAATAATAATAACAAAAGGAGATGGAGCTTAATTTTTACATAAGGCCCATAAGGTCTTATTAGCTCCTTCTTTTGAGCAATTTAAGCTGTTTTGAGAGTGCTACCTCAAGCTCTAGAAATCATCTTTCTAGAAAAATTAGAAAATAGAAATATAAAAAGGTTCCTTCTTCGTCCTTCTTAAATGCTTTGCAAGTTTAAGTCCAGGTTCTAAGTCACGTTCTAAGGTACTCAAGCTTTAGGTTCTATAGTTTTGCTAGAATCAGATTTGAGATCATCAACCCTTGAAATGGCCTTTTTTTTTCTTCTTGAAATCGAAACCCAAGCTTAGAATGAGTTTGGAAGCCTTTTTAAATAGGTCTAGGTTCTCTAGGTGATAAGCATAATTTTATAAGTAACAATTAATGATAGGCTTTACATTTGAGGCAATATGTTACATTAAATTAGATGTCCATAGTTAATACCAATGTTTGGTGGCTAAAGTTTGTTAGCATGATGTACATACAACAAAATAAATACATATTTTCCCAACTAGTATATAGTTAAGGTTTACCCATACCCAAGGGAGGGTAATTGTTTTGAAAGGGGTAAGTAGGGAACATATATGCCAAAATCATTTTTATAGCATTTTCATATTTTGCAATGCATGTGGTTGTGATGGATTTGTTTGAATTATGGGAATTAAATATTGAATTTTTTAAAAATATTTTTCCAAAAGCGATCTCATTTATCATTTTGAAAACAAGTCTTACCATATGCTTTTGAACCCATTTAATTTTTTTCTATATTTTCATTATAAAAATGTTGTGAATATTTTTTATGTTATCGATTGAATTTTTTATTTATTTATTTTTAAATTGTGGGATGTTTGAAACTCATTGTGTTCATGTTTGCATTGTCAATTGTATACTTTGTCTTTCTTCACTTGAAATGTGTCATACTTGTGTAAATATTTAACCTCACATTTTCCCCCTTCTAACCCCACATGGTATGTATAGGATAAAATGATGAAATGTTTATTTTCACCCTTACCTTGCAAATAGGGCAAATGTTCATCATTTGCGTTTAGCCTTACTTAAATTGATAATTTTTCAAAACATTTATCCCCTTACCCAATTTGGAATTTTTTTGAAGCCTATTTACCTCTACCTAGCTGATATATTTTTTATTTTAAAAATATTTATGCTTATTAAAGACTAATATATTAAAATGAATATACCCACCCAACACTAATCAATATTGCACAAGCCTTTGTTTTGGACATTATGTACTACTTGAGCAAAGTAATAATACACCAAAAAAGGTTTTAATTTTTTTTAACGAAAACATTGAAACTAGTTTCATCTTTCATAAAGATGAAAACTAATACATATTTTTGTTTTAGTATAAGCTAGTTTTACTGAGCATAAGATGTTGCACACATTAAACCAACCATGGGCTAAGCATAAATGTTATTTTCAATAGCAAAATATCTACCATGAAATGTGTTTAACAACCATTAAACACAAAATGCAAATTCATCATATGGCTAGGGACTGAGGAATAGGCTTTCTTTTTATTTAAAAAAAATGATTTTTGTCCTTTTTTTGGACAAAATGACAACAGAAATTGTGGTTGCCCATTTCAAGCATTAACATCAACATACCCTACCTTCCATGTTGATCCTAGGGCATCCATAGGGTAAAATCATGGTACCCCTACCGTTATGATACCATTGACATCAAGTACCATTACCATGAAAATAAAATTGCAAACTAAGTATTATATACCCTTTAACTTGAATATGTATTTTGTTTTTAAATCATATATACCTTTTTATGTTCAAGGTAATTTTTAAAAAATCAAACATACCCTTACCCTAAAGGTATGAAAATCATTATACCCTCACAATAATAATTTTTATCTTATATAAGAGGCCTCTTCTAGGTGTAAGGTATGTGTGTAATTGTCGCAACCCCACTTTGAGATAAGTGTGAGGATGAAATTCACACTCCTGAAATTGCGACTTGGGAGTCGTCCGAAATTCCTAAAACTTCAGAGTTTGATTGCAGGGGTCAAAACACCTTGCATTGGGGTGTTCTTTATATTATTGGAAAATTATTGAAGTGTAAATGTCGAAAATGGCCTCGTATGGACCATTTGGACATTTGCAACACAAGTTATGGCTAAAAGAAGGGTCGGGAGTCAAACTGGCAGTTTGACTCCTGACCACTAAAAGTCGAGAATCGACCCAACCTTGGTGCGTACAGCTAAAGTGCAACACCATTGAAAAGCTCTTAAGGAGAACTATAACTTTGCTTTTGACCTCATCCCAATCAGAGGTTTGAGCAAAGAGTTATGGTCACTCAAAGTCGTGGGAATCCAAACCGAGACAGTTTCGAAACTCCTCCTTGGGAGCCCCGAGACAAAAAACCATTCGGATGTGGGTGTCGTGGAAAGGTGCAAAGTATATTATATGGGGGAAGGTGGTGGCTTCCCCCGAATCCAGGCCGTGGTGAGTCAAGTGAGTCTAGAGTTGCATGCGGCTTGTCTTAACACCAAAGGTGTTCCAAAATGTGAACTAACTAACTTGTAGGTTGGTTTGATGCAGGTTCGAGTAAGTGAATAGCTTGTCGCTCTTTTTAGTCCAATCCCGAAGCTTCATCACGCCATTCTACCCCTTTTAGTGTTGAGAGCTGGGAGCGTGCTTTGAGTCTCGCATAATTTCGCAACTTGAGTAACTTCGTCCCGACTTAGGACTAACCAGAGAATTGGGAGCATGTCAATAATGTCTCTCATAATTGTAAGGTTATGTGTAATATGCCTCTTGTAGGCACAGTCTCATGATCTATATTGGATGTTAAGTTCATTATAATGTTTGTCTTGTGCTTTATAATGGGTAAGGCATATGGGAGGGGGAGATTTTCAAAATGTACTGAAACCAAGTTCAATTATTGCCTCATCTTATGCCCATTATTAAAAAAATGCCTCACCCAAAGGTCTTGCTTGTGTGGGTCAGTATTTGATTTTAAAAATAATAGTTGGGTTGGGGTATGTGATTAATCGAATATATATCCTTTTTTTTGACAAAAACCCAAATGAGTATATGTAGGTTTTTTTTACCAAAGTATTTGATAGACACCCTTTGAAAAAAAAGGTTTGTGTTTTTTAAACCTTTCTAAAGTTAATTATTTGCATTTTGGAGGATGAACACATTTTACAAGTTTTGAAATTTCAAGGCAATAAAACCTCAAAGATTTGATGCTAATGATGGTACTTCAAACTTTAAAAAATTGATTATAAATGAAATATTATTTTAATCTCAAAGGCTAATTCAAATAATGATCAAAATAGATGACTCCAATATCCAAGTGACATAAACAAGACTCAACATCTTATTGATTTTCTTAAATTTTATTTTAGGTTAGGCTTCACATGATTGACAACATTAAATACACAAAAAATACAAGACACTATAAGCATAACATTTAAAAAACATTTAAAACACAACAAACATAAGACACTCAAGACTTAAAATATAATAGAAAAAAAACACTCAAAACACAATGTACAAAAGACATTCACATCACAATAGATAGAAAACATTCAAGACACAATAGATTGAAGACACTCAAAACAATATAGACACATAATATTGAAGATAATTGACAAACACACACATTATAGGCACATAATATTAAAAACACAATAAACAAAACACACTAAAAACACAATAAATATAAACATGGACAAGAAATAGAAAAAGAACAAACCCACAGACAATGACACCAATAGTTATGATGACTTAAGTAAAACATATGTTACAACCATAAAACACAAAACCTTTTCAGACTATATTTTGAAATTTTAGACATCTATCCTCTCATAATGTGGAATCATGAAAAAGTTGTTCAAAATCCACCACCTTGACAGATGATTCCATTCATCATCTTCAACCTAACACAAAGCATGGACAACCATTTACACATAGAAAAAATGGCAAATCAAAAGGAATCATCTAAGTGCAAATGATTTTCGCCCTTGACTTGGTCTTCAAATATAGTTCTACCATCAAATTAGATTTCACTTCACATGTGAATGCAAAGTTTGTGGGTTTTAAACAACCAATCCATCTTTTTGTTATAGACATATGTTTTATTCCAATGGTCATTGCTTATAAATGTTTGCATTTGTTGTTATGGTATGAATCAAGTCTTCCACATTGACTTAAAATTGACATTCTTCAATTTCTTCGACATTTGTAAGCATCAACAATTTGTTTACCTCCATCAATAAAGGCAACAACAACTTTTCATCATATTGAACAACAACGATAGCAGCATTTTCAAGACTTAAATATGTGATGACCAACACATCTTGTAAAACCTTGGATCAAACATCAAAACCAACATATTATGGCCCCATTTCTTATCAAATGCATGCAAAAAGAAAATGAAGGGAATAAAACCCTCCAAAATTTGTCATTTCATCTAGACCATAATGAAAAAATATTTAGAAATGTTAAAACCCACAATTAAAATGTGATTAGAAAGGGATTACCTTGTCTTCATGGGCATGTTTAATTTTTTAGGCTTCAATCCAAATTCAATGTAAGCGTTGTCCTATCATTGTTTACCCTTACCAAAAATTTCGGGCCATGTAATACATTTTTAGATGGTAGATTTGTCAACCTTTATAAATGCAGAAGGCAAGCCAATAGACATTTAAAAACTTGTGGTAACATATTGGCACACCTTTGAAAGTGTATGCCCCAAACATGAGCCATCAAATGGCTTAAACAAGGTCAAATTCCTACATAATATAATAGAAGGCAAGGCACTTGCACAAGTATACAAGTTGAACCTTTCATCTTTAACATAAACAACATTTTTTTGAATCAAAGAAAACTTGTCCAACAACTTTTACAATTTAGGAGCCATAGTTCCATCACTTGTGTTTGTCATTTCAGACAATCCAATAATGACATGTTTTGCCTCCTAAAACACTCAAAATAAAATTAACAATAGTAAACACATCATGTGCTCTTTTTGACATCCACAAGTTGAATGTGTAAATGGTTGATAAAAACTTAGCTAATGCAAGTTGCACATATGTAATCATGGTTTTTTCAACTAAGCCCAACAAAATATCTTCAACAAAAGTCTTCATAAATCGGAAGACAACTTGTGGACATAACCAACATGTTAGCCTCTAGAGCCAAATTGATTCAATAGGCTTCATAAATAGAATCTCTTAACCACAAACAAAACATTAAATCTTCCAAAAACCCAACTTGTGTTGCATCATCGTTTTTGAACTTACTTGCAATAGAAGAAATTGAAAAATTATAGTTAGACATACATGTGCCTTTTTTTACTAGGATCACAATCAAGGTGAGATCTTGGGTATTGTCTACATCTTTTAACAATTTATTCAATAAAGCAAAATGGTCAAAATCAACATGTTTTTTCACAACTATTATGCCATTAAGCTTGTGGTACGTAATGAAACCTTTCCTACATTTGCTTTGTAGGGCTAAAATTTTAAGCGGGGTTGTATCGTTATGGCCCTTATACATCTCATGATCTAGTTTTGAGAAAGATCCTCATGTCAACTATTGTGCACTTTTAAAAATGCCCACATCAGTGAATTGCAATAGTGCAACTTTTAAGCAACTTTTTGTTTTTACAAGTTCTCCAAGTGCACTTCAATGACACATTGTTCATCAACACCAACAAACTTAAAAATCTTTAACTCCACACCTTCATTGGTTAATAACACATTGTTAATATAATGATGTTTTTGTCATATCCTATAAATGTTAGAGGAATTTCTTTAGTAGAGTTGATATCATGAATATTCATGATAGGATATGAAGAAAAAACCATCACTTCTAGTAAGAAATTGGAACAATTGAAAAAGGAAATAATAGTATTAATCAAACCTCACATTGGGGCATAAGCACACTAAGCCCCCCAAAAATTGTAGTCACAAGTATAACCTTTTTGTAATTTATTTTTTCGGGTAATGTATGGACATCACATCTTGGATTATTTTTGCTTATTTTAAGTATATTTGATTAACTTGAAACTTAATTTAATCAATTATTTTTAAAAACCCAACAAACAATGAAAAATTTGAATATATGGAATATATTTGTGACAAAATAATACTTGTCACATAGTTTGAAAAAATTGTATATATATTTCAAAACTAAGGTTATGAGTGGATTTCTTGGGTGAATTTTTTTTATTGTGTATGATATTGATATTCATGAATTAAATCTAGGACCATATAGAAATTTAAAGTTTTTGGATGAAATTTCATTAAAAAAAAGTGTGTTTTTTGCATTTTTGAACAATAAATGCATAATAATTTTTAAAAAAGGAAAAAACCATTAGTATATCAAAGAGGAGGAGATTTTATAGATGGGCATTGTATTATTTGTTTTTACTTTTTTTTTTTGGTAATGTTTCATGAACCACAAACATGAGGCCCCATGGCCATTGAAAAACTATAAGCCATATATTGTATTTACATTAATTTTATCCAATCCTTTTCATCTAATCGCTAAATCAAAATTTATTTTGACTCAAAGTCAACTTTGAATTCCAAAATGTCATCATGCAAATTTTAAAATTTTTTTGCTTGTGTTTAGGATAGGCAAAAAGTATTACCATCAAGATTTTAGTTTACTACATATTATAATACTCATTATGCATCACTTTTTTTGGTGAAAAGTGGTTCACCCTTAGTGTGCTTTCACCCATTATCATGAAAACCTTAAATTCTATAGCAACAAAATGTGATGATCAAAGGTTTAAGAAATAAAATTTTGAAGTATAAAGTTTAAAGATTATTCTCCATGATGGGAACAAAACATATGAGCTACTTGTTGAAGATATATCCCCACCCATGTAGTTTCATACTTGAGTTTAGAATAAAAACTTAAATATTAGGTGTGAATAAAAGGCTAATGGCTCAACGAGAAGCAATAGGTGATAAAACGTGAGAAATGAAACACAATAAAACATCAAAAGTTCATGAATGAAGGATTCAGGAGTGGTGATAGACAGAAAAGTAAGCACGATAATTGTTGAAAAATCCCCTTCACCCACAATTTTCCTAAATGCACCTTCAACCATAAAGAAAAGGAAAAACAAATAGAACGTAACTAGTTCAAAGACCAAAACTTGGGCATGAGAGCTCAAAGTGAGAATTGAAAATTGTCACTCAAATTGTAGGTTGCACCTTAAACAAAATGAAAATAAAAAGAAATGTGAAAAGTAAAGACATAAAGCCACATCTTCTAGTTCATTTATAATGTGCATTGTTTTATGTTGCCCTAAAGCTTGATGTTGTTTTAATATCTAGTACTTTCTAATATCCAATAGGTTGCATTTGTGAACATCATTGTAGATTTCAATAATGGATTATGAACATTGCAAAGGCAAAAAAATGGCAATTATGGAAAGTGAAAAAAACATGAAAAAACGAGAAAATAAAACAACTACAAGCACCAACTAAAATTACAAAACAAAAAATCTAACCTTAACCCTAATTAGAACTCCATTAGGTATTAAAAGGGTGTAAATCAAGGGTTTTGATAGATACCATTTACTTTTTATTTTCGTTAGGTTGGGTCTAGTTACTTATATTTGATTTTATAAAAGTATCAATTATGAGGTGGCCCATGTGAGTAATAAATATTAGAAAATCATGGGTAGGAAGTAGGTCTAGGTTTTTGAAAAAAAAGGCCCTTCATGGCTTTCATATATGCATATATCTAGTCTAATATTTGGAAAATATCCGAAAGTAATTCAAATAGTTATCCCACACTGGGTTTTACTGAAACTTAATAACTTTCATGTGATAAGGACGTTTTGACTACAACAAGCCTTAAATTTCAAGAGCAAGATTTGTTTTCCCCTTAAAACCTATAATTTCGAAACCCCTACCACAAAGTTTTTGATTCCAAGCATGGGGCTTTTAATTTCAAACATGGGGTTTTTAATTTTAAGCACAAGGTTTAGACCAGTGTTGGGTAGTTCCCAGGATTTAGGAGAAGCCTTTGATTCCAATGCTTCAAATATTCAAGTGATTAATTCTGATTTGGTTTCAATTTTTTTTAAAGAATTAAGTCTTGGTTTTGATTTCGATTTTTTAGTTTTAAGTCCGATTCCACTTTTGGTTCTGGTTTTAGAACCTAAAAATAATAATTGCAATGGTTTCAATTCTAGTTTCATAAGCTCCTATGTCCAACACATGAAGACCAACAATTTGGAAATACAAAAACTTTTATTCCATGAAGAAAATAATTGTTACAAATGTTTGAAGATTTCAAACAAGTAAACTTTAAACTATGCTAGATGTTCCAAGTTTCAAGATTCAAAATTAAACAAATGATGGTGCAAAAATACCAAAATGTACTCCAAAAGAAAAATATAATTACAAAAGCTTTGAAAGCTTCAAACTTCAAACCAATATAAATTACAAACTAGCCTATTTGTAAACTTTAACCTACTCTAGATATTTCAAGGATCAAAACTTTTTTTTCATTGCCATTTGGTTTCATGTTTAAGGTTTCATTCAATAGTAACACCAAATTGAATAGTGGCTTTGGCACTTTTGAATTATGCCTCAATAGCCCCAAATCTGCCCTAGTTTTCTCTTCACCTAAAACCTTCATTCTACAACCCAAAACCCCTTCAAACAACCTCAAAATAAACCCAAATCTGCCCTAGTCTTTCCTTTACCTGAAACTTAATTCCACAACCCAAAACCTTTCAAAAAACACCAAATCTATGATAATAGTTCATTTTTGATTCAAAACCCTAATTCTAACCACCCATACCCCTTTAAATAGCCCCCAAATCTATCCTAGTCTTTCCTTCACTCAAAACCATAAATTTTCACTTATGGACCCCAATACACCCAAGTCAAATCAAGGGTACAAGCTAACCCCAATTCAATAAAATATAACAAAGGCAAAAACCCTGGCACATAGCAACAATTTTGGGTTCCATCATTTCCAAGGGTTGGGGAACTTTAAAATCAACTTCCCTCCATGGTCGTTCCATTGTTCTAAGATTTGGGAAAAACAAAAAACAAAAATGACAATATGAGTTCAACTTAACATATAAAATTATCTAATTAAAACAAAAAAAATGATGTGTGTTCGATAAGAAAAAATAAATTAAAATCGATCGTTAATTTCTTTGATCTTTACAAGCCTAACCTTATCAACAAGGTCCTCATTTTCTTTCGTCAAGGCCTCCTCCATATCCATGAATTGCCACATAGATGCCCAACCTTCAACACAAGAGTCATCTGGCCAATTGTAGATGTAGTTTATAACCATTTCAAGATTTTCAATGCCTAATTGAAAGTGTCTAAGGTTTGTGCAAATACTTACAATGTTGAAGGCTCTTTCTAGTTTGATTGGAAAACTAATGGTCCCCAATGTAAATCGAACTACAAACCCAATATTAAGAAATTGTACCTTGTGCACTTTCCACCATGCCAATGGATTTTTGCATTCTTCTTCTATCATTGTTTTTATTAAGAAATGGTTTATTTTCTCCTTGATAATTGACAAGTCCATCTCTTCATTAGTTTCCATAAAATCATATATGCTTTTGTACTTTTGGTGTTCTGGGATGTAAAACAACTAGGAATTCCAATGCCTACATCATTTGGATTCAAAAAATGGTACACATGAACAAGGAAGGGAAGTAATACCTTATGATCATATTCATCTACAATTTGTAATGTTCTTTCCTTGCCAACATACTAAATAACTAATATGAGCCCCTTGTAATAGGGGTCTAACATCACAACCAACATGTTGTGAACTTTTGCTAGTTAAACAAATACCACAAATGATAGGAAAAGGTTTAGAACATACACCATGTCCTTGCATGTTCATTTGGAAGATGTGGAACTTCCCATCAAAATCTTGGGTTTCATTAGAATAAGGCCCCAACAAATCATGTGGAAACTAACATATAAAAGTTATTAAAGCAAGAAGTGCATTTGACAACAACTATTAACCTTGACTTTGATTCAACACACATTGTTTAATCATAGGCCCAAGGGTATTAGAAACAATTTGGGTTATTACCCATACTCAAGGACTTGACACACATTGTTGGAATGTCAAGGATACTTATTTTCCATAGTAAAGGGCAATGTCGTGTTTGAATTCAAGAATCTTTTAGAATAGGATGATTCTTGAAGCAAATTGAATCTTCATTGGAGTATTTTTGTCACAACCCTAGCCTTGGGCTCGCAACCAAGGCAAAGGGCTTGCAAGGGTGTGAGCCAAGAGGAAGCCCGAGAGTCAAAGCAAGAGGAAGGAAACCCGGGAGTCAAGGCAAATGCATTACAAGGTTGCGGGCCAAGATGAAGCCGGGGAGTCACATCACATTACTCCCAGGAGTGTAAGAAAGTGTGAGGGAGTGTGAGGGAGTGAACATTCACACTCCCAAGGCAATTCCCACTTTGGGAGATGGAGTCCCGGTGGACTCCAGAAACTTCAGAGAGCGATTGCAGGGGCCAAAATTCAATGGATTGTGGCGTTCTTTATATCATTGGAAAGATCTTGGAACTTACATGTCTAAAATGGGCTCACATTGCTCATTTGAATATCTGAAACGTAAGTTATGGCCAAAAGAAGGGCCGGAAGTCAAACTACCAGTTTGACTCCCGACCACAACAAGTCGGGAATCGACCTGATTTACTTAGTTGCAGGGGGCGTGCCACATATCTTGGAAAGCTCTCGACAAGGGCTACAACTTTGCTTCAAACCACATTTCAATCGAAGGTCTGCTCGCAAAGTTATGAGGCTCCAAAGTTGTGGGAGTCCAAACTGGCGGGATCTCGGGACTCCCACTCGGGAGTCCCGGGAGAGAAAAGCCATTTGGATGTAGGCTCCGTGGCCAGCCACAGAGTATACTATAAGGGGGAAGGTGGTGGCTTCCCCCAAGTTCGGGTCGTGGTGAGTCTTGTGTGTCCGTGTTGCTCGTGGCTCGTCCTAGCACCAAGGATGCTCCAACTATGCACTAACCACTTTGTGTGGGTTGTGTGCGAGCCCGTGTGAGTGAATGAAGCTTGTCAACTCTTCCTAGTCCCATCCCGGAGCTCCAACATGCCCCTCTACCCTTCAAAGTGTTGTGAGCTAGGGAGCGTGCCCCGACTATTCCCTCTTCTGTTGTGTTCCATTTGGACCCACATTTGGGTCCTTTAAGGAGTTGGGAGTGCGTCAATTTTGTTTCCATGGAAACACCCCCACATCTAGGCATGCCTTATGCCATTCTTGCCAACCTTTACCACTTTTTTTGGTCGAAATTATGGTTTTTTGCAATATAGATTGTGTTAACTTGATTGAGATAAAAATCAAACCAACACATATTTTAGTATCATTTGTTGCACATTGGCAATACTTAGACATGGCATGGCCCTAACAAGCACCTACAAAAGGAGTTAACATCCCTAGAATTTGACAAGACACAATTAAAGTAAGATCAAATTAAGGTGGAAATATTATTTCCTTCATCTTTAACATATGTAAGGACATGACCATTGAGCTTGTGTTTTGCAAATAAGTCATTCAATTGCAAAGCCAAAACACTTCATGTGGACTGTTGAATCTCAAAACATCCCTCAGTTACATTACAAGGTTCTCATTTGTCATTTAAAAATTGTATAATCAAAACAAAAGTATCAAATATATCTACTTTTGACATCCAAAGATCAAAGCTCATGATGTAAATGTAATATGAAGCAAGTGAAGGAGATACAAAATTCTCTTTGATCTTTCTTGCCACCTTAGGTAGTAGACCTCCTCCCAAGACCCACCTTGATGGAAAATTGAAACCAAAATTTTGCTTCAAAACAAATCTCCAAAAAAGTGGAGCCTCCACAAATGACAATGGCACAAGTTCTTGAATTATTAACAACACAAGGTCCTCACATTACTTTTGATTATGATCATTTTTGGCATAACAAGCAAAAATACCAAAAAAATTGGAAATAACAACAAGGGTTGGGTTAGACAATTTTTTGTTGATTGTTTTTTTAAAACTTTTGGCCCATCCTTTTCTTGTTCATTCCACTAACCTTAAAGTTAATTGTGGTTGGTTTCCAAGTGTTTATGAAGTGCAAAAATACCATTTGTAGATTTGTAGTTTATCACACCTTTTTTTTTTCCTACAACTAGAGCATTCCAATAACAAACAACACATTTTAATTGTTCCAATTGGTTTGAGTTTGAACTTGAATTTACTTATGTTAGTGTTGGAAAGGATTTCAAAGGTGCATAGAAGGCCCATGTAATGGCGATGCATTATTTGTATTTCCAAAAATTTCATTGTGCTAATAAGTCCTGCTACACTATATAACATTTACATTGAAATTATTTTCTATTAATGTTGTTGAAATAGCTGCATAAGAAACTATTGTAAAACCACAACTATTCACTACTACAATTCATGGTTTTTTAAGAAGTTCAAATTGACTAACTTGTCATTTTGATTAACGAACATGTATATTTTGACTTTAAGTTAATCATTTGAATGACACATGTATTGTTGATTGATCAACTTGACTATAATGGTTTATTTGACTATATACACATAATCAAATTGTACAACTTTAGTCAAAGTGGCCAATGGTCTTTAATCAAGTTGAACATTTAGTCAAAATGGCCAATGATCTTTAACAAAAATGACTAATGGTCTTTAATCAAGTTGAACATTTAGTTAAAATGGCCAATGATATTTAATCAAATATGTCATGGTCTACTTCCTTATGTATCTGCTTCCTACCTATTCATCCACCTATTTACTTAGTTAACTACTTATTTATCTATCACCCACCCACCCACCTATTATTTACCTACCTACCTATGTACCTATACCTTCTCACCTACCTACTTACATACCTATCTATATTTTTCACCTTTGTATGACCTACCTATTTATCTACCCACCTATTTACATATTATTTACTTTTTTATCCACCCACTTACCTACTTAATTTTAGGCATTAGGTGCAACCATTATGTTTAGCTATTAAATTTGGCATTAGGTTTAGTTTTAGTTGAACCATTAAATATCGTTAATAAGTATAACCTAAATTTAAACACTAAAGTTACCCACTAGGTTTAATTTAGGTTTAGCCATTATGTTTAACCATTAAGTTTAACTTAAATTTAGACATTATGTTTAGCCAAGGTTTAATTATTATGTTTAGCCATTAGATTTTGCCACTAAATTTAACCTAAATTTAGCCATGAAATATGTTTAGCCATTAGGTTTATTAACTAAGTTTAGCCATGAAATTTAACTATTACGTTTATCAATTAGGTTTAGCCACTATGTTAAACCATTAAATTTAATCATGGTTTAACCAATATGTTTAACCATTACTTTAAGTCATTGAATTTATGCACTAGGTTTAGCCATTAGGTTTAACCATTAGTTTAAATCCTTGAGTTTAGGCACTAGGTTTAACCATTAGTGAAAGTTATTAAGTTTAGCCACTAGGTTTAATCATTAGTTTAAGTCATTCAATTTAGCCACTAGGTTTAACCATTATTTTAAATCATTGACTTTAACCATTAGTTGTCACCTAGGTTTAGTCATTATGTTCAATGATGTGAAATAAACATGTGAAATACTTGATAAAAATTGAACACCTTTGATGGTGTAATCCATTGGTAAGCATTTGGTTTATCATTGTGAAGGTTTGGGTTCAATTTTTTATATTTACAACCAATGTGCATGTTTAGAAAGTTAAAATAGGTTAGACTAAAGTAGTTTGGTGAAGTTAAATTGGGTTAAGTTAGTTAGGTAGGTTAGGTTAAGTTAAGTTAAGTTAAGTTAAGTTAAGTTAGTTAGGTTGAATTAAGTTAAGTTAAGTATGTTAGGTTAGGTACGTTAAATTAGGTTAGGTTACATAGGTTAAGTTAGGTTAGGTTAGGCTAGCATCTACTTACTTAAATGCCTTTTTTCAACCTACCTAAACCTATTGACTATTTACCTACCTATTTACCTACCAACTTACTTATTAATTTTAAAAATAATAATCCAAAAAATGATTTTAATTTAGGTATAAAATTGATCTAATCAAATGGTCCATTATTTACCAATCAAATAGCTAGTCATTTTGTTAGTCATTCTACTAATCAAAATGACTTATCTAGATTCACATGATGATTTTTTTTATGCCTATCACTTTTGGATATTTTTTATTAAAAAATGCAATCAAAACAACCATGAATTGTAGTAGTTTATCCATTTGTAATGGACCTTTTATGGGATACATTACTTTTTTGCCCACATCCTCTAAAATTTCCATCCTTCCAATTATTAATGATTCCCAAGAATAGCAAGGAGAAGACGATTGCCAAGAATAACAAGGAGAAGAGGACTCCTTCAAGTAACAAGGATGTTAACCTTGTAAGTTTTAATATGTAATAATTAATTAAATATTAACATGTATTAAACATAGATTCAACTTTTATAAGTTATATAGTTATTTGATTGATTAGATGTTCATGTATATTAAATACAAATTTAATTTTTTAAAGTATTAAACTCAGATTTGTAATTTTCTTGCTAATTAAATGTTAACATATATTAAATACATATTTAATCTCTCCAAATGTTAAGTTAAAATTTATAATTATTTTGTTAGTCAAATGTTACCATGTATTAAATATAAATTTAACCTTTGTATATGTTAAATCAAAATCTAGATAAATATTAATTAATTAGTTATTTATTTTTATTTAATTAGGTAATGTTAGTCAAAATCATGTAACCTATTTAAGAAGGTGAGTTTGATTTTTTTAATATATTTTTTCATTTGTCATAACATTCATATAATTATTTTGTTATTTTTAAAATTTGAATATATACATCGTGCTTAATTTGAACATGCATTCATAAGAATAACACAATTCTTGTATGCATGTTTTTAAAAAAAAGTATACTTTGTTTATTAATAAAGGAGAAGAAGACTACTAAGAGTACTAAGGAGAAGATGACCTCTCAGAGTAGCAAGGAGAATACGACCTCCAAGGGTAGCAAGGAGAATACGATCCCCAAGGGTAGCAAGGAGAAGATAAACTGTTAAGATGAAAGAAAATTCCCTAGGAAAGAGAAGATCACCATCCAAAACATGTAGCCAGAAACAAGACGACACCTGCTAAGATGCGCATGTTAATAAGATAACCACAATGATGAATCCACCGTGCAAAATTTTTAAAAAAACAAAAAACAAAAAACACAAAAGAAAGGCCGGCTCAAAAGATGACCACCAAGAGTAGCAAGGAGAAAACAATGCCCAAAACAGGAGTTGATTAAACAACTTAGCAAGTGTGAGTTTTGAACTTGATGAACGCAACAAAGCTTGAGGACTTGTGAGCTTGAAGAACATACAAGGAGAAAGCTTGAGGAGCTTGAAGCAGGAGAACGAGGAGCAAAGAGCAAAGAGAACTCCCACTCCTGCTCCCAAGCCCTGAAACGTTGAAACCCCCGCCCTGCCGCGTGCGCAAACCTTAAAATCATTGAACCGGAACTGGTTTTTTTTCAAAAGTCTGGTCTGGTTCTGATCCCAGTCCACCCAAGAACCGGACCCCTGGTTCCAGTTCGCAAAAAATCACTATTTGGGACCAGGGGGTCAGTCCACCCCGGTTCAACAACCAGGCCTCCAAGTTGGTTCCGGTTTCTAACTGGTTCTTGAGGCCAAACCAGTTCCAGTTTGGTTTCAACTACCCGAAATCGGTTCCAAGTACCTCAGAACCAGTTCTAGTTAAGTATTGGGTACCCGAAACCAGAACCGCCGGTTAGGAAGTTCCTAACTGACAATTTGGGTACCAGCCCAACACTGGTTTAGACCCGATACATGCAAGTTAAGCATGCTTCTAAAAATTCAAATCAGAAGAATATTCAAGAGCTTCCACTTGAAGCTGAAATTTAAGTTCCTGATTTCAAATGTATTCAGAATGAGAAATGCCTGCTTAGAATCAAAAACCAGTTTCTTGTGCTTGAAATCAAATATCCCTTGCTAGCGGCTTTGAAATTTTAGGGGGAAAAAAAAAAATTAATATGAATATTTTCATTACCCCGGGTCTATGTTAATTAACATGATGCTAGTAGCATTGTGTTAATGAATATAGACCCAGGGTAATGAAAATATTCCCTAAGGCCAGGAGGGAATGGTAAAAGTATGACCCTTTTGGTATTCCTTATAAACAGCTCTTGGGCAAGGTTTGCCCTTTGTGATGAAAGGTTATTAATATGATATATTGTGATTCATGTGGCAATCTATGCTTCAATTTTTTTTTTTTTCTTTTTGCAATGGGCTTCTTTGATTGGTCCATACCCCAAAAAGTATTCCCTCTTTGAAGGCTCTGAAAATAAAAGATTTTTGTACTAGTTTGTCCATGTGGCCCACTTATGTAAAATTGACAAGAGTAAGCACACCTGCACAGTCATAACATTTTGAGGAATTTTTTTTAAAAAATTAAAAAAATCACCATATTTTTCCAACATGCTGCCAAAATATAACAGGCATAGTCTACTTAGCCCTTGGGGCTCTTTGCGGTTGGCTAAGGGGGTTCCTACTTGGTCCACTTTGTGTTGTTCTTGTCTGGATGATGGATTTTCCATTTGTTTCAATATATATATATATATATATATAAAAGAGGAATCCTAATTTGTTTTACTTTCGTGTCTAACCAGTAGTTGAAACAAGCATCAAACAGAAGCAAAAAAAAAAGAAAAAAATTGAAACAAAAAATTGAAAATGGCATGAACAACTTTTAAATAGAAACAAACAAAAATAAAAAAATAACATGAAAAGAAAACAATGAACTCATTAATATGAAAGAAAGCAATAAACTCATAATGATGACTCATGAAATTAGAAAATACATAACAACCTTAAATGGATCTAGTTCATGTGAGTTTACTTGCCTTGTTGTGAAGTATGTTTGTTATATGAATCATGATCCCTCTTTACAAAACAAGGCTTAAATATGTTTCACATGCATGCACTCATCACAAAAGAAAAATACTCCAAAAAAAATCTCTATTACCTCCAATTCATTTGGCATAGTTTGGTTGGTCAAAACATGTTTGTCATGCTCACTCCACTCCCCTCCCCTCCCCTAAAAAAGAAACAAGAAAGAAGATGTTTGGTATCCCAAGACCCTAAACCATCACCAAAATAAATAAATAAATAACAAATCAACCCATCCCAACAAATTTAATAAAAACACGAACAAATTGTTGGGGGAGCCCCATTATTGTTTTTGTATTTTTTTGTGCATGGCCACACATGCAATTCAATAATATATGTTCGTAAACATGTATGTATTAAAATTAGTAAAGGTAGCTAGGACCACGACCAAGGGCAAGCTTTTGGCTTGAAAAATTTACTTGTGAACTTGTACACAAAATCTTGGTCTTTGATAGGTCCAAAATATCAATGTATGATTTTGAACATCATCAACGAAGGGAATCTACCCAATGGAATAACAAGTGCCTAATTTTAAGGTAGGAGAAAAAGGATAATTTAAGCGATTGGCAACCTATTACATTCCTTAACATGACTTATAAGGTTCTCAAAAAGGTGCAACAATTGTGGCTTCAACATCTTCTTATGGAAATAGTAATTATGAGCAAACAATTTTTTTGTCATTAAAATTTGGGTGAAAATGATAAAATAGATGAAAAAAGTAAACACCTCCTTTTAAATCATGTGTCATGCATATAATTATAAAAATAACATCAAATTGCATGAAAATATGTGTCAAGTACCAACTTTTCTAGTATGTTTAAGAATCTAGTTACAAAAAGTTTAAAACAAATGAAATTAATAAATAATAGATTTGAAATTACCCAATTAATTTTTAAAAATATTTTAATGTTAAAAATTAATGAGTTAGCTTTTTACTAAGTTAGGATATGAAGATTATCATATTCTTTAAGGATTGTTAGAAATTTTTTGTAAAAAAATTCACAATTTTATGATGGGTTTTGTCATTACTTTATATCTATTTGTATACAATTTTGACAAGGCACATTAAATGTTCATTTTATTTTGCTTACACCCATTTATACTAAACAATGTGCTAGATTAGGTAAAATTCTTTAAGCAACCTGTGGTGTTCTTGAAACTTGACTTTGCCAAAGCATATGACAAAGTTAATTGGGGGTTTTTTTTTGATGTTATGGAGAGAGTATGGACAGCAAAAGAGTTCATAGGGATGGTTAGGGTGCTTTTTCAAGAGGTAGATGTGATAGCATGTCTCAATGGTTCAGTAACTGCAACATTCAAAATTCAATGCGGGGTGAGGCAAGGGTGCCCACTTGCTCCATATTTTTTTTCCTCTTGGATGTGGGAAAGGTCCTAAATGCGATGGTGAAACATGTTGTGGAAATAAGAGAAGTTAGAAAATTCAATCTTCTAAATGAAAATAAATAATAAATCCTATCCCAATATGCAGATGACACTACATTCACATTTGTAAGGGAGAAATAAAACTTAATCAATATAAATAGCATTCTAGGGATTTTCTTGAATGTTTTAAGGCTTGAACTTAATTGGGATAATAGTATTGCTTGTTATTGCACAACACCAAAACTAAAATGGACACCAAGTTTCAAGTGGAGATGGGTGCATGAAAAGGACTTATCTAAATTGTTATGCACACATTCAACGTTGACATTGACACCAACAACACCAACAATTTTTTGATAGACAAAATTAAGAAGAAATTCAAATATTAATCTTCATTAGTCCATTTACCTTTTGTAATGAGGAACCTAGTTGTCAATTTTATCCTAACCTCAATTTTATGGTGTTTTTTTAGTGTATGGGTAAGGTTCCAAAAACAATGAAAATTGTAAAGCACTTTTTTTTAAAAATCCTATGGGGAAAAAAAGAACACAATACAAGGTTAAAAGCTAAATGAAATGATTGTTGTGCACAAAAGAAGGTTGGCAAATTGGGTTTGATAGATCTAGAAGATGAATAATTCAATTGTCAATTGGAATACATTTTTAACTTGCAAAATTTTGTAACAAGCTATAATCTAACAAAAGGATTAAGAAATACTAGCATTAATGGGAATTTGTCCATGAAAATGGGCATACATAAAAAGACAACCACAATGAACAATCTTTTCCTTGAAAACTTTTAATTTGCCTTAAAATCATGAAGTTCATATAATATGATACATAAATATTTGGTAGTACATTATGTTATCATAACACAACACCAAAACGTATTTTTCATGACTAGGACATTTTCTAGCTATGTCCTAATTTAATCATGTAGTCATATACCTTTAATCATCTTTGTGACTATACTATCACTACATCACTATGTAAGGTAGGTATTTAAGGTGGGTACCTAACTAGTATATATCTAATTTAAATATTACCTAAGTAGGTAATAATTTAGTTAAATATGTACTAGCTAGGTACCTACTTTAGATATTTACCTAATAAGTACTTAATTAATGACCATTAGCTAGATAATAGGTATCTAGGTGAATATGTACCTTGGTACATATTTACCTACTTTGACTACTAGGTAGTAAATATGTATTTACTATAGCTAGATAGATACATATTAATTACGTACCCACCTTACCTTGTAGGTACATACCACCTACTAGGTAGGTACCTACTTTAGTTAGGGGGTTACACCTACCAAGGTACCTAATACGTAATTACTAGTACTAGGTACCTACTTGTACCTATCCTAAATACATATTAATTAGGTAGGTATTTATTAATATGTACCTACCCCACTAACTAGGTAGTAAGTATGTACCTACCCCATTACGTACCTAGCTACTAATAGGTAACTATTTAGTTACTAGGTAGCTACTAACTATTAGTAGCTACCTAGGTAAATATATACCTTGGTACCTACCTTGGTTACTAGGTAGTAAATACATACCTACCTAGGGTACGTATTAATTACTTACCCACCTTGGTACATGCTACATATTAAATAGGTACCTACTTTAACTAGGTGGTTAAACCTACCAAGGTACCTATTAGGTTATTAAGTAGGTTATATGTTATTAGGTACATGTATCCTAATTAGGTAACTAGGTTACTTAAGTGAGTTAAAAAACAATTGTTTAAACCTTATAATAATATGGTGACAACTTTTATCATGTAAAAAAATGTGGTGCAATAACTAAGGATTTCATCCCTCAATGTGAAGGTAAAGGGTTCAAGTCCTCAATTAGGCTAAGTTAAGTTGCTAGTGTAGCATGATAAATCTAGCTTAGCTTAGGTTGCTAGCTAAATAAGTTAACCTACATTCCTAGGTTGGTAAAGATTTACATTTTTAGCATGTAGGCTAGCTTTTTAGCCTAACAAATTGTAGGCTTACCTAGCTTAGGCTAGTAGGTTAGGAAAATCCTACTAGCCATGCTTTCATGGTTGTAGTTGCAAACATCATAGTCATAAAAAACATGTCCTTCATGACCACAGTTATAAAAGACATTTACATGTTTTAATCGAGAACATAGCCATGTAATCATGGATGTTTTAAACAACTAGCAACCTAGTCATAGATGGAGTTATGAAAAACACATTTTGACCTTGTGTAATGTTGAAAATTATGATTTTTTTAGGTTGTAATCTTTTTTAATTGAACATGTATTTGGATTAAATGTAGTTTTTATCAGTTTACGAAAATAATGTGAAATTTTAAAATTAATAATAATTGGTATAATGTAACCAAACAATGTGTTTTCAAAGACCTTTATTAAATCATCGGTGTACATTTACTTAAATACATAATTATGAATCCCTTACAAATGCATGGTTTATATAACTTGTTTTAAAGTTAAAGCTCAAATAAAATATATGTGATATTTGGAAAAACTTGAAGTGAGTGTAATTTTACGTGTTACCACTTTTGATACTTTATGTACTTCTAATTTTTTCATTCAAGTTTTACATTATACCATGCATTTACCCAAATTTTGGATTAAGTTGTTATAATTTTGTTAAAGACTACTAGTAAATGGGCAAGTTTAGCACACAAGTGCCGATTAATTAATTAATTTTAATTTTGTAATTCACCATGTGAGTCTTTAATTTTTGACTTTTCAATGTATAAAAAATTTAGATATTAAATTTTAACATAACTTTAGAGTTCTCTTATTGTCCTTGTGATCAATGTGTTCACAACTAATGTGATTATCTACATTAGACCAAGGTTTGATTCCAAATTCTTGAAACCTAAATTTTTGGAATTTTTGACAATAGGACTAATTTTTTTCAAAAATTCACCAAAATAAAAAAAATCTAATTTATGCTGAAGTTGCCCATGAACTAGTGCAATATATCAAATATAAGTCTTGATGACTTGTTAAATTGATTGCAAAAAAAAGACCCACTAACTTTCATGATTTCTTTCATATCCATGTTGTGTTTGATCCTAATCAAATCATTTAATAAGTACAAAACATCTTTAATGGCAACACATCTTGTGGTGCTTCTAACATGAGGCCAACCTTTGAAATTAACCAAAAAGGATTTCACAACACGAACACTCATTTGGCACCCATTTTCTAAGTTTTAACATGTGAAATTCTTATTCAAGGGAGTCATAATCTCCTTGAAATAAAAATTAAATTAACAAAAAAGAAAAAGAAAGTCCAAGTTGCCAATTGAGATTTTAGGATCAATTCCAAAACTTGCAGGATCAAAATTGACAACCATGAAAAGCACATGCATCCCAATTAATACAAATTAAAAGCATATTCGTTGCTTTTAGACACTATAATCCAATGACACAAAGCAACTGAAAAAAAAAGTCTCATAGTGTATTTGGAGGGCACTTGCCATCCATGAATATCCAAAGCGCAGGGATATTATCCTTAACCTTAATCCCTAAATGAGAAAAGAAAATAAAAATACACTTAAAAAAACAAACAAAATTGATCCACCATGTTGTTTAGGGGTTAAGAGAGGGAGGAATCTTACATTTGTATGGGTTAGAGGAAGATTTTTACTCAGGTATGGGTTTCTATTGCAATTAGCACAAAAGTACTGCATGTTTTTGTTATTCCTTGGTTTCCCCATGCAACACCAAAATGTGTGTAGGCACCTCTAGAGGCACATCTTGAATAGGCAAATGGGTAGACATGGAGAAAAAGAAGCAAAAATATGTTGTAAACTGTAATACCAATTTTAACATTTCTTGAGTTAAATGTAGCCATTAAGAGACCTCAAAGAAGGTGAAGGTACCCTGGCCATCAATATACCACCCAACAAAGACTAAAAACTATCACTCAATCTATGTCACAAATGCAAGAAGTTGATGAGGAAAAAAAAAGGTACCTTGTCTGGTGAAGCCTGTTTTTGCCCTAATCCTTACCCTCTTGACTTGTGAGAATTTAGCAATGGCTACAATAATATGTAGTGCAATTAATATCTAGTTACAAAGGGTTTTTTTATTATCCTCTACTATTTTATTTTATTTTTGGAATTCGAAAGCAGAGTTATGGTGATGTCCTACCCCACCATGTTCTTTCTGGGTATTGCAAATTTTTTATAATCTTGGAAGGTTGTGGTTGGTTTTTGGAGTTGGGATATACTTGGTGGGTCACCCATCCTTGTACTTTTCTCTGACCTACTAAGTTAACTTCTAAGTTTAGTGGGTGTACCCATGTACCTAGCTACCTACCAGAGTTTGTTTGGACAATTGTCACTTGACATGCTTCTACTTGTGAAGTTGCACCATCACGTTAACTTTTGACAAATTTGGGTGTCATTTTGGCCCACTTGACACTATTAGTCAAGGCCAATGTTCAACTCAAATCAAGCATTCCTATTGGTGCAAAAGTTGAAATTGGCCCCAAGGGCTTCACACTAGGAATCAAGGCTGAAATAGAAAAAAAATATTTTCAATCTGCCCCAAGTTACTAATAAATGCTGAACTTTATGGCCTTGTATTGGCCTCAAGGCTGAAAAAAGGATACCATCGAATTTGGGAAGCCAATTTGCAACCCTTGGGGGGCCAATGTTTCAGCATTTATTAATATCCTGATGTCAATGTTCTAGCCTTTAGTAGTAACTTGGGTCCAAACAAGAAGCCCAAAAAAATGCTCAGAGTTGGCCCCAAGTTTTTTCAGCCCTGACATCTAGTGTAAAGCAGGCCTTCATCTGCTACCTTTCTCTTGTGCAAATATAAAAACATTTGATTGACTCCAGTGTTGGCCAGGTCTCAGTTTCTGGTGGGATCAGGGTTTGAGGTTGGACCCGGCGGGTCTACCTAGTATAGCAAGATTTGCCTCAAAAGCACACCCTTCCATTGAGTTAGAAATGTTTAAGAATACAACCCAGAGAGTCTACATGGAGCTCAACCCATCTAAGAACTGAACCTGACAAGTCTTAAGGATTTTTAATAAGGTTCGGGTCATAGGTTTAGGTAGGGGTTAGGGTCCTAAGCTTAGATAAAGTTTAGAGTTTCTAGTTTTTAGAGTTTAGGATTTCTATTGTTTTGTTAGTTTTGAATAATAGAGTCCATTCATAATGCAATTAGTTTTGAAGTGGAAATTTGGGTAGAAGAGCAATGAGTAGTGTGATTTGTGGCTAGCAATAAATCCATACCTTTGCATGAATGTCAACTTTTGGTTTGTAAGTGTAGCAAGACATGTAAAGAGTTTTGAGGTTTTAAAGCTTGATTGGCTTTTTGTGTTCATGCTCTATGCTTGCTTCTTTGCTTTCCAAATGATGAGTTGAATTTGTGAATAAAGGCTTGAATTGGTAAATGAGGTTGTTTTGTCAAAAACGGAGCATGCACATGGCAAAGAGCTCGGTAGCTCTATGGAAAATAAGTAACTATACAGAAGGAAGAATAACATGCCACATAAGTGACCCCTATAGGGCAAAGGCACGAAGGTGGTAGGCAACCACATAAGTGGCATGCTATTAGGCTTGAGCAAGGAGGATTCCACTAACTAACGAAAGGGTGTTTTCTCCCCTCTCCTTTTTTTTCACTCTTTTGAAAGCATAAAATTTTAATAGGTAGCTTGGTTGCAATCTCATAATTTTAGGCCTCCTGTTCAATATTTTCATGTCTAGCATCATTATTAGGTCATTGACTTATTTGTGTTTGGGTTTTTCATTTTGTTCATTTGGGAACATGTGGGGGAACATATCCCCAAGATCCAAAAATTCATCAAGGTCCCTCATCCCCACTCTCAAATAGGAAGAAAAAATGGACTTGTTATACATATTGGCTCACCTCATTTAAGTCTCAAGAAATATTTTTGTAATGGTCTTGGGTTCGGTTTTTTTTAAATTGGCCTTGCATTCAACCAAGAACTACCAAAGCTCATCAAACTTAAAATTGTCAACCTATGAAACTAGTATTAGACCCCTGCCTTGAAACTAATGGGTTTTAATTTTGGAAAAGATTCTCTAGACCCAAATTGAAAGGTCTTCCATTTTACAATAAAACTAGACCTACACTTGATGGCTCTGCTAGAAAAAAAAAAATTGATTATTTTTCATATTAGTCTTGGGGGAAAAATTTATTTAAAAAAAATCAGAGAACTTTCAAAGGATCTTGAAATCTTAATTCTTTCTATTATCAAATTCATCACAAGAAAATCATAAATTAATAATCGGTTTTTGCAACTATTGTGCAACTATTTTGGTAGTAAAATTTGCAAAACATGTACGAATCACTAATGCACATGTGATAACAAAATGAACCAATGTACCTATTTACCTTAACCTACTTACCTACTTTACATTATATATGTTAGGCTACTTACCTCCATACCTACCCTATTATGTAAATGAATCATCTATGACACCTAAGTTTAGCTTAAATCTAGGTAGCCTACATGGCACCTAAAGTTAGGTATAGCCTACATTTCACCTAAGCTAGGCCTAGGGTTAAGTAGCATGTAAGGGAGGGCACTTTTTTTTGAATTTACAAAATACAAAAGTAAAAAAAGGGTCCCATATATTGGTTGATGAGTAAAATTCATAATTTAATTAAATTTATGATAGGGTTATGTTTATTTTGAAAGTAAAAATATAATTAATGTATATTTTAATAAATTTTAAAATGCAACATATGATTAAACATTTTAGGTATTAAAATTAGTAGGTTCGGATAGTAGATTAGTAAATGAAATAATATTAGTAAGTTCAATATGATCTATTAATAAGTTAATATGAACTAATATTTATCAATGAATTAGGAGCAAGAAGTTGCTTAAATGATTTATAGATGTTTTTGAAATTTCTTGTTACATCTTCATCAAATCAAATTATGAGGAAAAGATGATGATGGGACTATGGAAAGAGGTGGTGAAAATCATGCAACACAAGATATGATCTATACTAATGAAGTGTATATAAAGTATTCTTTTCAAAATCATGAGCTATTGTATTGTTTTCCATTTGTTTGTTAAATCTTGCATCTTTTGTGTATTATCAATGAAAGCCTTATATAATTGTTAATTATTCCCTTGGAAAGCAAGTTTGTTCAATCTTGACCTAGGATAATAATGATATTTTGATTCATGTCCCTCCCCCTTTCATTTCCATTTTCATTCCTAACTTATAAATAGTATACTATTTAGCTTACTAAACAATTCAGTAATAGTTCACATATTTTTATGAATTGTTTACAAGGTTTGTAAAACATTGGTATTGGGTGAAAAGGAATCATTAACACAATGTGCAAAGTTACAAACATCGTAATAAACTTGTTAGGCCCATCATATACAATGTGTTAGGATTAATCAATTTATATAGTGATCATGTGAGGTGTTAAACATGTTATATTATGTGAAAACACATTACGATGGATCTTTTTTGATGTCACAAAGGTAATTTGGGGGGGGAGGGAGGAGGGTTGGGGGAGGGGGGGTGTTTTAAACAATTATTGTTATATAAAACCCAAATGCATTTGAGTAATTTTCTAAAATGATTTTAAAAATGAGACCTTACTGCAATCCTTCTTTTATTTGAAATAATTAGACCAAAAACACCCATATTTTCTCAAAGGTGGAATTTATAATTTCAAATAAATTTATGTCACAAATTATAAAATAATGGTTTTGAACTTATTGTTTCTAATGGAATTGGAAAATAAAGTTTCACTTTTGGGACATGACACTTTAAAGGTTTATAGGGTCATATAGATATGGAGTTCAACAACTAATACAAATTTATATTAACTCTAAAGTTGAGCCTATTTATCAACTTTTCATAAACATCAACTTGCCTACTTAAAGAAGCTACCCCTATTTTCAAGTGTGATTTTTCATGGTTCTGATTTTGGGTTTGGATCTAGCAAAAGACTAGTTCCAATGCATGTGAGATAGACATTCATATTTGTATATAAAGTTACAAGCTACAAGTTGTGTTGGCAATTATGATTGTCTAATCATAAAATCTTATATGTTTAAATTGTAATGGAAATTACATTGGCCACAAAATTGCTAACCCTACTTGTAGCAAAATGGAATGTTGAAAGGCAGTAAAGCAACCATTGTACAATCCCAATCCACTATGTAGATGATTTACCTTTGAAATAACAATCTTGATTTCCTTTACAATTCCAAGCTTATTAAAAATTTTAAAAAAACGAATATAGGGTATTGAAATTGGATGCAAATATATATATATATATATATATATATATATATAAGGCATTTAAAATATGTGTACATTAAAAAAAGAAATAATAGGGTTGGGAAAAACAAAATTCCTTCACCGAATACCCCTTTTTAAAATGTTTGTTTGATGTAGGTAGTTTAGAAATTTAACACTTAGTTTCCCCCCTTGGGAGTAGGCTATATGTCACCTAGGTTAAGCTTAATGGCACTTAGACTAACCCTAAGGTCCAATAGCCTATGTGGCACCTAGGTTAGACCTCGGTTATATAGACCTAGCCATGTGGCACCTTAGGTTAAGCTTAAACCTAGGCCACAACTTGGGCTAGGTTTAAAGACCTAGGCCATGTGACACCTAACTAAGAAAATTGTATTTAATTTTGGGTTTAACTTTTAGGGTTGATCCTTTTTTATTAGTTCATCCTATATGGTAGGTTTTTTTAATAAATCTAATGAGTTTTGAATGTTCATAATGCATTTACTTATATAGTTTACAAATTTGAAATTGATGACAAAAAAAAATGTGATAAACTTTTAGGAAGGAGCAACATTCCCATATCCCATACAACCCTAAATCTTTGTGTCATACAACATTATCCCTAGGTAAGTAAGGAATTAGGTACATTAATTAGGTATGTAAGTAGCCTACTTTATCCTAGGTAGGTAAGAAGGTAGGAAGTAAATAAGTAATTAATTCAGTCTATGTAGGCAAATAGGGGTAGGTAATTTAGCCTAAGTATGAGGTAGCTGAGACTAGCTTGTTAATTAGCTAGGAATCTAGGTACCTTGGCCTAACCTATTTAAATATTTAAGTAGCCTAGCCTAGCTTAGCCTAGGTAGATATGTAAGTAGCCAAACTTATATAATTTGCTATAAACCACTACTTGCATATTAATTGCATATGGAACCATGAGGTGGTCACATGTGCAACTAATTTTTTTTAAGCAACTTATTTAGATGAAAAATCATCAATGTTGTTATTAATTTGCACCATTAGTTCCAAACTAGTTGCATAAACAATTGTATATATTTGAAATTATGTAGTTGCAACTTTTCAATTGTAAGAACATTCAATATAGTTGTAAACAACAACCAATTGAATGTAATTGCAAATTCATTGGTTGGAAACAACAACTTTGTTTTTTTTAAATTAATTTTCTTAATGGTATCATAATAGTCAAACATGCAAGACCCAATTCTTTGATTTATTTTTTAAATTTATAAGATTCAAAATTTAAAAATATTATAATTAAATAAATAAACTATTTACAAAACATTTAAACCTTAACTTAACTCTAAATTTAAAACCTAATTTGAGAATTTTGGGTTCTCAACTTGTTACGTATTTATTGCATGACATATTTTTTGGTAGTTTATTATTTTTCATTGGAATTTAGTTGAATGTGAATAGGGTTTTGCCTTTCAATTTTGGAAAGTTTATCCCCATGGTGTGCATACTTTTGTGATTTTCCTAGTTATAATAAGGTTGGGTGCCAATCTTGTATGCACACTATAACCAATACCCAGGGTCAATGGTTCTTTCCAAAATTGATATGTTCATTTTTTCAAACAAGAAATATGAAACATATTTCTCATGGTTGCCTTCAATGGATATTTAGGAAAGAACCACCTAGATATTTGATGGGGACATATTGAAAAACAATTCATAAATGGTATGTTAGAACCTTGTCTATCAATATGAGGAGCAACTTGAGTAAAATCTTCACATATAATTTGAAAATAATGTGTTAAAACTCCAAATTATTGTTAAAAGCTCCTTGGAAATTTCCATGTTGTTGCAAGCAATATATAAATATTAGTTCACTAAAACAAAGTTTAATAAAAAAAATCAAGTCACTAATTTGAACAATTTCATTTGCCACATTTTATTTTCTTTACACCTAGATACAAGACTATGATGTTATTTCAACATTTAAGTTTTAGTTTATTGAAATGAGCTCCTCAAAACAATTTAAGGATTTCATTTTAACAATTGATTGGCCATGTAAGCTTTTTATCATCCCTAGGCACAATTCTATTCCAAATACTCCATATATATATATATATATATAACATTAATCCTATAATTCTTATTTGTATACAAACAAGCTTAAAAAGTGATATACATCCAACATTGGTTGAAACTTGGCTTTTGACATATCAAATTAGTTCATGTGTTTCATCCTTTAAAATGGATGGTCCGATATGGTCTTGGTATTTAGGTGCACAATCAAGTTTAAATATGCATATGATATTTTTGAAAGTGCTAAATTTAGGTATGAATATATTCATCTAAGGATTGCCATTTCAAAAGTGGTATTAGAAATGTATGTCTTGTTTTGGTATGGAAATTGACATATGAATTTTTGGTCATTGCCCACATACCTTAATTGTAACCTAATTTGCACTTTACAACACCCCAAGACAATTCAAAAATTTTAAGTTCACTCCTCTTTCCATTGAAAGAATTGCAAACATGAAATCTAATTCCTACAAACAAAACCTAACTCCATGAACATACACATTATCATAGTAAAATGGAGTAAGATCTCAAGTTAAGTATTAGCCTTTCACCTTTCCTTGTGTTTGCAATGTGCATACCAATCTGGTTGTTTTGGCTTATGTAAATGATAAATTTCATGTATTTCAATTTTTGGTTTGGCATAGGTATTTTCACCTAAATCTATGAATGCTAGCATAGTACTTTGCATATCATACCATATCAAACTTGGGGGTAATATACTAATGCAAAATTGGCTCAAATAAATATTATATTGTGTGTAAATGTAAATTGCATGTAAATAATTTAGATATAACCATATAAGTGTAAATGCATTTACATGCCCAAGTTTTTTACACTAACATTGCCTGACATATATATGTTTTCAATTACATCATGTATTTAGTTAATTAACAAATGACAACTTGGAGATTAGAAATTTGAAAAAAAAAATTGATTTGGGGACCACCATAGGATGCAACAATATATGTTAATAATATTTTGCCTCACTAAATGATCTACCAAATAGATGTTTCCAATGTTTTGGTTTCAATTTAATACAAAAGTTGATTTTAATCACCAAGTTAAAAAAAGTCTAGAATTAAAAATTCAATCCAAAAATGATTAAATACATGTTTTACACTCAGATGATCACATGCATATTTTCTTTGAGTGTGCAAAGTCATTTGTATGTAATTATGACACAATACATTTTATTTTTACAAACCATAATCTTCAATGATACTGGGAGGTGCAATACCTTTTACATATAAATCTTCCATTACCTCAATCTATGTTTTCTCTCCATAAAATTTGAAATGACACTATGTAGATGGAGTTAATTCAACAAAGAAAGAAAGAAAAAGGGGAATGTGACAAATGATAGGCATGAGGAAAGAAGAGGGAAGTAAGTAGGTAAGAATGGTGTCTTATATAATCCCTTTTGCTATAGTCTTGCATAATAGGTTATTGCAAGCTCCCCCCATGTTGTTCCCCATTGTCCAAGATTTTTGTAGGTGTAGGTGTTGTGGTTGTTTTACAATTGTTAGCATTGTTGTTAGCTTTGAATAAATGATAACTTGCTATCGCTTTTGTCAAATTTCCATCTTTTTTTTATGGTTATTTTACAACTCTCTTTTGTTATGGTCTTGCATATAACAACTTGTCACAAGCCAACTGCCCCCTGCCCCCCCCACATGTTGTTCCCTTCATCTACATTTTTTATAGGTGTAGGTGGTGCCATCATGATCATCTCACAATGTGTACCATTTTTGTGAACTTCATCAATGACCTGGTTCAAATGAACTCCACACCTTGCATCATGCACATCCCTTTGCCATGTTATTCTATAACAATACCATCAGTTAAATTTTTTTACAATTATCAATGGTAGTGAAAACAATACCCTCATTATTTTACACCCCATAATCATGAATGATATGGGTCGAAGTGCAATACTTTCATTTTTTTTCATTTTTTCCTTCAATTGTTTATTTGCATGGTTTTACACAATTTTAAACTACATGTGTAAGTGTGTGTTTTACATTTACACTTTAATAGTTTTACCCATTAATCCCCAACAATCATTGAAGCAATTGCAAAATCGTTAAACAAATAGTTTATTATCAAGTTAAATGATAATTCAAAACATAAAACACAAATGAAACCTTGAATTTAAAAATATTATTCAAAGCTTTGAAAAAAGAAAAAAACATAATGAAAAAAATGCATGTTGCATATTTAAGTATCAATTGATAATCAAAATCCTCTAATCATCATGTTTTTTTAAAGGTTGAAGATTGTAGGCTTGTTTGTAACATCCAAATTTAGTTCACAAATAAACATGTACATATGGCATTTAATATAATTATTAACAACACGTAAGATTGATATTGATTGTGTAGCATCTCTTGTGAATCTCCATCCTTTGGAGCAAAATTTATCCCACATCTTTCGCCAAACGTTCCATAAGTTGTTCCCAATGGATCTCGGTCTTTTCCAAGGAGTGGAGAAGGTAAAATACAAATGGAAATTGTTGAATATGCAATTTTAATGATCATTCTAGTTGAGGCCCAAAGGTGCCATTAGAGATATCTTCACTAGGGGAAGGATGTATGAGAAAAATAAACCAAATGGTGTGATTTGACCATTTGGAGAACACACAAATGGCTGGAACACATTAGTACTCACTAGTGCACCATGAATGATGGATGTCATATGGACATGAAACATTTTTTCATTCTAAACCTATCTCATAACCATCCACGTGTGTCTACCTACTTAATAACCACCAAATGTTTTACCTGCTTACCTACTTACATACTAACCACTTACATTCCATACCTATTTAACCATGATACTTACCTTGGACCCATTTATATAGTTAATTACCTAAGTAGTTTTGAAATGGAAGTATAATGGTTTATAGGTAAGACTACCAAAGTGGAACCAAAGGAGGTGACCAAAGGTGCAACAACTTAATAGATCAAAAATTTGCATCGCTACCATACTCTAGATTCTAACATTCTAATTGTAACATTGTTTTGTTATATAAGTTTGGATTGAATATGAATGAGGGTGTGAATTGTGGACCATGTAGGTCAAATTCTTACCATCCTTGTATATATATTGACCATACCTAGGAAACACCTAGGTTCTTTGACAACCTCCATTTGCGCTCCTAGTATACATTCATATATATAGTTTTTTCCTAAAATGGAATTCTATTCATATTTAGGCTACAAATGACTTTTACCTTTATGTCATGGTATGCATATGTAAAGTTTAAGGTTTAATGTTTCATAATGCATGTGTTATGAGGAAGGACTTGATAATCATCACCATTTTTAATTATTTAACAATGAAGCTTCTCTAATATTTTTTATCTTGTCATGTTTCATGGCATGTTACTTCATACATATATTTTTTCATGTCTTAAAGTTGTGTGTATGTTTTTGTCAATCAAGCTTTAAAAGTTGAAATCAATTTTGTTATTGATGTTCTAATAAAGAGGATACGGCTTTATGTTTTATGAATGTCATATATTCAACTAGTTGTTATGTCATTCTTGATCTTCCATGATCATACATGGGATCCTATGAACATTTTGATTATATTGATACCAACCTGACATATAGATATGAAATTCATTCTAAATGCAATAATACCTTAACAACTTTGGCAAATATATTATTTGTAGAAATGTTGAAATTTTTTTCATAACAAATAATTAAAAAATTCTTTTTGTGAAAAAAAATGAAAAAGATTTTGGTATGTTTTGAAATATTCAATTTTAAAAAATGAAATCTACAAAATTAATTAATCATTCAATAAACATGTGCTAAAATTGACCTTATGTTATAGTACATGTATTAGATTGATATGCACAAGTTTAAAAAATTCAATACACAAATGTAATGCCCTTGGCATCAAAAGCAAGGTTTTTTTATGTTCTCATACGGTTTTCAATACTTCATCATTATTTATTTTAAACCTGAAAATTATTCTTTTGCATGTCCATGGAGGTGGGTACTAGGTAGGGGAATTAGTTAGTTACCTAAGGGCTTGAAAGTTTAAACCACCCAAATAGACAAACTATTTTTGTTATATAGATGTATTAGATTAATATGTTGAAATGAACATATCAATGATACCTTAGGGCCACTTTAAATGAAAGTCCGTTCACAATTGGGATACCAAAAAATGGATTCCAAGAAATTTTTAAAGGTAATTTTTACAAATAATGTTTATTTGAAACAAATTTAAGTAATTTTTTTTAATAGTCTAAGATAAGATATTTCATGCAATGGTGGTGATTTTTCACATGTGTACATAATTGTGGATGAATATCTTGGTTTACAAGTAAAAACGCAAAAACTGCTAACATGGGTTTAAATTTTGTTTTTGCATGATTATTTCCTACACATGCGATTCGCATTTAAAGTTAGAAATTTTGAACCTAAGGAATATTAAAAAACTAGCTAATGAATTTAATAAAGGAATCATTTCCGTTGAAACCCTAAGTCTCAAAATTTTAAGAATTTGAAATTTTCATATGATTTATTTTTTCATCAACTTGACCTAATGAACATGTAATTACATAAAAGGAAGCATGATTTTTTGGTACAAAAAGTTTGAAATCAGTTGCATCATTTAATGCATTACTTTCGCATTCATTTATATATATATTTATAATATGGACATTTGATTATAAATCGATCAAGGATTCAAAAAACTTTTATATAATATCCAATAATTATTGGATCTGTTTAAAGCATTTTTTCTCAATACTCTAATAGTAAGAACACAATAATGCACCATAGTTACAATATACTCAACATTATGAAAATCTAAAATTGTCCTTTCCAATCCTTTTTTAGCTAAACACTCCTTTTTGAAACCTCAACTATGAATGAGTCCTTCAATGGTATAAAGCAATCCTAGTGAATGTGAACTATAAATTCGACCCATGGCCTTTGGATGAGAGTCCAAGACCACGAAGTGGCAAATCCAAGCTAAACCTACATGGCACCATTTTAGAGATAAAATCCAATGGTTTGGACCAAAAAAGAGCTAAAAGAGAAAGCTCATGACTTGATGAACCTAGATGCAAGCTATGGTCCAAGGCACGGTCCACCTCAAGGATTCAACAAATCCAAATTGGTTCCTAGACAACCAAACAAAAGTTATATATATATATATATATATATATATATTGCTTTGTAAATTGGGATAAATTAGCACAAATCTCAAAAGGATTTGGGTCATTAAGCAATGTAAAGATCTTGATTAGGGAGAACATCTCAACTTTATTTGGTTGAGGGAGAGTATACATGACATCTTGAATTCTCTTTACATTTCAAGCTCAAATTTGCTTACAAAAATGCCATGGCAATACATTTGTATAAAATGAAGTATTGATGCTATGGTTCTCAAATGTTTTAAAGGTCTGATAGACATGCCTCCATTTTAGTGTAAAAATTGTTGCTGGAGGGGGGCACAGACACAAGCTACTGCTAATGTTATATATGCCTTTGAACCCCCCCAACCTCAAAAACAGATATAACTTGAATCTGCCTGCCTGGAGGCTCCATAAAAAGGCACCTTACCAATTTGCAATGTACCTTGGAGGCTGGAAGGAAGACTGTAAGGTACCTACTGTAGGCTAGGTAAAGCCTGAGGGCTGCAAGCTTTACTGAAATAAGGGCCTACATGAGGCAAAGCCAAGCATACAATACGCTGGGGTGATTAAAGACCTGCTCTGATTTATGGGTAGGAATATTCCATAATGCTCCCTTAATAAGCGATTAATAGAGCATTAGTGAGCTTTACGAAAATTGTATGTAAAAAGCCCATGCAAGAGTCAGATGCAGTAGCATCTATAGCATGCGTAAATGTCACTACATAAGAAGGTCTCTATGCATAACGCGCTTGGAGAAATTTGCTAAGTGCATTTGGAGGGCACCTTATATCAATGCATATCCATCCTAGAGATATAGGAGGGATCTTATACTGAGTCCTTAAAAGTGTGATGTAGGAGTAAGATCCGACCCGCTCTTATTAGGGGAGTCGGAATATTCCTCCATTAGGTGCCATTGATATACACTAGGAATTTTCCCTGACTGCTTTACCCCTACGTCAAGGGGAGTAGGTGTAAGGACCCTCCCATTCCTACACCTTCTGTCTAGGTTCATGATATAATGACCTTTGCCTGGTGTTTTATGATGGGCGAACCTCATGGGTTGGGGACCCTCAGCACACACTCCCAATTGCCAACCCTTTTTGGGATAGTGCTGGGCAGGGCAGCAGAAAAAATCATAATATATTTAGACTACTTAAGCCTAGGTTAGTATATAAGGTAGTTTAGGCTAATATAGGTTACCTACCTAGGCTAAGGTACCTTACTTATCTACCTATGTCAGTAGTGTAAAAAACTTGAACATGTTCATGTTCACATAAAATTTCATCTTTTGAAGGTGGTTATGCAATGGTTAAGGATTTCACTTTTCATTGTGAAAGTGGGGAGTTCAATTCTTCACACTTGTAATCTATGCCATTACTTTGGTGGCCTGGCTCGTTTAACTAAATAACCTAGATTGCCTAGTTGCTTAGCTAATATATATGGGTGGCCTAACTAGGTAGGTAGGTAAATACATAATTTTTATTTAATGCATTAGTTAGTAGGGGTTAGGTAAGGTAAGTAAGGTAGGTAAGTAAAAATATATTTTAAATTATTATTTGCATTAATTGTTCAAAATCTTAAAGTTTATAAATGTTTTTGTTGCCTAAATATTGAATTTTTAGTAAAAAAGCCCAATAAAAAAGACCTAGGACTGAATCAACCTAGTCAAAATGGATGTATTGAAATCGATTTGTCCAAATTAAGTATTGGTCATGTTGGACATTGACCTTTTTTGGTTGTTTTTTTATTAGTTTTCCTTGTAACAAAAGTCATGAATTCTTGTAGTGCTTGGAAATGTCCTTCAAGGGTTATAACTTTTCCTTTGAAAACCTTTTAATCAAAGTTTGTATGTGAGAGTTATGCATTCACAAAGTTGCACAATTCATAATTTTGCAAAATTGAAAAGTTTTGGGATTTCCATTTTGGAGTTCCAAATTTTTTTTGGTCACTTCAATGCAACCCCTATTGATAATCACAAAATGTGATATAAGGAGGAGATTGCTGATTCTTCTCAAGTTTGGGTTGTGGTGAATCTTGTGAAATCATAATTGCAAAGGTGGATCATTCTTGGGAATGAACCACCAATTTTATTTTTCCTAGTGTTAAATGTGGATTATGCCATGAAAATTGAACAAATTTGATCCATTGAAAGAACCATCCACCTAGACACCTCTTTAACACATATGTTATGAAAATAAAATAATCCAACTGAAAATGACTAAATTAAGGACTTTTGAAAAAGAAAGGTAATTGAAAAGTTCATAACTTTTTTTTAGTTAATGCTTTTCTAATAAAATCTTTGGATCTAGGATATTTCTAATGCATCAAATATTGAGTGTCTATAACATGATTGGAACAAAATTGATAAATGAAAGTGCTTTTATATGTAGGATGCCATAACTGTCCATATGTGGTTATTTTAAAAGTTCATTTTTGTGTGTTTGGTTTATATTTATGACATAACATTATTATGTATGTGTTCATTTTCAACTTATCCATTTAAAATCCTTTGAAAAAATGGCATATTGATGTTTTATTAGATGTTTATTACATTTCAATAGATTGCACATTGCAAATAATTGAACTATGATACATGAAATGATTCACTTTAATTTGCATCCACCCAAAGTTTGTTGCTCATTGTTTGTTTGTGCATTATCTTGGCTTTTAACTTGCATTAATGACTTTGTAAATTTGTTTTGTAAGTTGATTTCACTTTAAACTCACGTTTGTGAAATCATTTTAATCCCATCTTAGAACTTTCATCCTCTTTTTTTGTTAAGAATCAAGGAATGCACCTTGGGTTTGCATTTCATTACAAAACCTAGAATTGGCTATTCCTCTACCCACCGATACCACTTAAGAAACCTAGGAGTGTGTCATTTCTTAGTCTTTGGAAAATTTCAACCCATTGTTAGTAGGGTGGCCTACCTTTTAATGGTTCATTTTTCATAACATGCCACTTTGATGGCATGTTATTTAAACATGTTATCTCTATTTATTTTTATTTTTATTTCAAAGAACCATTGGTCTTCTATTGTTGGAATTCTCCTTTATACCCACTCAACCTCTTTCAATATATTTTAGGCCTCACTTGCAATGTTAGTGTATAAGGTTTAAAAAATTTGGTTTTGAAGAAGGTATGGAAATTACTTCTTGAGCTTGGCATAAAATGATAATGATGAGACAATATGAACTTTTAAATATATATTTTCTTTTAAATGGCCTTTCTAATATTACTTCACAAAGAAGATAATGTAAACATTTTTGAAAATTTCCTATGGCTCCCATAAAGATATAGGAATCAACATGATTTATGCACAATTTTGTATATTCTACCCTTAAACTGTAAGATTCTACCTTGTAACTTCAAAATGTTGGATATTAAATGCTTTTGTAACATAGGATTCTTGTCAAACATATGTTATAATTTCATGAATTTTGATGTGATTTTACGTTTTATATTTTTTGGTTTTTCAAATGTTGAACATGGAAACAATTGTGCCTTTTTCTGATTTTGTGATGTAATTAAGGGCTCGAAAGCTATTTGATTTAGAAGGAAAACTAACTTTTTTTAAAAATTGCTTTTGTGATCATGCTATTGATAAATTAGTAATGTTGTGCTAACTTTAGATTTTAAAACCTAGGAATCATATTATCCAATCCAACATTTTAAGTTGTAATTTTTTTTTGTTATAGATGCTTGGCATTAATTGATGATGTTATGATAAGCTTCATTTGTTCCAATATTGCAAGGGCATTTTCATGGGTTTCTACTGCTAACTTTCCAAAAGTTTTGGTACACATCACCATGTCAAGTTTTTGTGTGATTGCCACCTTTAGTTTTGTCAATTGAACCTCTTTATTAAATGATTTAACCAACATCAACATATGTGCCAAAAACAGTGGTATGGCTATGGATGAACCCATACCATTTTGTTATGCATGAAATTTTAATGAGCACATAATATAAAGAGTTTTCTCAAATATGTAAAATTCAAAGAAAATCAAATTTGGGGGAAGGTAAAGTGAAAAAATGTGGATATGCAATTATAAGTCAATGCCACTATAAGAGGAAAAATATTACATTTTGATTAGCCAAAGTATATCAATAACATTTATGTCAACATCAACATTGTTTACTATGAAAGCATTTTGGTTTCCAATAAAGACATATAGACACCATTTTTTGTCTCATTGTAGACAAGCACAATGCTATATCATTTGTCTTTGCACTATCAATGATGACCAAGCAATTGAAATACTATTCCAATAGGCATCATAAACCATAAGTGTGAATATATGCTATTGCACAAAAATGACAAATAATAGTCATATTATGCTTGGTGGAAACTTGATTCTAAACATTCATGGAAATGATAACTAAAATGACCTAAAGTGGTAATGTTGTACATTGTATTTATTTGCATTAAATGTAATGTTGCAAGCCACAATATTTTGATGACAAAACTCTAGTATTTGTTCAACTTGCCCTTGAATGCCTAATATGTAAAACTTTTTGGTTTGGAGCATTTAGGTCCAACACATCATGGCAAGGGATTCCATTATGATATGTATGGCCAAAGTGATAATATGCCATGGATTCTTCCAGTTGTGCCCCGAAAAAGGTGATAAAATGTAATTTTTGAAACAGTGGGCCACACATATAGCCATTAAGCTGAGAAATAACAAAGCCAACCTTTCTTTATACTAGGGCCTCCTTTTGTATTATTCAATCTACTTCGAAATTCCACTCATAGGTCTTTGATTATGGTCAATAAGTTGTCTTGATGATGATAAAAAGTCCTCAAGGTCATAGGCACATTAATACATATGTAAAATTTATTACAATGATAGCATAATTCCCCATTTGTTATGGCGACCTTTCATGGCTAATATTGGTGCACAAGTCACTTTCTTTTCATATTCTAAGAGAGAGAAATGATATATGATTTATTTGAAGTTGGAAGATTATTCCATAGTTTTCAATGAATTACATTTCATTATCCATGTGTAAAACCCAAGACAATTTTAAAAATAATCGTTTATAAAAAAACACAATTGTGGTAATTCATGTGAAAAAGAAAGAAAGAATGTGGTATTGAACTTACCAATTTTTTTGTTGCAAGAAGCTTTTAGAGCATGTTGTTAGCAACCTTTTATCAATATTTAGCACATCTAGTGTGCACAATTTAGTTTTTGCCCCATCCCTATCCATGAACCTAAAAAGATATTTACAAATTTCCATACCACACACAACACAAAAGGATTTTTACAACATATTATTACAAAATGTGTCTTCTCAAAATGAAAATGAATTATTGTCTACATCAAACTTTGAAAAACATTATATACATGAATGCTACATTCGTCAATTTCTACCATCATTGGACAATTCTCAAACATACCTAATGAAATACAACACATCTAAACCTACTAGACACTAAAAAAACAAACACAATTACTTGAAGAAATTTTAGAAGATCATCCATACCTTGACATATAATATACATAACCAAAATCTACAATCAATTTTGTTTCTCATAATAAAGAACCATTATGCCAAAAATGACATTTTATGATTATAAAATACTAGTCCTATACAACTACAAGTGGATAATTGACTAAAAATGCCATAATTGACAAGTCCGAATCAACTACAAATGGCATAAACAACTATTATAATCAATAAGGACCATTCATAGAATGACATTTTTGGCATAGTCAACCAAATGAAATGCAATTTGTTTCCAAACCTTCACAACACATATTTGACACACACATTTCCATCATGTGATTAAATGATGAACAAAAAAAGGTGTTGCATTCCGTTATTGAAAACCCACAAGGTTTACATATTATCGCAAGCACATTTGGTAGTAGCAAAACTTTTTTAATAAAATACATCACACAACATTTATAATTGCTTCGCAAAAATGTATTATTATTAGCAATGATAGGTGTTGCAGCATTTCGTTTGAACTCCATTGCCACTATATATAGTACACACTATGTTTCAAATTACAATACGAAGATATTTGTCCATATTTCTTGAACCTAATGTTGCCATAGAACATTTCAAAATGCACATGCCATAATTATTGATAAAATGTCAATGATGACCAACATGTTGTATATAGTTGAACAACTAAAACAATCAATTCATCTTGAAAACATATCTCCATTTGAAACAAAACTTGTATTGATTGTTGGAGACCTTGCCTAGCTACCACCAATTTGTAAACATATTATTCGAAACAATGACATATTATGCAAAAGTTGCCACATTAAAGATGCCCCTTATTGGAAAACATCAAAATAACGTTTCATATACATTTCCATGCGTCATACTATAGATCTTGAATACTTGTAATTCTCAACATCATACAAGGAAAAAAACCAACAACTAAAGAAATTTAAACAATTTTATCACAATTTTTTAAAAATAAATAAAATATACATTTTGAAATGGAGACAACTACAACATTTTTTGTACACATAAAATGTTGAAAAATACAATAACATTATGTCACACAAAAAAATTTCAATCACAAAAATATACCAAGGAAAAATAGATTCAAATGCTACAAATATTAAACACATTGAACCATTAAATGATAAGTCTTTTAACCACATAAACAATATTGCTATAGGTGCAATAAAATCATGTTCACTAAATGTGTTAACACACCAAAAAAAGTTGTAAATGGTGCAATTGCAACTATCACATCTATCATTTATGATGCTTAAAAAAAATTTACAATTATAGAAGTTAAATTAATAAATAACTCCACAAAAATGATTTTCCAAATACATTCCTTCCAACAAAATATACATATGATGGTTATTATTATAAAACATTATTTCCAATAGTATTAGCATATGTTACATTACAAACCACAAATCACAAGGTGCAACAATTACCACAAAAGTTATCATTAACATAAAAAAAACTTTCAAGTGCAAGCAAGGTAAAGTATATAATTCACTACTCGGTGTCAAAAAAATTACAAGTAATCATAAAAAAGTTTTAATGTATTGAAAATAAAAATTTCATTTTGTACAATAATTAACATGATGATAATCTTTCATTTTATATTTAAATGTTGAAAATTTTCATTTTGAAAGTGTAATTAAATATAATAGAAACATTCCAAATTACATTATTGTCACACATATCAAAAGCATGTTACTAAAATAACTACTTTAGTTTTAAATACACCTAATAAAAATATTGTTCCATTACAATCACTTCATACTTTAAATGTCTATATGAAAGTTTACATGTATAAATTGTTTTCACACATATTTCATGTGGTTATAGGCCTATCAAATGACTATGGTGCTATCCAACTATCCCATTACAATTTCTAATATTGCACATTACAACTCACTTCCTACCACAATCCTCATGAGGTCCAAATTCCAAACACTCCATCCTCCATTTTCATAGATTTATTCAGTTCTATTAGATTTTGACTCTACATTAACATTGAATTTTTGGGTTGTAGGTACTACAAAACACTTTTATGATAATTAGACATTGAGACAAAAACAATTGACTTCAAATAGTTTCACTTTTGTCAATGTCATGTTATAGACAAATATATTAAACCAATGGACATGTGATGCCCATCTTCTACTTTTCTTAAGGTTTTGTTTAGATCTTTTCTTTTACAACCTCCAATTTAGTGAAAGGCTAATCTCAACCCATATCACATTTTTGTCACCACATGTTTAAAATGTCAAGCATATGTTCTTCAAATAAAGACATGTCTCCTATTTAACTTACAAACTTAAAGGCTCAAAAATGAAATTTATTATTTGCTCTTCTTTCCAATTTGGAGACAATTGTTCCACATGCCAAACAACAAAAGTAGCAATTCAAATCTTTGATTTCAAATGAATTTTACTTGTTTTTTACTTTCTTTCAAAATTAATATTTTAATTAGATCTTCACCTAAAATAAAAAATTACATTGTATTTTAGCGACATGCTACAATTCACTGGTTTAATTTACTATCTACATCTGACTATTTCAAAAAAAAAATCTTCAAAATCAAATGATTTTCAATCATTTTTTTCTCAAAAAGAACCTTTACATGAATCAAATTAATTTCATTTTTGTCACCATGATAAAAAAACTTCATCAAAAGAGAAAACACATTGCTTTGGTTGCGGCAGATTTTCATATTAAAATTCCTTCTCTAATAAGAAGATCAATAGAAGCTGCACTCAATATCACTTAGTAATGTTTTATTTGAAATTAGCACGAAAAAAAATACTTGCCAAAATGATTTTACAAATTCAGCTTAGAATGAACTATAGTAGCCTCCCACTTAAGTACGCACTCGTTTAAGTACGCATCACGGTTAAGTACGCATTTTATGACAAAATTTTTAGGGATCAACAATTTTTAGTGGAACATATCATGAATCGTCATCTAGCGTAGGTTTTGGTTTTTTTTGCGTTTGGCTTTGAGGACGACTGCTCGGACTTTGGCCTGGAATTCTTGAAATGATTTTTTGAGATCGTCGAATGCTTCTTTGGCTTTTGTTTGAACGTTAGAACAGAGCAGTTGATCCTCAATATCGAGAATCTGCTTATACAAAGACTCAAATCCATGAAATTCAACTCTATCCTGTGACTCGACAATCTGCTCTGGTTGATTAACATCGCTATCTTCATCAAGCCCTGCTTCATTAATCTTCATCGATTCCAACAGCTCTTCGACGTCT
>Ga0116231_10001846_pt1 | contig 43985 bp, 34 predicted proteins | sample S1TSphgellanicum_2_FD_89695 | JGI IMG/M metagenome (GOLD analysis project Ga0116231, IMG submission 89695) | Host-associated microbial communities from peat moss isolated from Minnesota, USA - S1T2_Fd - Sphagnum magellanicum MG | ecosystem: Host-associated > Plants > Peat moss > Unclassified... | reverse complement strand
TTTTCCTGCCGGTAACCCAGACGTCTACGTTGTTTTGGAATTTTCTCCCCCCCCCCCAATTTTTTTTCTACGCCTTAAATCTCCCCCCCTTATTTTTTTTTTGTTCCCCCCCCCCCCCCCCCCTCCCAATCCCACCTGAACCCCACTTCCACGAGGCCCACATTGTTGGGCCAATTCCGCAACAGAATGGCTTTCCTCTCTTGGATCCTGAACATTACAGTCATTTGGAATGTATTTCACACTCTATAATCGTTTTGCGCTGCTTCAAAATTCTGCGGCGTAATTTGTCACCTTTCTATTTGTTCGTCCCCACCTCCCCACAGGCCCACTTCCCCGGTCCACGTGTCTCCGCAAACCTTTCCTCCAACCCCACTTTCCCCCGGCCCACATAACTCTAATCCCACTTCGACCCAACCCCACTTTAACCCTGACCAATTACATCAATTGGAATTGCCACTTAACAAGAAGAAAATGCCTACTTTCTCTAGCCAAAAGAAGTAGGTACCTATTGTACCCCCCTATGGTTTTCTAGGGGCAAGTGTTACCTACCTACCTACCTGTTTGGGGGAAGTAGGTAGGTATGAAATTGATTGTTTTTTTTAAAAAAAATCTCATGAAGTACAATTATGCATCAACTTAATATATTCCAAATTTTAATTTAAAAAATGGAAAATGTATTACAATATGAATAATAAAAGACTAAGAACAATGTTAGTTCTTATTATTCATTAGCATGCATAATTAATTTTACAATATTATTTTGGATCCCAATTTTATTTAATAAATTTCCTTCTTCTTTGAAATAAATCCAAAGAAGAAAGGAAAATAAAATAAAATAAAATAAAATTTGACATTGAAATGTTGAACCTTCCCCCCCCCCTCCCTTTACATTCCTATGGAAGCAATGGTTGGAGGGGGAGTTGGTTTAGCCATTAAAAGGAAAATACTATATTATTGTTATTATATATGTACTACCCCAACAACAAAAAAATTCAATTAATAATAGAATAATTACATGGAATCCTGGATGATGGTACAATATGATTATGATAATTATTTATTTATTATTATTATTATTATGAGACCATTTTTTTTTGTCAATTATAATAAAGACTTTAGGTACCTTGGGCCAACAACCCACTCCCCTGGTATTTAGCCTTTTTTTTAAAAATAAATAATATTTTAAAAAATTAGAAAAAAAACCCAACCCTTGAAAGATCAACCTTGTCAATAAACGACAAAAAATAAAATTTAAAATAAAATAAAACAAAAACTGAGCAAGAGTCCAAGGTAACTATTTATTTTTTTAATTAAAAAAAAAAACGCGGGCCCGGGTGACTGACACTCACATGGGATCGGCGCTGAAGACCGCCGCCTGAGTTGGAATTCCCGCGCTAGTTCTTTTATAGGTAAGCTACCTTGGACCTAGGTTGACTCCTACTTCCTAGGTACCTAGATATCTACCAACCTACTTAATTACACTTCATTTCAGGCCTTTTTAAAAATTCAAATAAAAGAAAATAATAGGGGTACCAAAAGGAGGCATGAGATTTATAATTTTAATTAATGAAATAAATGAAATAAAATGAATGAATGAATGAATGAATGGATGGATGGATGAATGTTGTTTGGGGTTTGTGCGTAACGAACAAGGGGGTCCGGTTTCTCAATTAATTCGAGAATCCGGAGACTTTTTTTAGTTTCGAAGTACCTTTGAAGGGGGGCCCGAAAGGCGAACTCATATGTTTGTCGATTTCCTTGTACAATCCAACTACCGAGGATCTAGTGTATTATATATCCTCCAAGTGTGCAAATGCGGAGGCCTAGGGCCGGGCAAGGGGGACACCACCAACATGCCATGAATTTGTACGATCCAACAACAACTACTACTACCACCGAGATCTAGTGTATTATGTGTTCTTTAAGTGTGCAAATTGCGGAGCCTAGGGCCGGGCAAGGTGGCCGGGAGGGGTGGGGGGAGGGTGAGATCAACATGCCATGAATTTGTACGATCCAACAACTACCGAGATCTAGTGAATTATGTATCCTCCAAGTGTGCAAATGCCGAGCATAATAGGGCCGGGGCAAGGGGGGGACACCTACATGCCATGAATTTTGCAATTATGTATGTAGGAAGGCACAACCGAGAAGTGACAAATTTTCCTAGTCGTAAAATGGTGGAAACTCGAGATGTAGAGAAATATAATGTTTGTGGCTCTAGTTTAGGTAGTGTGGGTGGTTTTGAGTTTACGACGGTTGAATATTTGGGGATTGCCAATCAAACACCCAAAAAAAAAAAAATCAACACTAGGTGCCGAATGTAATATTCAACAATGAAAAAATAGATAGATTAATTTCTATTTTATAGAAATAATAATAAAATTCAAATAAACATTTTCACAAAAACAAAATTTCTATTTCCTATATGGAAAAATAGGAAATGATGAGGGGGTCTCAAATGTTTTGTTGGTGCATATAACTAGAATTTGTTTCCAAAAAATGAAGCAAAAAACCTAGAAAAGTTGGGTTTGCTTGATGAAAGCGAGTGAAAAAGGAAGGAACCCAATTTGGACAATGTAAGTTATACATGAAATTGTTGGAGTTTAGGGTTTAGGGTTTAAGGTTTAGGGTTTCTTCCATATTTGAAGATTCCTTCACTCTAAAGATTGCTTCGTCATGTGCAAATAGTTGTGAAGAAACTATGTTTTACAAAAAAAAACCTCTTTTGTTTCCACATTCTTTGTACTAAACTATTGGGTTTGTGTTTTACAAGGAGTCATCTTCTCTCTAAGAACTTAATGGGTTTGGACACAAGAGTTTCAAAAACTCTACTAAAAATAGTGAACAACTCAAAAAAACCAAATTAACATTGGAAGTGAAAGGAGTGGTTTGTTGAAACTCATGGTAGTGAAATTGTTAACCATATACCATGGTATGTATCATCCATCCTTTGATAGACAATGTTAAGGTTGGAAACATGTTTCATCCTAGAAACAAATGTAAATAAGTGGTGGCCATGTATAAGTTGTACATTGAGATTGCAATCTAATAATAGGTGAAGGAAGAAAATTTATTTAATTTTTTCATAACATGGAAACAATAAATTGAAGAATATTTGTAGTTTTCAAAATAAACTCTATTTGGGAAAGTATAGCAAATATTTTGATAAATTGGACATTGGCAAAAATGAAATGTAATTCATTTTGAATTATCCAAAAAATATCATAATGTGTGTAAATGTTATGCCAAGGGTGTTGATCCAATAATTGATTTTCATAACTAGGGTTGTGATTGCTCATAATAAAGTTATAAACATTTTTATTATTTGGATTGGGCACTTTCTAAATCAATTAAGGTTTGTAAATCATGTTCTTTCAAATTTTATTGATTGACGTCAATTATCAATCCTTCTTTGAGTTTGAGCCTAACACACATGTTAAATTAACAAGTTTCCAATGATTAACCCAATTTCAATGTATTTTTAATGAAATTTTTGTTGTGTTTGCAAGGGAACCAAATCAATATTACAACTAACGAGTTCATAAGTTTGAAAGAAAAATTATTATATGCAACAATTGATTAATTTCCATTTGTTTGTTACACAAATTATTAAAACAAGACACACAAGTTATATGCAATCTTTGATTTATTAAGAAAAATGTTATTTGACTTTATGTTTGTTTTTAAAAAGAGATAGATAAAAAATTGAAAAAAATGCATAAGTTATGAACTTTCATGGTGAAAAAAATATTGATGGTTTTTTAATTATTCAAATGCATGAATCATAAACAATAATTTTTTTAGTGTTGGGCACGTATAAAAATAAATTAAAAAATGGTTAGGAATTCAAGTTGGTTATCATTAGGTGTAACTGCATTGAATATCACTTACAATAATATCTAAAGATATTTAATTTTATGAAGGTAAAAATCGATTATTGAAACCTTTTTATTTAAATCTTTAAAAAAATTTAATAGGACATTTAAATAGAGCAAGGTATGGTTCTTAGTTAGGTATCCTTGGTTTTTGATTTTAAAAATTATAGAATTTTAAGTTACAAATGGAACTTTCACAATTGTTGAAAATTGAAGTTTTTTTTTTCATTTTTTAGAAACAACATGAAAAGTTTCAGCCTCATTTTTGTTAGTCAATTTGTTTTATGCATTAGAAGCTAAAGCTTTGTGAGTTTGTAAATTGAATTTTTTTGGTTTATTCAACTCCTCTTTGTTGTTGCTCAACTTTTATTCCATTTTTGTTCAAATCCTTTTACATTGATGGTTGTTCCATAACATTGCTATTTAGATTTTCTTACATTGTTGAACTTGCTTCTTTTTGCTTTGTTGTTTGGGTCTTTTTGCATTATTGTTTGGTTTTTTTTGCGTTGTTACTTGGTCTTATTGTTACTTCGGTCCTTTTGTGTTGTTGTTTAGTCTTCTTGCATTGTTGTTTGATTTTTGTTGTTGTTGGTTAGATTTTCTTATTGTTAGTTGCCTCCTCATGCTATGATATTTAGTTCTTTTTATTGTTCTTTGATTACTTTTGTTGTTGTTTGGTGGTTGTTGTTGTTGCTGGGTTGGTTGAGTTTTTTTGTTGTGCTACTTGATTCTTCTTTTTGTTGTTTGATTGTTAATGTTGTTATTCAATTATTTTCTTACTATTGTTCAATTCCTCTTGTTTATTGTTTGACTTCTTTTTTTGTGTTATTCGGGTTTTCTTGTTGCCTTTTAGCTTCTCTTGTTGTGTTGTTTGACTTTTCTTGAATATTTTTACAAAAATTATGATTGAAAAAAATTGTTCAAAAAAATTGAACTTTTGATAACCAACATGTGAAAAGCGCTCTAAAAAACTGATTGATCTTAAATTTGTGAAAAGTAAAACTTAGAAAATCAATTCAATTAATTTTGTTCAAAAGTTTAATATTTTGGCTAATTCTCTTCTATGGAGATTTTTAAAAAAAAAATGGTTTCAATTCATAAAATGTTATGTGAAAATTGGAACCAATGATTCTCACACAAAAAATGAAAACCGCCCAACATTGAAATTTTCTTTCACCCACATGTGATGTGATTTAACAATGGTTAAGGCATAGGTTGTTGGTTAGTTTACGGGTTATGGTGTAAAGGAGGTTGTTTGATTGAGATATCTTGTTGTCGTAATGATATTCATGTTGCATTAAGTGTGCAAGGTTTACAACAAGCAAACAATTTTAACAAAACCTTGTGTGCTTCAAGGGTTGCAAATGGTTGAATTTTGATGGCCCACAAAACATGAGTACATGAAGATTAACATACATTTTAAAAAACACGTGTAATTGTTTTTGTTATAAATTATTCTACATGGATCTTTAGGAGGCTACAATTTTTCTTTTCTGATTACCAAGTTCATCAAGCATAAGGTTGGTTGTTTAGTAATGAAACATGCAAGTTTTGCAAAGTTTGACCATTTGGGATAGCTTTATATGCTTTTCAAACTCATGTTCATTTCTTACAAATGATCGTTTTAGTGTTAGGGTCTTGTGTGTGTGGCGGTTTGATTAGTGAAATGTACGAACATTTGTTCATGGGATGGGTTAAAATTATAATTTATGGTTGTTTTTTTTTGGGGAAATTGGAAAAAGTTTGTTGGCACCAAGTTTTTTTATGCATAATCTCTTCAAAATTGATGATTAGTAGGCTCTTCCTCACACTAGGTAATAGTGTTTCCTAAAGTTGGGAATGAGCTTTATGCATCTTTGAAATACTATTTATTTGCATAAGTCACCCATCGCCATATGATTATCAACCCTAAACCTGAAAATCGATGTTACAAAATGATGTTAATTTTACACCTAAACATTACATTTGTCTTTGGCAAAATCTCACAAGTTGTTGATTTTTTTTTTCCCAAAAAATGCAAGAAATGAATTCTTTCTTTGGGGTCTTTGATTTCCAAAATTGAAAACAATCTCTAGATTTTACATTAGGTTCCAATAGGTAGCCGATAATATAGAAAGAATTTTAAAGGTTTTTATGTTCATCTTTTGTTTATAGCCAACTTTGACTAAATTATATTTTGAACGATCACATTGAGGCCACGTCACAAAATTGAAAAAAATAAAATAAAAATCTCCAATGATGGTCAACTTAGAAAGGAAAAAAAGGGCTTGGATACACATACCTACACAAACTCATAATTTCCAACTAAGCATGTATTTTAAGCTGGAAAATGCATATTGAGCTGGAAAATAAATAATGGCCGCATAATTTGTTCAGCTTTGGAAGAGCGAGCTATTTCCGTACTATGGAATTGTTAACATTTGCCCATTATGTTGGTTGGGTAAGGGCAAGAGCAAGGACAAGACAATTCCATCATGACATTATGGTTTAGTGTGACAGATCCAACAAAGCTTTTTGAAAAAGAATCCTGTTTCAATAGAGATTTTGGGTCACTATTATGAGTGTGTGATCATCACCCCGGGAAGATTATTCCATATAATGTGATTAAGAAAAATGACATAATCTGCCACCCCAGACCTTAATGTATCATATTAAAATTTTCTTACCTCTGTGAAACAAGGGGTGTGTTAGTCACACTGTGACCTTGCCATTTACATTAAAAGGTATCTTAAGGGAAAAGAAGAAAAATTATGAAAATTCAAATATTTCACCATAAAAAAAAGATCCAGGCTTAGAATGAATGCTAACGATATGCTTAACACATGCAAGTTGAACGTTGTCTTCAAATTAGAATAGAAGCAAAGTGACGAACAAATGCGTAACATGTAAAAATTTGTCAAACAGTTTGGGCAAAATCCTAAATAAAGAAAACCTAAAAAGCGTTGTTTGATGAGCCCACATAATATTAGGTAGTTAATCTTCAAAACAATCCTCTAAAAGAAACCAAAATCCTTCAAAATATTATTATAACTCTATGACTAATCTCAAGTTTCAACACAAGCCAAAATATCATCTTTCAAAAACCCTTATATAAAAATAGACCTATTATTATTACCTAGGGTCCAAAATCCTGTAAGCTATTATACTCTATAATGAATCTAAACACAACAAAGGGGTGTGTAGTGTCACACTATGGCCTTACCATTTGCATTAAAAAAAAAAAGTATCTTGAGGCAAAAGAAGAAGAATTATGGAAACTCAAATATTTCATCATGCAAAAAATATAATAATCTTCAAAACAATCCTCTAAAACAAACCAAAATCCTTCAATATATTATTATTATAACTCTATAATAACTGATCTCAAGTTTCAACACAAGCCAAAATATCATCTTTCAAAAACCCTCATATAAAAATAGACCTATTATTATTATTATTATTATTATTATTACCTAGTAGGGGCCAAAATCCCTTAAGCTACTATATACTCTATAATGAATCTAAACACAATAATAGCCTTGGCTTGGTAGTAGGCAAGGCCAATAAATGCAAGGATAGCAAAATTATGCCCAAAATTACTTGGTAGGGAGAGTTGTTGCCAGAATCCCACTTTCTGTCCAAATTAGGGTTGTCAGCACTTTGGAGTAGAGAAATGATTGAGTGAGTTACAAGAGAAAAACTTATCTCATTTCTCTTGTCTAACAAGCTGCTTCTTGCATTTCAGCTTTTGTCAGTCTTTTTGACCCCTTCACAGCATTGATCTATTATTATTATTATTATTATTAATTTTTTTAAGGTGGTGAATCTTTGTCATTTTGTGAAAAGTATTTTGAAAAAGAAATATTCTGTCCAAAAATTCCCTTATATTAAAAAAAAAACCAATCCCCAACTATGAGATTTTTATTTAAAAAATTGCCAAAAATCATCACAATTGCCTACATTATCAAAGGGCTTTGATTGGTCCAGGATTTTTCTTGCATTTGATTTTGTCAATAACCTCCCGGTTTTGGTTGTGGGTTTGTAAAAAATATTAAAAATCAAAGAACCCTTTTTTTTTAAAGAAAAAAGAGAAAAAGGAAAACAAAGAAGAAGAGAGAGAGTTTAAGAACCGTTGGTTCATGATATTTGAAAAACTCAAAGAACCAAAGATTTCATTGCTTTCCTAATTTGTGGGAATGGTGGTTATATACACCCATCTAGGTCTCTAATTTTCTGAGAACCATGGTTATGAACTTAAAGAACCGCCCCACATCAACCATGGTTGGGACTACAAATCCAACCCTTGGATTCAAAGGACATATAGGTAATGTAGGTAGTGTGTTTCGCCTTGTGAGCAATGTGTAGAGTTAACATACATCTACCTACCTAGTAGGCACCGAGTACCTAGTTTACCAAGACCTAACATAGTAACCACTTACATTCCCTACCCACTTAGGTAGAATTTGCCTTGGTTGGGTGAGGGTGGAAATAGGAAGGGTTTATAGGGATGAGTTACCAAGGTGGAACCAACCTTGTTAACTCAAGTGTTGGTAACTCATCCACAAGTGAGTTATAATAGGTTTCCAATGGATTGTGTCTTCTTGCCTTGGGTGTGTGCCGGGTCACACAATCCAATCTTAAGCACAAGTACTCAACTTGAAATAGGTTGCATGTTTCCATATGTTGTTGGGAATGGAGAAGTCTTGCACTTGGAATTTGATTTGTACACCATTTTCATTCAGGATTCATGAGTTAACTCGAAACAAAAGCAACAAATTGTAAGGTACTAATTTTGTAAGACGAGACAATTTAATACGTGTGGTGATTGAATTGAATCCTATGTTCATCAAGTCCCCTAAGAGCTCAAGGCCACATTCTCAACAAGCCAAAATGGATTTTGCAATTGAAGACTTGACAAGCAATGTGTGTGTGTGTGTGTGTGTGTGTGTGTGTGTTTTTTTTTGCGAATTTTCTCAACCTTTGTGAGAAAAAAAACATGGAAACTGTGAAAGGTACAAAGGGTTTTGTTTTGGGAAAAAAAAAGACCCAAGTTGCCATATTAGGTATGAGGGAAAAAAAATTCCAAGGTCACCATATTTAGAGAATAGTTCCAACAAGTCACCAAATTATAAGAGGAATCCTAAAATTTTCTACTTCCCTCTTTGATCCATTTTGGCTAAACCCGGTTGGGTGGGGATGAATCACCAACCCACCTACTTCACAAATTTGAAAAATAAACATTAGCCAAAAAAATAAAAAACAAAAAAAGTTGGGCAAAAGTAAAACCCATTCTCCCAAACATAAAAAAGCCTCTAGAAAATTTTCATTGTCATTTCAGGAAGATTATTGTATGGCACAACCCTAGGGCAAAGAGGCAATTATAGCATGTAAGATACCAACCCAAGGGAATTTCCAACATAAAATGAATTCAATCACCTTTCCAAGGGTGCCATAACATTCTTTAGGTTTCTCTCTCCTATCAAGTGAATTCCTTGGTTCTTACCAATGTTGATCGATTTTGGCATTAAGAATATTATATCATATTTGTGATTGATGTTCAATAGAAAATAATTTACAAAAGGTTTGGTTGAAAGAAAGAAAGAAAGAAAGAAAGAAACATTTTAGTGTTATTTGTCTAAATCTTGGAGCATTGAACTTGCAACCAATGGCGCATATAGGTTGAATCCCAAAGATTGATTTTTCCTCCCAAATGGTGCCATGTAGGTTTAGCCTCAATTCGCACTTTTTGGTTTTGGACTCTCATCTAAAGGCTGTGGGTTTGACTTATGACTCTCATCCAATGGGATTGCTCTATTTCATTGGACCATGGACCTTGCACTATCATTTGAAGTGCCTCTAAAGGTCTCTTTCCATTAGGCTACTGCTGTAATCACTAATCACAAGGAATCACAAGAGCGTGATGGAAAGCCATTGATATGGGAGATAGTTTCTTGTTGCATGGATAGATGTTTTCTATTAGAGAGCATCTCCAACGGTGCTCAGTATGTGACTCCAAACAGTACATTTAATGCGAAAAAGTCAAAATGTCCCGGTTTAGCTGAGGAAATTGGTTTTTCTGCACCAAATTCGTGCAACTTGGAGTGGCTGGTAGAAGGCGTAACACAGTTGTGCACCTCCACAAAAGAGTGTAATAAATTGAACCTAACTGCAGCAGCTCATTATTTCTGATTGGTCGATCATAATGATTGGTCCAGTGGTTTGCTATTAAGTAGTCCTCACATGTATGCAGTTCCAGTTTTATTGGTGGGGTTGCCATAAAAAAACGGTTAAACTTAGACATTTAATTTTATTATCCAGAGTGACATACTGAGCACCGGTCGAGGTGCTCTAACTGAGCTGTCAAAAATATGTAATTAATCAATGTTAAGAACTCTAAAAATACATCCTCATGAGGGGGTTAAAAAAAAGACAGATATCACTTTCTGGTGAGTCGCAGTTCGACTCAGAGCTCCTGCATTGGATCGATGCTTGATTGGTAGAGTTGTAATGTCGCAGCATCACTATTGCACATGGGAGGGTTTAGGGTTTAAGGTTCACCGGTCTTTCTTTCATGCAATGACGTTGAAGCAGGTCGCTCGCTGCGCAGCATGCATTCATGCATGGTCAATCGAGCAAAACCCAATTTAGAATCGCTGCGGCTGCTGCAGTACTGTAGAACCCCAGACTTGGGATCGATTGCCTCCAGATTCTGTGCAAGATCTTCTTAAAAAAAACACAAATAACCGGAGAAGCAGCAGCAGTAGCAGCTTGCTTGGAGTTCCACACTCCATTTTCGGTTTGCAGGCATGTGCTAAGCCCAGTTTTCGTGGAGCATTGGATGGGATTTGAGATCACCAATCGGCCTCCGGCTTCTTCTCTTTCCACAGTTACTCCCTCTGGCTACTGCTTTCGCAAGCTTCACAGTGCACACACACACATATTTCACATACATACAGACCATCATGGATGGTGGTGGAGGAGGAGGAGGAGGAGGAGGAGGAGATGGGTGGTCAGGGTTTCTGTTGTTCTTGACATGTAGGATTTCTCCAGACATGATGAAGGAGGGTCCAACAATGTGAGAAACTCTCTGCTGCAGATACACATTGCACACACACAGAGATTTCACATACATACAGACCATCATGGATGGTGGAGGAGGAGGCGGGGGAGCATTGTGGTGGTGGTGGTGCTTATGTGGGGTGGTGGGATTCAGCCTTTTCCTTTTGGTGAATCTTGTGTACTTGTTGTACCCAACATGGAAACTGCGGCATGTTCCATGCCCACCATACTTGTGGGGAATTGGACATCTGCCTTTGATGGTCAAGGAGCAAGCTCAGGTGTTTGTACGCCTTGCTCAGGAATATGGTCCAATCTACAGGTGCACAGTCACATGCCCATGTGTGTCTATGGGTGTGTATGTATGCGTGTTTTTCTTTCCTCTCTTGTTGGACATCTCTCTCTCTCTCTCTCTCTCTCTCAGGGTTTCTTGCTTGTTGTCTACAATTGGCACCAGAGTGCAAGAATCTGACGAACTTGGATTTAGGGTCAGATGCGCACTAATCACTCTGATGTTCAGAAACACTCAGGGACTTTTCTAAGCTTCTTGGAACATGATGAAGAAACCTGAGTAGTAGATCCATGATGAAGAGACTGAGTTTGCATCCCATGTGATGATCTCGAGCTTCTTGAGAACTTCTCTGAAAGAGGGAGGTGTACGGAGAGGGGGAATGATCATGCAGGTTCCATGTTGGGCGACAACCACTTGTGATTCTTGCTGATGGTGAGCTTTGTCGACAGTTGGGGATTAAGCACTTCAAGGTTGCATCTAATCGCAGTATTCCGGCTTTCATTGAATGTGCACAAGTACATAAGGATGGCCTTTTCTTCTCCAAGTGAGTAGTCTAGCACCCGTCCCCATCTCTCCCCTGCACACCTTCTTCTTTTTGTCCTTGTTCTTATTGTTCTTGTTCTTGTTCTCTTCCTTCTACTTCTTCTTCTTTACTTAGTTTTGGTTTCAAGGATCTACCATGCCTTCAACAGTTGCATTTGCCCCCTGTACAACAAACAATGTGGACATGGTTGGATTGCTCAAATCATGGAGCTCGAATGTGGTTTGAAGTCTTTCTCACAAACCCACCTGCATGTTGCTCAAATTTGTGGTTTGATGTACATGGTTTCAGTATACATGGTCTTCATGTATACTGAAATTGTGGTTTGATCCTGTGGGTTTGAAGTCTTGTTCAAACGCACCTGCATCTTGCTCAAATTGTGGTTTGATTCTGTGGGTTTGAAGTCTTGACATTTCTCTCACAAACCTTGGAACCCATGCAATGGGTTTTTTTGTCAGGGATTCACAATGGACAGGAATGCGAAACATATTGTTGCCACTCTTCCATTCGGAGCAAATGGAGTCATTTCTTCCTCTGTTGGCACGAATACTCAACAACTTGACAAAGAATCTGAGCTGCTGTTGCCACAGGGACAAAGATGTAAACATCTCTGATCTTCTTCACAAATTTGCACTTGATGTTATTGGAGAATCTGCTTTTGGCACCCGTTTCAATCTCTTGGAAGATGAAAAAATTTCCCATTTAAAACATGGTGGACATCATGATCTTGCAGCAGCTGTAACTCCAACTCCAGGCACTGTTGTTAACCCAGATCAAGAGCTTGTGAACCAAGCTGTGAAATCACTCAATGCTTTGCGGATGGATTCAGGGGCGCCAGCAAGCACAATAGCAGGAATCTTATACCCTATTTTGCAACACCCATTGCGGTTTTTTCTGACCAAAATTCCAGGAACAGCTGACTGGGTACAAGAGACAAGTAACAGGAAGTTAGTAGAGAGATTGAACAATTTGCAGGCGAGGCGGAAACGAGAAGTTGATGATGATGACGATCACAAGAACACAAGGATTGATGCCCTTTCTCTTCTCTTAACTGCATGCCAGGCAAATGCTGCATCAAGAAACCTCCTCCAAGACAACTTTGTCAGTGGGTTAACCTATGAGCTTCTTCTGGCAGGCTCAGAAACTACTGCAACCACTCTCTCTTTCGCAATTTATAACATCTCTGGATCTGAAAGGGTGGAAGAGAAACTGTTGCAAGAAATCGATGCTTATGGCCCCATTGATTCCAAGGTCGGTTTGGAAGATCTTGACAAAAAGTTTCCGTATGTTGAGCAAGTAAGTATTTAATCCTTCTCTCCTCCCTTCAAGCTGTTCTAGCAATTTAAGGTTAATGTATTTGTTTGTGAATGTGAAAATCAATCTGTAGTTGAAGTTGACGCTGGTGGGTTGAACCCCTTCTCACATAGGGCATCCATAGTGTTGGCTTGCATTGTCATGAACCCAGTTTTAGATCAGAGGAAAACTGGCAGTAGCTCATGGGCTGGGTCTTTGGCCCAGTGCCACAAAGACAAGCATAGCACACACATACCTGATTGGGAAAATTTGCACATCCTCTGGAAAACTCAGGTGTTGAAAGAGACAATGCGAATGTACACAACCACTCCAGTAGTTGCTCGGGAACTATCAGAGCAGTTGGAGATTGGAGGTTATCTTCTTCCAAAGGTAAAAAGCCGCCTTGCAGACATTGAACTCTATTGCATGCATTTTTATAGATTGATGGTTTTATCTACTTGCTTCAGATAGCGATCTTTGCAACTTCTTGGAATTCAATTAGAAAGTGAGGATTAGGCTAATCACAACAACGAAAATTTGTCAAAGCTCTTTTTGAAAGTAGGTTGTGATTCTGTTGTGTGATTTAAAAATATAATCACTCTGATTTGCTTTTGCAGGGGACAGCAATTTGGATGGCCATGATTGCGATTTTCAAAGACCCAAAAAACTTTCCAGAACCTGAAGAATTCAGACCTGAGCGGTTTGATCCAGATTCACAAGAGAACAGAAACCGACCTCCATATTCTTACTTCCCATTTGGCATAGGGCCAAGAACATGTATTGGGTACAAATTTGCTATGATGGAGGCAAAGATGGCTCTCATCCAAATCTATCGACATTTCAGGTTGCGCCGGTCACCTCTCATGGAACATCCTCTTGCCCTCCAATTTGGAATGATAGTCCGTCCCAAAAATGGTGTGATTGTCCATGTACAACACCGACAAACTGATTCACCTGAACAATCTCAAATACACTGGTGATAATACTTGTAGCAATATTGTTGATGGGTTTCTGGTTTACTGTTAAGAGAAAGGGCGCTGCAACAAGAACTCCAAATTGAAACTCTCATTGAGGATCATGTGTACTTGTAGAGATATATATCAACAAGTTATAAGAGCAACAGTATACAAGTTGATAGATGCCCGTATGTGAAGCTTGTGCTGATAACATTGTGGGCAAGGACTGATATTATCAGATGTGATTGAATGCCATGGGTATGTGTGGAAATCTCATGTCTGGAAAATTTCCTAGTGTAGGTATTTGAAGGACATGTTATATGCTGCAATTTGCTGTCACCTAAGGGAGGGGGTTATTTCCTTCTTGAAATGGGTTCTTCTCTTCCGTGGTGGGATCTTCAATATTCTGAGCAGTTCTGTTCTGTGAGGTGCCCAAGTGGCTATACAAGTCAAGGGGATTTATAAAAATAGGGTATAATTTTGAATTTTTGGTAGCATACCAATTGCCATTCATGTGTTGGCAATCAAGAAAATGGAACCCATCATGAAACACAAGACCAAAATTTGGCGAATATATGACAAGCAAAATCTAAATTTAATTACACATCTCAAAAAGGGAAATCAATTGCAAGCCATAAATGACCTTGCCCACTGTAGTAGATGATAGACTTGCCAGTACAAACATAAGTTAACAACCTCATCAGACTTCAAACTCCAAGCATACTTCAGACACAATGTAGAAGATGATAGACATGCAAATACAAATATTTAACAACTTCATCAAAGTTTAAACATCAAACACAAAACATGATTGAGCCACACATTGAATTGGAAACATAGACAATCACACAAGCAAATCCCAAAGCAATGAGGACAAGAGACCACATAAATTCTTTTGCAAATACATGAAGAACAACATTAAAGGACAAAGGTGAGGGTTTAAAGAAACATGATTGAGCCACACATTGAATTGGAAAAATAGACAATCACACAAGCAAATCCCAAAGGAATGAGGACAAGAGACACATAAATTCTTTTGCAAATACATGAAGAGCAACATGCAAAGGTAAGGGTTTAAAGAAAACTCTCAGGATCTCTATTACAACACAAGGAAATGTTACCATTGTATAAGAAATTTGTACATACATGTGCATAACAAGATCTATGTGATTTGTCAATTTGTTATAGTTCAAGAAGCTAGGAGTTGAAAAACATCATTTATTTTTTACACTACCCAAACCCATGGCCATTAACAATTCAATGAACTTCAACCACTCAAATAAGTGATGGCATAGTAAGTTAATTGCTACCTGATTGACCCACATCCTTGTATAATGATTGTGGTCATGGTATAGTTTGTTGCTTTATTGCATTGTGGCAATTGCTCCGCATTGTCAACTTAAAGAAGCTCAAACAATGCCTCATCCAACAAAGGTATGTAAATGTTGCCTTATGGCAATTGACATGCTTTTGCAAATGAATTTAGTCACTAAGCTACATTGTTATATTCTATTTACCTTTAAGGTCATAAATGAAGGATTTTTTGTGAAACTATTTTGAGTCTAATCCTTTGAGATTGTACCTAGGCTTCAAGTTCTTTAAACCAGGAGGAGTTGTTGGAGCAGCCAAACTCTCAAGATAATGGTCATGGTGTGTTCATAGAGCATCCATGTTCTAGAAAATGTGAAATCTAAAACCACCAACCACAAGATTGCCCCAAAAAGTTACGACATGGGTATTAAGTACATAGAACTATAAATCAAACAACACTTGGATTTTGTAGCCTAGAGGTGCACATAATCACAAGGATCAACTTTCAAACTCGCCTTAAGGTTAACAACAAAAGCAACTAGCACATTAGAAAACATCAAACAACAATGACACGGAAGGCAAGTATGCCCACATTAATGTCTGTTGGCATTAAGAAAAATGAATACTCCAAACTCAACAACAAACTAACTTATTAAAGCAAAAGATATGCAATTTGAGCAATAAATTGGAGAGATACAAAATCAGAGATGCAAGCTTGCTCTCAAGAATTTGGAAGATATCAAGATCAAAATCATGGTGGTGACAATTTGAAAAGAGGTGGAGAAATGGCAATTGATCCAATGGGTTTAATTTTCACAAAATTTCATCCCAAAACCTGCTGTTTTGTAATAATGGATGGTGCATTGCTGGCTGTTGGTTCACTCTGGCAAAAAATTGTGGTTTTAAGTCTCTTTTGCAACCTATTTTTGTCGTGAGACAGTCATGTGTAGATGATACTACCCATCCTTGAGTTCCATTGATGTGCAAGAGATGGAGGTCCTGAGAATCTTGTTCTTGTTGAAAGTTTGATGAACAAGCCTCATTGTGGAGCTTTAGAATGAGAGTTGTCTCATCATCTATGAAGGCACAATCAGTGATGAAAAAAAGGCATGTTCCCTTCACATAGAGCAACCAATTATGTACCTGAATTGATTAAGACTTTTTTTCTCACAACCCAAACAATTGCAGTCACCAACATTGAACCCAAGTCCATCATACTTATCTTCTTTAGTGTAGCTGTGAACTTTACACTAGTTTGCAGCTCATTTAGTTTCAACAAAAGAAAAAATTAAAAAACTTTGAAACAAATTCCACCTCTTCAAAGAAATAAGTACTTAGCTGGTGAAGATAAGTGCAAATGAATAGCATGTTATTATTAACCAAGATAATTATTTTTCAATATTATAAATGGTTGTGCAGATGTGAACCCCAAGTCATGAAAGTAGGGCAATGAAAAGAAGAAGAATGCAAAGAAAGATTACAGAGACTCCTTACCTATACCTATCATCAACTGCTCCTAATGAGCTTGTAGCAGCGCCCAACAAGGCAAGGCTATATTGGGCTCGGCTACAGATGAGCTAGGAGCTAGAATTGGCCCTACCCACTCGCTGGAATGAACATCTGTTAGCTCATCTAGAATTAGTTGATGAAAAGGGAGAACAAGAGCTATTATAACAACTAATCAAACCTTGTGATTTTGCTCTTGCGAAATATTATGTTGTGTGCACACATTTTTGTTCATTCCCATTTGTCAACAAATGCCACCAAATTCTTTAATTGTTTGTATAACTTCTATTAGAAGCAATAACCGAAAGCAAATTATCAAAGTATTATTGATTGATGGGCAACTTGGGGCACGAATCTTCCATCATCCATCAGCTGCGCGCTCTATTGGGCATCACGTCCCTGCTGGTGGTGGTGGTGGGAACTGTATCAATCACCATGAACTTACAAAGTACACTACAACATCATGTGTTGGTCACCAAAATTGGTACCCCAACAACACACATATGTTGCGTGTATGTGTTCAAACTGTAGACAAAAGTGTCGACTCTCCAACACACATGAAGGCATGATAACACATAGTAGTAGTAGTAGTAGTAGTAGTAGTAGTTGTTCCTCCGGGCCAGTGAACCAGCACCCACCACCGCACCATCCACTGGATGCCTGCTATTACTCAGTTGTGGATGAACCTTAACTGAGTTAATATTCGGTTTCACCTTGGTAACCAATTCTGTACAAAATAGGTCTCATATATAAGGTAGATAGGTAAGAAAATAGGTAAACTACTTACCTAGTAGATGGTTTATACATAGGTACGGGCTGTTTTTATTACCTACCTACCTACCAACAACCTGTTTGTGAGTTGTTAGTAGGTAGGTAGGTAGGTAGGTAGGTAGGGGGAAAAAAATGCAACTAAGGTAACCACCATGGTTAGCTAGTGAACTGGAACCAACAGAAAATTGTTGCCTGACCACTTACCCATTCATCCTTCATGGTGTGCTTGGTGGGTGCTGGTTCACTGTGGGTGTTCTTCTTCTGCGCATCAATTCATGAGCATCATAATCACTCTGGATTATCATATTATGTGACCTAGCCACCCCACCAGTGCACCATCATCCATTGGAAACCCGTTATGAATGACCCGGTTGCGGATGAACAACAACAGAGTTCCCAAGGTTCCAGTACCCCTGGTTACCTATACTGTAAACTCTCCTACTTCCACATCACATTGCCTAGTTAACTAACTCTCTTTATATGTAAAATGGGTAAAGTACCAAGCACTATAGGCAAGTAGGTAGGGAATGAAAGTGGTTATTAGCTTGGCAGGTAGGAAGTAGGTAATGCTCTTCTTGGTGACTACTAGCTTGGTACAAATACATGTCCAGATGGTTGTTGATACATAGCTAATGCCTATGGTTAGCTACAAGACAGGTATACAATGAAAAAGTGTTTTTTCTGTTCACATATCATCCATCCATCTTGCATGGTGTGAGCTGGTGGGTGCTGGTTCACTCTGGCCCATCATCACTCTTGACACCCCGCGCCAAAAGGTCTACAATTGGTATACAATTCCTTTTCCAATAAATTTTTAAATTTCCAAACAGGATCTAATAATTCAATAGGAACAAAATACTTCCTTCAAATCTATACAAACCCAATGCATGCTTCGAGTTTAAGTTGTAAGTTGTAACTTAGTAAGTTTGGGTTGGTCTGGTTGTGTTGGAAAATCAGAAGAGGAAAGATAAAAATCTCATGAAGATTGTCACCAGCTCAGTTGACTAAAACCTTTAATTATGTCGGATTCTTCACTGCTATGATGATGCTCTCCCGCATTTACCTCTTGCATCAGGTAAAACTTCATGAAGTACTCTCATCACCTGAACCGATTGTTTAATTGCATACACTTGGGTCCCTTGACTACTCGTGCCTCCTCTCACACACACACACACGACATTAACCTCTGACCAAAGTGTTATTTTTGTCAATTTTGTGATGTAGCTAAAGTGGTGATCAGCCGTAAGAAGATTTAGCCAGATTTGGCTAGAAACTAAATATGAATGTAAAATAGTCTAAGCATCATGCTATTCAGTGTTTTTCTTTTTCTTTTTCATTTTTTCAAAGCAGCCAGTGGAGCCACCTCTGTAGTGCAGGTAGTGCTCATCTGGCTAAAAGCAAGCTGGTGTAGGAGCTCTGTGTGGCTCCACTAGCACATCCTTTATATCGAACTGGTTGCCATTTAAATTCTTTTTGAGCCCTTCTCAAAATCTGTGGGCAAAAAGAGCAGGCTATCATTGAAATGAATATGGAGTTTTTGGGCTATTCATTAATTTCATTTGGAGTTTTTATGGTGATGGGTGAAATGCTCTTGTCGGAATCTCTGACAACTACTTGATGCAATATGTGTAATTTATTTATAGAGGATATATAATCATTGGAATAAAAAACAAACAATAAAAGAAGCTACCAAAAAAAAAAGTGACCTAGAAGATTAATCATTACGAATTTGAAGTGCATATGCAGTGCATAAGAAGTTTGTAACAATTGTAGTAAACACAAGCACTTGCAAAGGAATTGAACCCCTCAAATTGGCCTTTCCAGCACAAGTGATGATTTCCAATTGACCAACAATTATAACTTCAGAAAAAATGCAAAAAGAGAATCCCTTGCAATTGGAGTCTAGAAAAGTTTTTGGCTTGCAAAATAGTCGTTGAATTTAGCAAACAAAGAAACACAACAAAAAACTAGAAATATTTTGCCTTGAGTAGAAACAAAGCCAATAATTCCAACAAAACACCTTGCACCCTAACCATCATAGCAATATTAGTGTCATACTACTCTCCACTACTTAATACATTTAGCATAAGGAAAATTCTCCAATGTTTGAAATTGTTGTTCAAACATGCACATAACAATCGACAAATGAGTAGTGAGCCTATTATGAAGCTTTGACCTCATAAAAGTTGAGTTGAGAAACATTTCTCATCCTCCACACTACCTATTATCTACTACATGGCTAGTTCAACCAAGTTCACATATATAGGGGAGCTAAAAACCAATATTTGAAATCTTGTCACAAGGTGCCATGTGCAAGTTAAAAAATTAATGTCAAAAGGAGGAACCATACAAGATGTTGCATTTGACTTCATTATGAGCTTGAATATGCCTTGTTGGCAATCAATATTAGTAGTATTTAGGACCTCATGTACTTTAATTTCTTGTTCATTCACCTTGTGTGTTTTGCCATAACAAAATATTGTTTTAAGAACTTGAAGGTGTTTGGCAAAAGATGCATCACAATCTGGTTGCAGCTAGTATTGGGGGTATATAATCCCAAGAGTATCCATGACACCATGGGCTAAAAACATAATTTCCAATTCTCTTATCAAACTTTTTGCAACCCTTGTCAAACCACACACACATCATGCAATTACATACCCATGAAAACAACAAATAATTTTTTATAAATAAAATATAGAAGTATTAGACAAAATGGAAAAGTTTTATTACCTTTGCATTGGTTTTTCACCAATGATTTGACAACAACAAAAACATCTTTTGTCACATGTGATAGAAAGCTAGTTTCTAAATTTCAATGCACTGCCCATATATGTTGGCCATTTGTTTCTAAAGTCAAATGTCAAATTCTAGAATTTAAGTCAAGTTCCCATTGCATTTGGATGTTCTCATGCTTGAACTCTAACAATGATTTGAAAGCCCAAAAGTTAGATGTTGGGAACTTGGAGGTTTGATCAAAATACATCTTGTAGATGTCACTTTGACATACCTTAATAACTATGACTAAATTACACACAAAAATATTTGTCATTTGTGCAAATTTCATTAGAACATGCACAAATTCTAACAATAGTAAGATGTAACCAAACCCAAGAAAAACTTGAAAGTCACACAAGTTTCTATAGTTCAACTTAATTTGTTAATTTATAAAGTAGTTTAAGACCATTTTCATTGACAAAGTTTTGTATTTTGCCATCACTTTTTTTATAGGGCTCAACATTGAAATCCACATGGTTTTCACATTTTGGAGAATTTTATTCCCTTTTGTTACATGAACTCTACAAGTTTTGTGAACTGTAAATGCCTTTTACATGAATGGACAAAGCAAGAATGTAATGTTTGTAATAGATTTTCAAAGCAAATCACTAGAGGTAATTTCGGCAAGGTTTGAACCACCAAATTGGTGCAGTGGGCCATACAATGGACCCCTATGGAATGAGGAGGTAGTTGCCCCTGATTTGCCTTGTAACATCGTGCTTTTAGTGCCTTAAAATACATCAAAACCATTAGCCCTAAAGCATATGAACTTTTGAGCAATTTGGTATTTTGGCAAACCACCGTCTATCATTGAAGCCTCCATAATCACCTTGGTCAAATTATCATTCCTTAACCATTTGACCACTTTGTCTAAACAAATGAAAATTAAAGTCCTTACCCAATTTTGCATTATGTAATAGTGGACAAACAACCATTATAGAAACATCATCAAAATCACATAATGAATAGCCCCCATTGTTGCTTTGGTTTCCCTTAAATCCTCTTGATTCATGAATTGTACCATTGTCCAACCAAAGTTATCACTCTAATGTTTCTTATTGTTTTTTGGCACTTGTAGGAATTGAAACAAAGGCCTCAATGCCTCATATTCCAACAAGGGACATCATTATTGTAATAGGTACAACACAATTGCAAATTGCACAATTTTTTGTGCCTTTTCTCCAACAATGCCATTTGCAATTTGGGCAACAACATATTCATGACTATGAGAAGTAAACAATTTATAATTCTTGGCATGCTTGGAAACCTTTGAATAATATCAATCCCTTTTGATAAATGTGTGTAGGGTCAAATGTCTTTAAATTTCTTGGTTGCATCATAATTCATTTTCTTGACTCCTAACTTAAACTAGGTAGAAGGCAAACCTTCTTTTGGGGGTATGCTAGATTTACTTAAAGACATAACAAAATTTTCATCTTCTTGATTTGCATGGTTAGAACTACCAAAAGAAAATAATGGAGGGGGTGATGGAAGGGAGCATGAGATGAAAAAACACTAGGGTGAAAGCACATTAAACCCCCCCACAATTGTAGTCACAAATATAATCTTTTTGGACATCACATCTTGAATTTTTTTGGCTTGTTTTAAGTATATTTGATTAGCTTTAGACTTCATCTAATCAACTATTTTGAAAAATTCATTAGACATTGAAGAATTTGAATGTATGGAATATATTCATGACAAAATAATATTCGTCATAGAGTTTGAAATTTTGAATATATATTTCAAAACTAGGGTTGTGGATGGAATTCTTGGGTGAATTTTTTTTATGGTGTATGATATTTATATACATCAATTAAATCTAGGACAATTTAGAAATTGAAAGTTTTTGGATGAAATTCCATTAAAAAAAAAGTTTGTTTACATTTGTTTAGTAGTAAATGCATAATAATATCTCTTTTTTAGAAAAAAAACAACTACCATTTCAAAGAGGATGAGATTTTATAAATGGGCATTGCATTAATTTTTCAATTTTCTTTTGTTTAGTAACGTTTCATGAATCATAAATATGAAGCCCTATGGCTATTGAAAAACTATAAGTTACATACTCTATGTACATTGATTTTATTCAATCCTCTTCATTTAACCATTGGATCGAAATTAATTTTGACTCAAAATGAACTTTCAATTCAAAAATATTGTTGTGTAAAATTAAATTTTTTTACTTGTGTTTAGGATAACCAAAGGATGTCATCAAAATTTTAGTTTATTGCGTATTATAATACTTGTTATACATCAGTTTTTTAGAACAAAAGTGATTCACCTTTAGTGTAATTTCACCCATCATTATGGTTATTAATTATATAAGGCCCATCCATAGTAATTGGATTCCAACTAGAATAAAATAATTTAAAATTATATAATTGTGGTAGTTGGGGAGGCATTGGGACTTTTTGTGGAACTCTAAATTGCACCTCCAAACTTTGGAGATTCAAGAATGAAAAGTGAAACAAAAAAAACTTTTAAGACACAAACAAAAATTTTAATTTTGCAAGAAAATGAAAATGCACACTGGATCAATGGATTTTTGCACTTGAAAAATTATAAAATAGGTTGCAAGATATGACATTGGGGGTGGGGCTGGGGAGTCTAGAATGCTAACTTTTCAAGGTGCACAAAACACAATTTTAGTATAATTAACATCCAAATCCTTCCAATTTTAACACATTATATAAACAAAATTCGATATTGTAAGACAATGTTAATTCACAATACCAAGCTCTAACATACAATAAAAACAAGAAATAGGTTGTGGGCATCAACATATGAAAAAAATGGAGGGAATCCAAAATGTTAACCTTTGAAAATAATTGCATAAATGTAATTTAGGCAAAATCAACACATCAATTTCTTGCCCTTACACAAACCAAACTCAATTTTGCAAGAAGATGCAAATTCACACAAAAGAAACTATTGCTTCAAGAAATAAGTTGCTATAAAAAAAACATCGAAGGGGGGGGGGGGTTTAAAATGTTAACCTTTTGGGAAAATTGTAGAATACTTTACATGGCTTTGGCAAAATTAGCACATCCCAATGTCATTCACTACAATAATAGACTTGTAATCATGATTGAAGCTAAAAAAACATTGATGAAAATCGAATCATCAAAAACAATATTTGCCTAAAACCTTTCATGGAGATTTGATGGAGAAATGGGAAAATAGTCTCATGGATGTTCGTGGGATTCTGTAAGATTGTGATGTATATAGACCTTTGTTGCATTCTCATCAAGTAGCAATAGTAGCATTGCACTAAATCAAATTGTAACCACTAATCAACAACCTTTAACTATTGGTTACTGTGGACAACACACAACACCATGCAATGAGCCTCACAATGGACCTTTGTTTTGCATTACAATGATGCATAGAATTGCTTTGAGATTCCCATCAAGTAACAACAACAACATTACAACAAATCAAGTTGAAACCACTGACCACCTACCATTAAATTATGCATAGTCATAGAATGAACCTCATAACAAACCTTTGTCCTACACATTATAATGAAGCACAAAAGTGCCTCAAGGTTTCAATTCCATAACAACTAAAAATAAAACATTGAATTTAGCACTAGAAATATTTCCCTTGCTAGTGGGAGCTTGAGAGAAACTGCCAATTGTAGATTCCAACACAAGGTAAGATTTGGTTGTTAAGTTGTTTGCTACACTCTTGATGCACAATGCACATTGACAAAATATCAACCAAAATAAAACCCTTAATGTTGAAAAATACAAACAAAGCTCTACAATTCTATGGCAACATGACATCATTGAAGGGCAAGACACAACAACAAGAAGAAAGAAGTGAAAGCTCGTGCTAGCGACCTCTTGTAACTAATATGGAAAAAAAATTGGTGATGAAGAGAGGGACGTTCTTGCAAATGGGCAATGTGGATGGGGAAGATGTGGCTTCTTGGTGAGATCAATGGCTCATTTCATCACTATGTGGCGACATCCTAAAAGGTTTAGGATTAGGACAAGTGTCACCATCAATGGAGAGCTTTTTAGCCCATCCCATCGGTCACTAGATGCTTTCCAACAAACTTTCATGGATGCTTTTTGACGAACTTTCATCATTTGGCCCCACCTTTTTCCCTTGTACCAATAGTTATGTTTTTAAAGAAGTAGAAATCTAGCTATAATTTGCAAGAAAAAAAAAAACCACATTGATCCTATTAAAGTCAATTGTACAAGCCTGAAAAAAATGATTAATTTTCCATTGAATTCAGGCTATTGAAAGCCTGAAAATCCATGAGTTTTTGCATTTGAAAATCTTGATTTTACTTTATAGCAGAATTTTTTTGCCTATAAAAAATAGACCGCTCCCACCCGGGATGTTGGACCTTGGTAAGCTTTGCGCTCTAGTGCCTAACACCCATCTATCCTCACAAACACAAACCCAAAAAAGAAGCCCTAACCCCAACCAGGACCAGAAGTTAGACCTTGGTAAGCTTTGCACTCTAGTCCCTAACACCCATCTATCACCACAAACCCAAACCCCAAAAAAGAAACCCTAACCATAACCAGGATCAGCAGTTGGACCTTGGTAAGCTTTGCACTCAAGTCCCTAACACTCATCTCTCACCACAAACACAAACCCATAAAAAAGCCCTAACCCTAAACCTAACCAGGACCAGCTCAGTGTGAACATGACTCAAATTTCATGTAGACCACCTCAATGTAAACAAGGCAATTTTAATACCACAAGCACTAAAATTCCTAGAAGGGATGAGAGTCTGGTGTAGGGCCTAATAACAAAATGATGCATAATTGTAGGACTTTCAACTCTAGTATGCCATCAACTGTTTTTTTGGATACTAGTATATAATTTACACAAGCTAGGTTTTATTTATAAGTTTTTAAAACCCTAATTTTAAAGACACTTTGATTTCATTCTTCTTACAAAAGGTGGTTTTTGGGCACATCCACTTTTTTTTTTTAATAATAAAAGTAATATTTATATAAATATGTTATTCTTTCTCTCATCTTGAATTCCAAAAAAGAATGTCTCCAGAGTAAGTACCAGAGTTGGACTAACTAGTATTGACTTTTGCACCCACCAGACTGGTCCTGGATTTGGGACTTAAATAATAATAATAATAATAATAATAATAATAATAATTTCTCAGTGGCAATCAGCCAAAAGAAGATTTAGCCAAAATCTGGCTATAAATTGTACATAGAAGAAGTCCATTTCTTTAATCAACCTTCACTAAAACCAAATATACAGAAATCTGGCAATCTATTTTTTTTCTTTCTTCTCACTTTTGGCAATTGAAATCTTTCAAAATCACTTCAATGTTGAAATTTTGAAAATTTTAATTTCTCTTTTTGTCAAAAAAATTCTCCAGTAAAAAAAAAAGAGGGAGGGGGTTAAACCCTAAACCCTATAAAAGGCTAGTATTATTGCTTCGGGTGATACTTGCCCGATCAATACTAGTATGTTCTTCAATACCAATACTTATACCAGTATTGTACCAGTATTGTATACACCCAAGTTGTAGTCTGTCTCTATACCAGTCCAACACTGGCTAGTGTATAGTACCTGACAAACTCTGGAGTTGAACTTACTTTGTGGGGTGGTGGTGGAATTGAGAGAGAGGGATCCATCAGATCCTCCCTCATGAGAGTCCTCACCGTGAGCAACACCGAAAAAGTACCTTTGAGAGATCACCGACTTCAAAGTTCAGAGCAGAGCAGAGCAGAGCAGATAGATTGATCATAGTCGTCCTCCTAAGTGCTCCTCATTCTATTCTAGACATTCTCGAAAAATCAGTGAATGGGTGCTTTTGGGGAAGATAGCAGATTTGATTTGAGGCCATGATGATGTCCATTTTGAGAAGCACTCTTGTTTGTTCTGTTGTGCAGTGGACAATGTCAGTGAAGTTAGTCAACTTAGCAGACACAGAGAGAGAGAGAGAGAGAGAGAGAGAGAGAAAGGTGGTCAGAATCTCCCAAAAAGAGAAAGAGCTTGTTTGTTTATTGGAAGTAGAGTACTTGCTGAAGTTTCCTCTCCTTCATTTGGAGTGCACCTTATATGTATGAATATCTCTATTAGGAAAAGAGGAGGAGGGATCTTTCAGCTACTCCTTAGGAGCGAAAGCAATCTTATGCCTACTTTCCTCAAGAGTGAAAGCAAACTTGTGGCTATTAAAGTAGGCCTAAGATTGCTTTCATTCTTAAGGAGTAATATGCATAATATCATCTCTGACTCTTAAATTTTGTAGTGTTGATCACTCCCACTCTTATGGAGTAGGTGTACAAACCTTGCCCTTGCTGCACCTCGCGCTTGATTTACCTATGTTTAGATTTGTGATACTGTTTGTCTTGCAAAGGGTAATGCCCATGGGTGAGGGGACTTCTCAAAATGTGGGGTTGGGACGATGCTACTATATACTTTGTGAATGCCTTGTTCTTTTCTTTTAAATTTTTTAGAAAAAAAATCTTTAGAAAATGATGAACCTTTTGATGAATTTTTAAAAAAAAAACTAGGAAAATACATTTTCCCAAGGTTTTTTCAAAATTTTCTTTAAAAATAGCCAAAGAATTCCACCCAAAAAATGTGAAAACCTTGGTTAGAACTGAGAAGGTGAAGAGTAGTAACTAGGAGAAAAAATTTGCACAAAACAAGGTGGATTTTAATCACTTGGTTTCAAAAACTTCTATAGAAACTGCTAGATTTCTAGATTAGATTCCGATAGGTAGCCAAAAAATACAGAAGGCTGCGTAAATGATTATACTTTCATATCTTGTTTATAGCCAAATTGGTTAAATTTTCTTATGGATGATCCCCCACTTTGCACAAACCAAATTGCAAGAACAATTAGAGTGTTTTCCACCAATGCCACCAAAATCCATGAAAGGAAACCACTTCTGTTGACAAACTCTACACACATATTTAGGCAATTTGAGAAAGTGGGTCTCAGCTGCCCACTGAATTATCATCATCATCATCTGCTGGGGACAGGACAGATGAGGGATGATGTGCCAGACGTCCTGTATTTCTAGTAAGGAAAGAAGGTGGGCACTCATCACTCCACAGAGTCAACCTATATGCCTCATAGTGAAGAATTCCTAACTTAGGTATTTCCAGACCATGTTGGAACTCTCCAATGAGGTGCTTGTCCATGCAGCAAGAAACAGGGCTCCATTTCAGTGACTCTCTATCAGATTGCTCCAGCATTATTATATCATTCTGTGTGTAACTGTGATCACATTGGCCTATTGGAAAGAGACCCTAAAAGGGTTATGATGGCCATCGTGCGATTCTTGTGGGTGTTAAACAACACTCCTTCATTTGATGTGTGATGTTCACCAAACTTTGAGACAACCCAGAAAAAAGAGAAATAGATTAGTAACTGCCCAATATAAATAAAATAAAATCACAATACCTCTTGATCTGGAAATGGCCATCAGAAGAGTTTATTTTTGTTTTTAAATTTTGGGCAATGCAAAACAGAAGTGGACCTTTTTTCAACAACATAAAGACTTTTATTTTGTGATGAACTATGGGGTACTGTACATTAACAGGCAAACCCCTCATAATAGATTTCATGCAATAGAGTTATCTGTAAAGTAAGACAAACACAGCACCAGAACCCTGAGTTTCGTCATACACAGGGTGAGATTCAAAAAAAAGTACATTAGCATTCAAGGGGGGTTGAAACTTAGAGAACCATCAATTTTGGTGGTAAACTGAGTTTCATCCTCTCTTTCCTTTTTCCTGAGCGCCTCCACTGCTGCTACATATATTTTCACTCCTCTTACCTGTACAACTACTATAATTAGTCCCCAACCTTGTGCATTATATGCTAAGTTTCAGCATTTCATACTGAGATTTATTAAAATGTCTTTACTTTGCGGATACAACTGAAAGAGGGGATAGGGGGTGAAAGGACGCCCAAAGACAGGGTTACTTTAGGGACAACTCTAATAGATTATGCTTTACAGCAAGCAAGTGGTTATACTCCAGAAAAACAAAAAGACACAAAATTTCAGATTCAAAAGATTGGATGATACATGACAGATACATATGCCCACTTTTAATGTGAAAAGTCAGAGAGAGACATCAGAAAAGGCAGAAGAGAGTTAGTTCTGGGAACTGCTTTACTGCACCTGCTGCTGCTGCTGCCCTGCAATTGCAAGTCTTTGTTGTTGTTGTTGGAACTTGGCATTGTTGTAAGGTACGTTACTCAATCACCAAAACTATCATTCCAATCAGCTTGGCTGCTGTGTCTGGTAGTAAGTTATGTAAGCTGAGCTATGCTGTTCAGCAGTCAGAAAGTACTTATATCTTCTTCTTCTTCTTCGTCGTCTTCACACTTCCCACTAGTATTCAAATTTTGGCTTTCTTCAATTCAAAATTGTGAGCACTACTAGTCCTGAGTCCTGACTGCAACTGCAGCAGCAGGAGCATTCCAGTACTTCTTTTCTAACTTCTGACAGTGGGAAGAATTCCAGCAGCTGCTTTGTTTGTTGTTGTGGTTACTGGAAGAAGAATTAGAAGAAGAAGAAGAAGAGGAAGCAATACTCCGTAAGTACTAATCATCAGGTCCCAAAGCACTGGTTTGAAGCAGTGTTGTGGGCGGTTCTCAGCCTTTTTCAAATTAACCTCCGGTTCTGGGGATTTCTAGTATACTCACAAATCAAAGAACCTTTGTTTCTGGGTTTTCCATATATATTCACAAATCGAAGAACCTTTGGTTGCGGGTTTTTAATATGTTTGCAAATCAAAGAACCTTTGGTTCTGGGTCTTGGATATATTCACAAATCAAAGAACCTTTGGTTCCGGGTATTTGATTTATTCACAAATCAAAAGAGCCTTTGGTTCTGGGTTTTTTGAATTATTCACAAATCGAAAGAACCTTTGGTTCCGGGTATTTAATTTATTCACAAATCGAAAGAACCTTTGGTTCTGGATTTTTTAAAAAAAAATTATTAAAAAAATCAGAATTCAAAGAAGCTCTGGTTCTGGTTCTTTAATAGTTCCAAAACTAAAAGTAGTCTGGGCAGTTCTGGTTGAAAGAACCGGCAAATATCCAGTTGTCTAGGATAGGTTCTTTGATTTTTGATTTTTTTGAGAACCCCAGTTAAGGGGTCAAATCCAGTTGTATGATTTTTTTTGAGAACCAGCCTAGCCGTGAAGGGTCAGAACCGGTTCTTTGATTTCACACACTCACCAGTTAAGCAATACATATACCCGACCCTTACCCACCGGTTCCAGGTTCCCAAAAAAGAAGAAGAAGAAGAAGAAGAGACTAGGGGTTAGTTATTAACAGACTCATGCGGATCTTTGAATTTTTGAAAGAACCGTTGGTTCCAGTTCTTTGAGAAAAATAAAAATAAATCAAAGAACCATCGATCCTCCCAATTGGAAAGCTCTTCACTGAAACATGTGTGCACATAAATGGGAAAATTTACTGGTGCCTAAAAATATATATAGCCATATTGTTCCATATATAGCCATATTATTCCATAATAATTTTTAAAAAATTCCAATAAATAGCCATAAATAGTCAATATATCTATCTATCTACATATGATAGATATAAAATACATCCAAGATTAGGTCAAATACACAAGTTGGGTGTAGTACACTAAACCTTCTCCTCCTCCTTCTTGACATTCCTTAAATTGGGTGCTAATTACTCTATTCCTTTGGTGGTTTTCTAAACATGTAAAGTCTACCTGTTGAGATGAGAGAGAGAGAGAGAGAAAGAAAAATCTCATTTGGGTAATTAGTATATATATATATATATATATAGAGGGTACCATGCTTTGCACACTTTAATTGATTTTCAAATCTTGTTCCAAAAATAGCATAATAATAATAATAATATCATAATAATAATATAATCAATGGTATTATTATAGTACATGCATTGGTCTTTTAATCCTATATTATTGTATTATTTACTATTTATATAGTCCTGTAAAAATTTACAGGATTAATGACCAATTTGGGTATAATCCTTGGTATAATTATCAGGTAATTTATTGAAAGGATGATGGAAAGGCTAATTATGTTGGACAATTTCACTGATTTTTATTTTTATTTTTATTTTTTAAAAATATTTTTCATTAGATTAAATGTAAAAGAAAATTTGAATTTATCAAATATTTTCTTCAGAAAGAAATTAGAAAATAAAAATCAGCAGAGCTTCTTTTAGGTGAGATATATATCCTCTCCACCATCCCCTTTCCCCCACCCAAAAAAATTAAAAATTAAAATACAAATCAACACAAGGGTTGTTTTTTTAAAAAAAAATCTTTAGGAAAAAAAAAATCTTAAATATCCTTCTGAGAATGTACAAAACCCACCCAATACAGTGAAAACTCGAATGTAAAAGAAGAGAATACAGTAACCGTAGTAGATACACGCAGAGTACGTTCATACTATAATAGATACAAAATACGTTCGTATTGTTATATATATATACAATACATGAATTTTAGTGTCGTAGATACCAAATACGTTCGGACTGTAGTCGATACGCATTACCTTCAGAATGTTTGCGTAGACTCACGAGTGTAGAATACATTGGTCGCGCGAATACCGTATTTCCAAGCGTATGTCGTGGTTTCGCTTGCACTGTATGCGTAGACTCATGAGTGTAGAGTTCAGTGGTCGCGCGAATACAGTATTTATAAGCGTATGTCCCGGTTTTTGCTTGCACTGTATGCGTAGACTCATGAGTGTAGAATACAGTGGTCGCGCGAATACCGTATTTCCAAGCGTATGTCGCGGTTTTGCCTCTCGAGCGGGAGTGTCGGATCTCATAGATCGTCATCATCGTTGTCGGCGTCGTGGATTGTTGTCGAAGAATTCCAGCTCGCAAATGCGGAATTGGGTCGTTGGATTCGAGACTCCAGAGCAGTCGGAGAAAGCAGCATTGGGTTTGTTTCTCGAGTAGGAACCGAAGCAAAGCAGAAAGTAGTACAACTCTCGACATGGGGAAGGAGGAGGAGGGATCATTGCAGCAAGAAGCAGCAGCCAAGACTCAGGAGATCGTGTCGTCACAGATTGGTGCTGCTGCTGCTCGACGCGTACATATTCACATCAGTTTGTGATTCTCGTTGCTTGCTCCATTGGTGTCTGACGATGGATGGATCCATACCCATTGCAGCCGCCGCCGTTGCAAGCCAGGAAGATCGTGAAGCGGTTGTTCCGGAGACATCTGGTGATGGTTTTGTGAGTGAGGAGCTTGTGATGGAGAACGGAGGAGAGGGTGGTGGAGCATTGCAGCAGGAGGAGGAGGAGGAGGAGGAGAATGGGGATTTGAGCAATCAGCAGCTGGTAACGGACGCGGAACTCGAGGCTCTCTTGTCTGCTGCACCGTCTCTCCCTGAAGAAAGCGCGGGAGTGAAGATCCCTAACGGCAAGCGAGAAGAGTCTACTGCAGCAGCAGCAGCAGCATCAGGCGGTACGGTATCCAAAAGGGTGTCTGCAGCTTCTTCTTCGCTGTTGAAGAAGAGGAGCAACGTTATTAGTAGCTCCGGATCAACAACCCCTCGGACTCTTCCTCCTCCCTCGCAAACTTTTCTGAGGTCATCTTCTTCCAAAGCTGCAGCTCGGCGCCTACTGGAAGCAAGCGGTGATGATCCGAATTTGGTTTCTGAGAAAGGTGCGAATGCGATCGGGAAACATAGCAGCAGCAGCAGCACAAGTGATTCTGCTCCGAGCACACCGGTGATGAGGCGGAGCTTGTCGGGCTCCTCCACACGCACATCCGCGATCCCCATTCCTTCTTCTACACCCACTACCACCCAATCTCGTCGAGCTTCGTTCTCTTCGGTTTCGATTTCTGCTGTTGCTGCTGCAAGCGAGAATCATCGGCGTGCTTCTCTGTCTGCACGCCCATCTCTCAACAGATCGGTGGACATGACAGCGGCCGAGCTCAGGAAATGGGCAGCGCCCAAGCTCCCGTTGAAAGCCTCTGGCAGGCCGCCGAACAGCGTCTCATCGCCCAAGACACCGCCCAATTCCTTGAAGCGCAGCGGTTCTTCCGCAACGACTCCATCCACGAACTCCTTGAGCAGCGAGCCCGGAAAGCTGAGAACAAAAGCTGCATCTCCTTCAGCAATCAGCCAGAATGCCAGCAAACCTGTTCTTCCTCCGCCATCGCCGAGAGAAGACAGCCAGAATGTGGTAGCTGGAGAACCCAATGGCGCTGCGACCCGTTCCACTCCTGCACGGAAGAAGCTCAGTCCGTCTGTGCTCCTACCCAAGCGCAGCACTTCCAGCTCTGTAGAGGACTCGTCTCTCAACGGGTCTCTCTCAAAGAGTCCCTCGCGCTTCGTGACACTGCCTCCGCCGCTGCCAGTAGTGGAGTCCGTGAAGCCGGCGGCAGCAACAGGGGGGGACGCCGATGTGCGCCTGGATCTCAGAGGACACAAGGTGCGCAGCTTTGATGCTGCAACAACTCTTTTCACATCTAAACTGGAGTTCCTGTACCTCCGCGACAACAAGCTCTCGGACCTGAAGGGAATCCAGCTTCTGAAGCGTCTCAAGGTGCTGGACATCAGCTTCAACGAGTTCACAGGTGCAGGATCCTTGGAGCAATTGCAGCATTGCCCCATGCTCCAGCAACTGTATCTTGCAGGCAACCAGATCACATCTCTCACATCATTGCCACAGCTCCCCAACTTGGAGTTTCTGTCCATTGCACAGAACAAGATCAAGTCCTTGGCCATGGCAGGAGGAGCAGGAGGATCACAACCCCGACTGCAGGTCCTAGCTGCCAGCAAGAACAAGATCACCACATTCAAGGGCTTCCCATACCTGCCATCTTTACAACACTTGCGCCTTGAAGAGAATCCCATACTCCTGCAGCAACATAGCTTTCACCTGCAGGCGCAAGCCATCATGCTTGTGGGTCGAGCTCTCATCAAGTTCAATGATCGAGATCTGTCTGTCCACGAGAAGGAGATTGCTGGTCAGTATCCCCCACACACAGCTTGGTGTCTCCAGAGAGGCTGGAAGCTCTGTGCTCCTGAACAAGCTGTGGCCTCGACCATGGAGTTTCTCATGTCTCACTGGACAAAGCTCTTGCCTCCAGGGTTCGCTGTGAAGAAGGTTCATATGGATTTGCCTGCTGAGGAGGATCCATGCCATTGTGAGTTCATGTTTGAGAAATTGAAGCATGCATTGGAACAAGAAGACAAAGAAGAAGAACACAAAGAAGAAGACTCAGACTCTGAGCTTGAACTCCATTACCAATGGTTTGTTGCTGGTGAAGCTCCCATAGATTTTCTTCCTGTTGAAGGTGCAGTGAGTGATACATACTGGCCAAAGCACAAAGAAGTTGGACATTGCCTCAAAGTGGAATGCACCATTGTTCTCAAGGAGATCAAATTCGGCCCTGTCTTTGCCATCTCCATGCCTGTTTCTCCAGGAACTGGATGCCCCAAGGTCCTGCGCTTGGAGGTTGAGGGAGAAGCTATAGAAGGTAGCTTGATCAAGGGCTCTGCTGTAGTTGCTTGGTGTGGAGGAACACCAGGAGGAAAGTCTCTTGTGAGCTGGCTGAGACAGGAGTCCACCAAGGATAGCAATTCTGTAGCAATTGTATCAGGAGCTGAGGATTCAGCGGCAGCATACAAGCTTACATTGGATGATGTTGGCTTCAGTCTCATGTTCATGTTCACACCTGTCACTGAAGAAGGTGTGAAGGGAGAGGCACAGTTTGCAGTTACACCAGTCATTCAAGCCGCACAGCCATGTGTAACTGCTGTGAAAATTGTGGGTGAAGCTATTGAAGGAAATTTGATCCGTGGGATTGGCAACTACTTTGGAGGAAGGGAAGGTGTGAGTAAGTTCCAATGGCTGTGTGAAAGCCTTGAGTCAGGTGAGTTTAAGCTTGTGTTGCAAGAAAAGATGGAATACACATTGACAGACAAAGATGTGGGTTTGCGCATGATGTTCAAGTACACACCAGTGCGCACAGATGGGTGTCAGGGAGATCCAGTGACTGCCATGACTGCTAAGGTTTTGCTTGCTCCACCCTGGGTGGAGAAGCTGAGACTTCTGGGAGATATGAAGGAAGGTGGCAAAGTTGCCATCAGCGCCATTTTCACTGGTGGAACAGAAGGTGCAAGTTGTGTACAGTGGTTCAAGAAATCCACACCCGGTATACCAGCAGAGGATGAACAGCTAGAACCACTAAGCAGCTCTACAGTTGCCAAAGCTTTTTGCATTCCTTTAGCAGTGGTTGGCCACTATCTTGTTGCCAAGTACACGCCTGTGCGTAGCACCGATGGTGAAAGTGGCAAACCCACCTTCATCATCTCAGAGAGTGTTGTCGAGATGCTCCCCCCTGAGTTAACCTCCCTAAACATAGTGGGAGAGTGCACTGAGGGTGAAACCTTAACTGCCCAATACAGGTATGCTGGAGGTTATGAAGGTGGGAGTCAGTATGAGTGGTATCTGCATGAGAGCAAAAGTGGTTATGGCACCTCCATTCCAGAAGCTGCAGGTCAGTTGCAGTACAGAATAACAAAACAAGCTGTCAACAGGTTCCTCTCATTCAGGTGTAAGCCGGTGCGGGATGATGGTTTGCAAGGGGACTGGCAGAGTACGTTCACTGCAGACCGCATACAAGCAGGCTCTCCCATGTTCCTATCATTGCGCATTGTTGGAGAACCAACTGAAGGCCATCAGATACATCTGGAGAAAGAGTATTGGGGTGGAGATGAAGGATCCTCAAAGGTTCAATGGTTCCTAACTCGACAGGACTGGACACAGCGTAAGATCAAGGGTGCCACAGAGCAATCCTACACAATTAGTGTGGATGATATAGAGGGGCTCATCTGTGTTTCATGCCAGCCAGTGCGCAGTGATGGTGTAACAGGTCCTGTTTCTGTGTCTGCACCCATTGGCCCTGTGCTTCCAGCTCCCCCAATGTGCAAGGCACTTCAGATCTGCGGCTTGCCAGTGGAAGGTGGAAGCCTCAGCTTTGAGGCTTCTTACACAGGTGGTGAGAAAGGTGACTGCACACACAAGTGGGTTCGGGTGAACTCCAATGGCATTGAAGAGCTCTTGAGCACTGATGATGATAAGCTCAACCTGACTTCTGAGGATGTTGGAAGCCGGATCAAGCTGGTCTTTACACCCATACGCAAAGATGGTGCTGCAGGGGACTCACAATTGGTTTTGTCAGAAGAAGTTGTAGATGGTGAGCCTGAGGGACAGGGACTAGTAATCCCACAGTGTTTCCAGGATGTTGAGGTTGTGCCTCAGACAGTGTACTTTGGTGGTCAAGAAGGCGCAAGTGAGTTCACCTGGTACAGAACTAAGCACAAACTTGAGGATGGTCGGCTGCCCAGTGATGCACATTTGCTTTGCAAAACTGAGGTATGCACCCCAAGGCTGGATGAGGTGGGATCCCACCTGTTGCTTCACTGGGTTCCAGTGCGAAAGGATGGTAAGCGTGGCACCCCCATCATAGCCTACAGCGATCTTGTTCTTCCAGCATTTCCAGAAGTTTGTAATGTAGCAATAAGAGAGGTTTCAGAAGGTGTGTTTGTTGGAGAGGGTGTGTACTATGGTGGGCTGGAAGGTCGAAGCCATGTGTGCTGGTATCGCCAAACAGCTGGAAATGTGCGCACATTTATCCCTGGTGCAGAAACAAAGACGTATGTGGTGGGTGATGAGGATTACACATGCTCCTTGATATTCGGGTACACACCAGTTCGAGCAGATGGAGTTTCTGGCAATCTCATGATATCAGAACACACCGCTCCCATATATCCAGAGTTGCCAAGGATACAAAAGCTTGTCATCTCTGGAAAGGTTATGGAGGGCGAAACAATAACAGCTGTGGAGGTCATTCCAAACACGGCTTCACAGCAACATTCCTGGGAGCAGTACACCAAGGAAATCAGGTACCAATGGTCACGTCTGTGGCAACCAGAATCCCCAGACACCTATGAACGCCTTGCAGTGCAACAGGCATGCATGTACAAAGTGAGGCTGGAGGATGTTGGTTACTGTCTGCGCTGCGAATGCGTTGTCTTGGATCTCTTTGGGAGATCCACTGAACCAGTCATTGTCATCACATCACCTGTTGTTCCAAGTCTCCCAAGGGTGGATTGTCTGGAGATAGAGGGGCGAGGGTATCATACCAGCATTTATGCTGTTCGTGGGATCTACAGTGGTGGCAGGGAAGGCAAGAGTTTGGTTCAATGGTTCAGAGCCATGGCTGGCAGTCCAGATCTGATTCCCATTTCTGGTGAGGTAGGCCGCATGTATGAAGCAAATGTGGATGATGTTGGCTACAATCTTGTTGCAATGTACACACCTGTTCGGGAAGATGGGGTAGAAGGAGGTCCTGTGACAGCAGCAACTGAGCCCATCATTGTTGACCCAGAGGTTGCAAAGGAGGTGAAGCTCAAAGTAGAGGCTGGAGCAGTGAAGTTTGAAGCATTACGAGATTGTGACCGATCAACCGCAGTGAAGGCACATCGAAACCAGGGTCTTGGAAACCTTGAGAGACGAGTAGTTGATGTGAACAGGAAAAGAGTGAAGGTAATCAAACCAGGCTCTAGAACCAGCTTTGCATCCACAGAACATCGCGGCACATATGCTCCCCCTTTCCATGTGGAGGTTTTCCGGGGTGATCAGCACCAGATCAAGATTGTGATGGACATGAAGCATGAGGTGGACCTCATGGTACAGTCCCGCCATATCCGGGATATCTTTGTACTTGTCATCCGTGCTTTCTCACAACAGTTTAACAGCACACCACTGAATTTGCTGTTGAAGATGTGACTAAAGCCTCAAACTCAGTTCTTTCAGTTTTACCCACCCCATCTTTTTTGGCCCCCTTTCTTCCCTGAGCTCCCATTCTTTTAAGGCCAATAACTGACCCATCTGGCTAACCCACGAGAATCAAGTCAGGGCACCTGTCTGGCTATTAATTGTTGTATAGTGTGATACTTAAGCTTAAATACACTATGCATAGCAAATCCAATCAGAATTGTTCAAGAACTCTGGTATAACAAAACATTCATCTGGTTTTTGTAAGCCCAGTACTTCCTTTGTGTTACCCTTCTTCTCCTCTCTGGTTGGGACACTCCACATTTTCCAGACCATATTCTGGATTCTTTTGCAAACATGGAACAGCAGTTCTTGCCTTCTTTCCAACAACAGAAAGATGATCATGCCTCAGGTATTCAACTGTCCTTTTCTGTTTTGGTCAAGAAATCCTGTGCTCTTCTGGCTGGGTGAGAAGAATATTGAGTAGCCTTATGCGGAGCCAATGGACTTAACTTTGCAAAGAAAATGCAAATGTGGGTATATGAAAGTGAAGTAGTATTGTACCTGTAAATGCCTGATTATCATAAATCTCCTGCAAAGCAAGACCTACCCTATGGAGTGATGTTTTTCTGTGGCACAATTGCTGTACCAGAGCTTGACAGCCAAGGCCACAGTTTGGTCATGACTCAACAAAGTACCTTTGTTAATGTTTTCGATAAGCTCTTGATGTGTGAAAGTTCTATGCCTTCTTGTTTTATGCTCCAGTTTGGCATGCAAAATGATGTTTGTTTATTCTGCACTAATTTTCTCACAATTGTGCATCTTTCTCTGCCATTATCTGGGCTACTACTTTCCTACTTGGAACTGCACAAGCAAATCGAGAAGCTCAATAACCACTAAACAATTGCTCCTAGATCACAACATTCCTTGAGTAGCAGTATTCATTACTGTCCACATCATTAGGATCCAGGTTCTAGTTCCTTCCAAATCACACTTTAATTTTGCAGTTTTCTAGCTTTTCATGAGTATAAGTGCATTGCAAGCTTTGGCTTATATGATGCCCCAGAGCCAATCCCTCAGCCCATTTTAGCAAGTTGTTCATTGAGGAGCACAAATTTTGTTAAGGATGATGCTCCATCCTTTCTTCCTTCTTTTCATCAGTCCTCTTTGAATTACAAATTTTTTCACTCTTTTATGTGGCTCTGGGCTTGGTGGCGGTACCACCATCTTGTACAGCCATGCCAAGAGGAATCTGACCTTGGAAGATGTGATTGGCATGGTGTACCTGGAGCAGGGGCATCAAACGCCACTCTTTGTGAAAATCAGTCAGAAGGGTTCACATATTTTGAAACAATCTTCCCAAGTAAACACACCCACTGAACATATTGCCAGCATTGCTCCTTGAGCACAGATGAATAACTGGTATGTTTTTAGTTTATATTTTTCCACATTGTTGAACAAATGCTCTCAAGAGAGGTTCATGAAATGTGTGCCCTTTTGTATTGAAATTCATATTGAAACAACTCAGTGGAAGGAAAGTGACCAAACAGAATTTTCTCATGCAAGGACTTTACTTATAAACCTCATCACAGTGTCCATGTCAGGAAGAGATGGGATTGCGCCTCTCTCTGTTGTTGTGATGGCACCACAAGCATTTGCAAACTTGAGGGCTTCACGCAACCGACCTTCATTCTGTGAGTCCCACAAAAGCCAGTCACCAGTGTCAGTCTGACAATTTCAGGAACCCCTGGATCAGAGTAAAAAAGAATGCAAAAAAAGTTGAGCTCCACCAACTTACACATTCCTTTTTATAGAATATCTGTTATGTTCTGCAAGCATATGCTGCTCTCTTGCCATTTCTAATACCCAAACCATAGGATAAGAAATCTGGTGAACTCCTGCATAGCATGAAAATCAAGAGATTTCTAATGAAGCTACAACAAAAAAGAGTGGAATGTGCTCTTGCCTCCAAGATTGATAAGTCCTTTCCAAGCTGGATCAAAATGCCAGCACAAAATGCATCACCAGCCCCGGTTGTGTCCACCACTTGCACTTTGAGTGAGTCAACTCTTCCTTTAAATTTCTGCATTTTCATCAAAGGACATAACATGTCAGTATTGCAACCAACTCTACCAGGTGTAACCTATATTGTGGCCTCAACCATATTTTACTAGAAAAAATGTGTGTGACGGGGATCACCCAACACCACATATGGAGGGCATTTGCACATTTCCAGGGACTAGATGTAGTAAAAGGCATGGGCATCTCTAGAGGGTTGATTCATAATGTTTGAACAAGCTGAAAAAAACCAGGGAAAACTGGTTGGAACTCCAAGTTCATTCCTTGTAGACATGACACACTCTTTGAACAGAGCAACGAGAATGAGAGAGCAGCAGTAACATCACGACTTTGCAGAAGGTTTGCACACCCAAGTGCAAGATCCATCTTTCTACAAATCCCTTGTAATACAGAAATGCTGATGTAGAGGTGCATTCAAGATTGCAAGCAATAAGAGCATCCACACCACAACCTTATCACCACCCAATAGAGGAACCCTGTAACGGCCAAGATTTCCAGAACAGCTCTTTCTTTCACATGAACACTGAAAACCTAACCAGGTGGTCACAAAAAGCTACAATGGAAAATGAGCTTTGACATACCGGGGTATAATATCGACATCCCTCTCCACCTTCGGTCACCAGCATCAGCTTACAACCAGGGTGGAGAAGAGTCAAATTGTTCTCATCTTTCGTAGGATCTCCACCTGTGAGAAATTTCACCTCCTCGTCGCTCACCTTTAAAACCCACAATTCAGAGAAAGTTTCCAAAGTCAGGTCTCTTACAAATTGCAATTGACTGAGCTCATCATGTATTGCTATCATAGCTGTTTACCAGACACTTTGCATCCAGCTAAACAGCTACATACAAAAACCAGACAGACGCATATTCAATGTTACCATCCAAGTGCCTCCCACAATCATCACAAGCAGCCTTCCCCAAATGAATTGAATACCATCCAGCACAGTCCTGGCTTTCATTGGCACTTAAACATTCTAAAGGAGATAATTTACAAATGGGTTCATTGTAAGTGCACCTTAATGATATCAGCCTGATCCCAAATACTTTTGATGCCCTCTCTTGCTGCCTTTTCTGATGGCCACAAGGGCAACCGCAGATTGGGGTCATAAGACAGCACTGCGCCTCCTTCTTTTGCAATTCGCATGGCTTCCAGATGCGTTGAGCGTGAGGGCTCAGTTATCAAACTGATTGACCCATAATGCAAGATTCCAGCCTATCATTTCATGTGCACCCCTTGTCATTGTCAATAGGTTGAAATTCCCTGAGCATGACAGGAGAACTGGATGTATATAATATTTTGCTTCCTAAGGGATTCACTCTCTTGCCAGAACATGATGATGTGCACAAAGTCCACAAAGTTGAATGATAGAAAGCAGCAAAACCCAATATTGATTATGTTCCCACAGTAACACGCCTAAACAGGGAGGGCAGCATAGATGTTGTGGTAGGGAGCTGCTAAAGAATGAGAGATGATGGAAAGCTACCTCTCTGAGAAGGTCTGTATCAAGTTCCTTGGGCTCAAACAACATGTCTGCACTTGGATTCCGATAAAACATAAATTCCCTCTCCCCATCATGCCGTAGTGTGACAAATGCGAGTGCAGTCCTTGCATTTGCATCAAACCGGCATCCCTTGGTTTCAACTCGATTCTCCTTGAGCACATCAACCAACATGTAACCAAATTCATCGTCCCCAACCTGCACAAAGCATCCAGTATTGATTTGATCACCTGAAAAAACATCTCAGAACAAGAAGTTGCAAAACAACACTCCCAGATAGTGCTTGCTTATTGTCATCCATGGAATAATGACAATGGGCTACCTTAAGATTCAAATCCATGAAACACTTTTCGTTGGGTCCAAAAATGAGAAATTAAAAGAGTGGATGCTTGCTTGATTTTCAGAGTGCAAAGAAGCTCACTTTGCCTACAAAAGCAGCATTACCCCCAAGCCTTGCAATGCCAACAGCAACATTGGCAGGAGCACCTCCAGGAGCTTTCTTAAAGGCTGGGGCTTCTGCCAATGACACGCCTCCAACTGTCGGTACAAAATCAATCAACATCTCCCCAAAGCAGACTACTCGTTTATTGTCATGCTCACTTCTGACTGCTTGAATCCACAGCAGCAGCAGCCACGGTAGCAAAGACCCAAAACCCAGAGAAACAGACCAGAAGTCAAACACAGCAAAAGCACTGGATTTTCATGCCAGGGATTCTCAAACTGATGCTAACATCTTCATAACCCAAAAAACCAAACCACATATCTCGAAAAGCAAGCTCCCAACAATTTATCCATCCTGCCAAAAACATCCTCAAAGCTCTCCCAAAAAAATCTCGTAAGAACAACAACCCTAATACTGTTTTGCAGTGCAAAACACAACCACTAGTGTCTTTCCAAGAGCACAAGACAAGATGGAGACTTGGACTCGCACCATGATGCAAACATGCACAACAACTTCCCATTCTTGACACAAATCCCCGAGACAGAGCGAGCTTGTCTCTGAACCAACCTGAGAGAGTTGATCTGTGGCCCCGGGGTGCCCCATTAGGAGTCTTCAGCAGCAGCCCTTGAGACAATTTGGGGCTGGAATTTGCCGGCACGAATGTCTGCGACAGCAACGGCTGCTTTACCCCGCCGCCGCCGCAACGGCGACGCTTGCACGACGCCGATACTCTAGCCGACGCCCCATCCCCACCAACATAGCTTTTACTGTCCCCCGGACCGACTGCTTGCAGATTACATGGGGTGGAGGAAGAAAACGCACTGCTGCTGCTACTACCGCAGAACACCATCTCCACTGACCCGATCGAACTCAAAATTCCCCCAACCCACCCACCACTTCCCAATCAATCAAGCAATCAATCCTCACAGCAGCTCCTTCGATCCCCGCTGAAAAACCCTAAAAAAATACCACCACCACCACCTCGACCTTCTCCTTCTTCTCTTTCGCCTCCTCCTTCTCTTCCACCTCTTCCTTTGCTCCCGGATCCAAGTACCCACAAACCAGAGCCACCAACAACAGCAACAGGGAGAGGAGCAAAACCTACTGTACCAGCGGCATGAAATGCAGAGACGTGGGGACAATGGGCAGTGGGTGGAAGAGTGAAGGGATCGAAAGCTGCAGCAGAAGAAGAGCAGGAAGAGAAGAAGTTGCTTGTGGGTGTTGCAATGAGCACTGTAGCGATCGGCATTGCAGAAGATCGATGAAGACGGGAGAGCATCCCGCAAGCGACAATGGGGTCGCCGCCGTGTGCGTTCTTCCTACCCTCCCCCTGCCGGTCTTCTTCTTCTGTCCTATCTGCTTTGCACGGCCTACGCTGCGCTCCCATTGGATCATGCTACCTACTAGGTAGGTACCTACCTACCCCCTTCGAATATTGGCTAGGCTAGGCTAGGCTAGACTAGACTCACTGCAGTGTTTTTTTGGACAATTTTGTATCCACAGGAAGATTTAGCCAAATTTGGCTACAAGGTAAATAAAGGCTAAAGAAAATTATTCTTCTATATTTTTGGCTACCTACTTGAACCATGTATAGAAATCTGGCGATTTTTCTTAAAATTTTCAGCTTCTGGCTATTGAAAATCCCAAAGAGCACATGGTTTTAGCACTTATTATTTTTTAATGTAGCATTTTCGCTATCTATAGCCAACAAAGCAAGGCTGAAACTCAGCCTGTTTTTTTTCCAGGCTCTCTGTAGCCAAAAAGAGAAAATTTAAAAATTTAAAAATCTAAAATCAATTTTTATTTTTTTGGAGATTTTCATTAGCCAGAATCCGACCAAAGCTTAAGAAAAATCACCCCATTTCTATACATGGTTCAAGTAGGTAGCCAAAAATATAAAAGAATAATTTTTTTTACTGTCATATTTACCGAGTAGCCAAATTTGGCTAAATTTTCCTGTGGATGATCGCCACTTTGGCTACATCACAAAATTGACTCAAAAAACACTTTGGCTATACTAGAGCCTGCTGCTGCTGGGTTTGACTTCTTGATTCCGGTCAAAGCCCAAGCGTCAAGGGTCATGTGACTGGATGAAAATTCTAGGTTTGTTCGAACCTATGTGGATGGATAGATGGATGAAATGATGAAAGCGGTGGTTGGTGTGAGATTCTGGGAACGCAATATGTACATCATCATTATCATCATCATCATCTTCCTGGATGGATGAAAACCCTAACTTGGTTCCACATAGGTTGGATGGATGAATGAATGATGAAGTTAGTGGTGGTGTGAAAAATGTGAACCGAATAAAATCATCTTCTTGGATGAAAACTCTAAGTTGGTTCTACATATGTGGATGGATGATAAAGCAGCGGTGTCAAATTCTGGAACCAAATAAAATGACTATACAGAATGGAAATGAAAAGAATGACTGAATGGATGGAATGGATGGATGGATGGATGGATGGACGGATGGACGGACCTCAAATGCAAATTATTTGTAGGGTAGGTATAAAATGGACCAAATAGGCTTTTTCTTTTTCTGTTCTTTTTTATTTAAAAAAAGAGAAAAAGAATAATGCAACCCAATGTTCTGATTGGCCCAGGAACCAAAACTTATGTCCCCAACCTCAGTTCCCAATTGGCTTTTATGAGTATTGGAAGTTTGGTTCGGTTTAGTTCCGTTTTTTTTTTTTTTGGTTTTTTTTTTTTTTTTGATTCTTTTTTCTTTGTTAAGGAACCCACTTTTTTTTTTTTTTTTAATTTTTTTTCTTAAAATTTTAGAAGTTGTATTTTTGGTTTACCATTTATGAGGGTTTTTTCATTTTTTT